>Ga0100388_10002926_pt1 | contig 14632 bp, 19 predicted proteins | sample CryGeymeta201512_FD_81536 | JGI IMG/M metagenome (GOLD analysis project Ga0100388, IMG submission 81536) | Groundwater microbial communities from Crystal Geyser aquifers in Utah, USA - Crystal Geyser metaG 2015-12 | ecosystem: Environmental > Aquatic > Deep subsurface > Groundwater | place... | reverse complement strand
TATTTTTAATGCAGAGGTGCAATGATCTCTTGATTGCTGGAATCAAGACCTACGGCGGGCTTACGAGCTATCTGGGAAATCCGGATGGTGGGAGATCGCTACTGTCTGAATTGCAGCAGGACCAGGATATTGACCACCCGGAATTGATCAAAGGCATGATCTATAGAGGGAAATGTAGAAAGACTCCCAATGTTGGTGAAATGCTTTGGTTGTCTAAATTCCGTTACCTTATCTCGGCACCAACTCGATTTTAAGCTTGCAGCCCACCGCCTCGGCATACCGACGCAACGTGGCGACGGACGGGGAATGCCGTTTGCTGCCTCCGCAGGCCTCGATCCTGGCAATGGCAGACGCTTTCGTCCCCATGCGGTCGGCGATTTCCGCCTGGGTGAGGCCGGCGCGCTTGCGTGCCTTGAGCACCTCGTCGAAAAGGGCGAACTCATCCTCCAATGCGTCATATGCTGCCTTGACGCCAGGTCTCGATAGCGCTTTTTCAACTAATTCTTCATGCGTCAGCATATCTTTTTTTGACCTCCTTCATGCGCCTGCGCGCGATCTCCAATTCTTTCGGCGGCGTTTGCAGGGACTTCTTGATGAAGCCGTGCAGCATCACGATCCGACTCCCGATGACCGTGCAATACATCACGCGGGCAATGCCTTCTGCGCTTTTCAATCTCATCTCAAAGAGACCGTCGCCGATTGCCTTGGTATGCGGCTCTTTCAGGTTTGGGCCGTATTCCAGCATTCGTTTGGACAAATGGATATAACGGGCAAGAAGCCGGTCCGGAAGCTCTTCAAAGATAAAATCTTCAACCATCTTTCCGTAATATTCGATTGCCCATTGCATGGCCCGCACATTAACAAATATGTTAATTTCTGTCAAGCTGTTTTTCCCCTTGTGGCATCTTGCCTTTCCAGGACAGTTCAACCTCGATGGTCCCGTGCAGCGTCGATCCCGGCCTCCCCTTTTTATCCATGGTTCCGGAGCATCAGCTCGCTCGGATGGGGATGGAGGCAGATCTGCTTTTGCAGATAGGGTTCGTCGAGAGACGGACGTAGTGGGCGATCAGGGTGACCGGGACGATCAGCTGCGGTAGGATTGTGACTAACAGTTAGGCGTAAACGCTGTAAAAGAAAACCTGGGAGATTGCGTTGAAGGCGACCAGGCCCGCGCATGACTCGCTAAGGGAAAGGAGATCATCCGCTACATCGACGTCCACGACATCAACCAGCGGCCGCCGCTCGAGGTCCTGATGGGTGAGCTGGAGAAGCTCAAGGATTAAAAACGATCGACGAAGAGCGGGCAGGCTGGCCGCAGACGTTCGCGCGACGATGCGCGTCTCTTCATAAAAAGGCCCTTGACAGGACCCACGGATGTGTTATGAAACCGCATAACGTGATACGGTGATCGAAAGATGTCAGAACTGGTCCGCTTCGGTGTTTCCCTGGAAAAGCCCCTCCTGGAGAGGTTTGACGCACTCATCCGGGAGAGGCAGTACACCAACCGCTCGGAGGCCCTGCGGGATCTGATCCGCAGGGAGCTGGTCCAGAGGGAATGGCGGGAGGGCGGTGAAGTGGCCGGCGCCATCACGCTCATCTACGACCACCAACAGCGGGACGTTCTCTCCCGGGTGACGGACACCCCGCACGAGTTCCAGAAGGTGATCATCTCGACCCAGCACATCCACCTGGATCACCACAACTGTTTGGAGATCATCGCCGCCCGGGGAAATGCGGAAGAGGTGCAGCGGCTGGCCGACGCTCTGACCTCCATCAAGGGGGTTCGGAACGGGACCATCAGCATGTCGAGCACGGGCAGGGAGATCGGGTAGTCATATTATTTTTTTGTGCGTTCGTAACACGAATATTATATTCATGGCATGATAATGGTTTCAAATGGGAAAGGAGGAACGAAAAAGAATGCGTCATGTCATCCATGGTTTGGTTGTGAGTATGTTTCTTTTGGTTCATATGGTCGCCTGGGGCGCCCATCCACTGATCACGGACGACACGGGCACGCAGGGGCAGGGGAAGTTCCAGGTTGAGGTCACCGGCCAGTATGACTCCGACAAAGAGACCATCAATGGCGTTTCCACCGAGTCGACCGGCGTGCAGGCAGCGACCACCCTCTCCTATGGTCTTGTCGAAACGGCCGATCTGGTTCTGGGCCTTCCCTACAGGTGGGCCAAGAGCAAGGAGGACGGGGCTATGATCTATGACGAGACGGGGATCGCAGACATGTCCCTCGATGTCAAGTCGCGGTTCTTCGAAAAAGACAGGCTGAGCCTGGCGTTCAAGCCCGGCCTGAGGTTCGCGATCGGTAACGCGGTTCAGACCGCGACAGGGGGTTTGTGATGGCATGGCTGGGTTACTTGGTAGATTATGGCATCATCGGACTGCTGATTCTCCTGTCTGTCATTTCCATGGCAGTTTTTGTGGAGCGCTGGGTTTTCCTCAGGCGGGTTGATCCCGGTGGCTACAAAGGGAGCAGGCGCACTCTGGAGATAGCGATTACGAGAAAGCTGGGAATAATTGCCTCCATCGGGAGCAACGCGCCTTATATTGGCCTTCTCGGTACCGTGCTCGGCATCATGTTGACCTTCTACACGATAGGTGTCGAAGGGTATGTGAATGCCACACGTATCATGGTGGGGCTCGCCCTCGCCCTCAAGGCGACCGCCATAGGTCTGGTGGTTGCCATACCATCCATCGTTTTTTACAATACCCTTTTGCGGCGGGTCAAAGTAATTCTTTTGGAGTGGGATGACCGTCATGAATGAAAAGGAATTCGATTATATCAACATGATCCCCTTCATCGACGTGATGCTTGTACTCCTCACCATAGTGCTTACCACAAGCACCTTTGCGGTAACGGGCATCATACCCGTGGAACTGCCGAAGGTAGCGGGAAAACATGAAGCGGCTACGGTGACGCAGGTTGTGGTGATTAATAAGCAGGGGGCCATCCTTTACAAGGGCAAGGCCGTCACCCTCCCAGATCTCAAGGCATGTATTACCGCCATACCGAGACAGACGCCCTTTGTTATCAGGGCCGACAAGGATATTCCCCTCCGGGGGTTCGTCGAGATCCTTGATCTCCTCAAGACGGCGGGCTTCAGAAAGGTAAGCCTCCAGACCGAATGGATAGGTCAATGAGAGAAAACTACTTGGGAACAACCATCTCCATTCTGGTGCACTCATGCGTCATACTGCTCCTGGCGGCTGCTTCGTTTGCCGTGCAGGACAGCCCGGTCAAGGTGCTGGAGATCGATTTCTCGCTCATGATGGATCCTGCAAAGGGGTCTCTACCGAAAGTCGAAAAGGAGATAATTGAGAAAAAACCACGGATCCTTAAAGGAGAGACGATGCCCAAGAGGATAGTCGAGCCGGATCGGCCTGTTAAGCAGAATCCGGAAACCATCCCGGCAGAGGTGCAGATCGAGCCGTCTCCTGTTCCGACCATCGTCACCGCATCGGACCCGGCGAAAGAGCAGGTCGAGCCGTCTCCTGTTCCGACCATCGTCACTGCGTCGGATGCCCAAGGCGAAATGGTCGTACATGGCACACCGGCAACCTACGCGGGTTCTTCCGGGTCGGGGAACTCCCTTCTGGGGCACGGACGTTCTGCCGGTGAGTCAGAGGGCGCGGAAGGCGGCGGTAGGGATATAGGTAAAAGCGGCGAGATCATGCTCGAAGAAGGCAAAGACTACAACTATATCCGTCATGCAGTCATGAAGAATATTGGATACCCGGAGAGGGCGAGGAGGATGGGGTTTGAGGGAAAGACGCTTCTCTCCTTCATGGTGCTGGAAAACGGGACTACAAGCCAGATTAAGGTAGAGAAGAGCTCGGGCTACCGGCTTCTTGACGACAGTGCGATAGAGGGGGTTGCAAGAACGGTGATTTCCCAAAAGGTGTCCTACAGGATCGTTGTTCGTCTCCCCATAACATACAGGCTCCAGGTTTCAAAGGGTGACGGGACATGAATGCGGCCCATTCCACAAAAGTAGCAGAAGGGAGGTGATCGGAACATCTCGGTGATGAAGTGCCGGAAGGAAGCGGCAAGTATCGGAGGGACAGGGCCAACCTTGGCGGGAAAAACCCCGCCCCCCCGATGAAAGAAAGCGATGTACATGACACCGCCTTCCCGTTGCTTATTATAACAAAGGAGGTGGTGAAAAGAAAGAGAGGATCGTCCAATGAAAAACGTTGTAAGAATAACAACCTGTCTTCTTTTTTGCATTTTTTTTGTAGCCATGTCGGTATGGGCGGAAGAGCCGAAGAAAGGGGACAAGAAGGGAGAAAAGAAGGACCAGAAAGCGGTTTTGGAAGAAATCACCGTCATAGGCGCCCCGGACAGCAATCCCGTTACTCCTATCGATACCCGTTACGGTACGCAGTACAATCTCGTGACCGAAGAACAGATCAAACAACAGAATGCCTATGACTTCCAGTCCACCCTGCGCAATGTGCCGGGGGTTATGTTTCAAAGCAAGAATCTCATGGGAAGCCAGACCAGCCACAGCCTTTATATTCGCGGCCGAGGCGCCAGCCATCCCAGCTCTGATTTTGCGGTTCAGTTTGACGGAGTTCCCCGCTATGGGGCATTATTCGGCCAGGTGTTGGGCGACGGCATCGCCATCTCCACGATCGGGGGGATAGAGGTTTTCAAGAGCCCGCAGCCCTCTCAGTTCGGCAACGGTTATGCGGCGGTGAATGTCCTGCCCAAGTATTTAAAGGAAGAGGGTCAAGAGGTCTTGTTAGATTTCAGCGGGGGCAGTTACGGCACATTTAGCCAGAGTCTCTCCGGCGGTGTCAAGAAGGGGCCGTATGACTTCTACGTGTCCCAAAGCTGGGCGTCCACAGACGGCCATGTCGACCATTCCCGTGCCCAGCAGCAGAGTTACTATGCAAATCTCGGCTATCAGATCAACAAGGAGTGGAACATCCGGTTCCTGGCCAACCAAGTCAACAGTCAGACCTTGGCTCCCATGCCGAACGTCACACCCACGGCAACAAACGGAGTAAGCTGGCCCGGAGCGGAACGCTACGATACCGAAACCTTTCTTACGACATTGACACTGAACCACCAATACGAAAAATTCAGCGGTTATCTGAAGGCCTATAGGAATGATACCGATTTTGACCTGTTGCAGGAATTGACAAACGGTAAGCGGTACGCCGGCGGCACCGACGGCCTCTGGTCCCGGCAGGAGATTTCGCTTTATGGAATACGGGGCAAAGAAAAACTTCATCTTTGGTCGGGTGGAGAAATCCTGTTTGGAGCGGACCTGGATATGACCGAACTGAAGAATACCCAACGGACAGTCAGTGGGCTCGCGGTTGCCGGGATCAACGGTGGTCGAGCCGAAAGGGTGTGGGATTTCCCCGATACAACACTCTTTTCTCCCTATCTGGCCGTAAGTCAAATGGTCGGTCGATCGGAAGATTTCCACATCATCCCCTCGGCAGGTTTCCGTTATTTCAAACACAACGAGTTCGAGGATAAGTCAGCGGTCCAGGCAGGTCTGGTGACGGGCTACGGCAATACCGATCTCAATATCAATTACTCCCAAGGTGTCAACTATCCCTCGCCGGTCGTGCTGATGAACTTCGTGCTCACCAGCGCGCCCGTGAGCAATCCAAGCCAGTACTGGAGTGAGATCAAACCGGAAGTGGTCGACCACTATGAAGTAGGCTTAACCCACACTTGGCCGGAAACCGCCTCGCTGGGGGCAACGGCTTTCTATGACAAAGGCAAGGATCGCGTCCAGGCATACATGTTTGGCGCCATCCCAACCCAGTTTAATGATCCCATCGGAGAATATGAGATCCGCGGTTTGGAACTCACGGGGAAAGTAACCCCTGTGAAAGATCTTGAGTTCACCGCCGGCGCCACCTGGCTGGAAGCCAAAGCCAAGGGCAGTGACGGCATTGAACGTGACCGGATGCCTTACACGCCCGGTTTCCAGTTTCAGGCCGGAGCCAACTGGAAGTTTCTGGAAAGATACCGGCTCTTCCTGGATTTGCAACACCTCAAGGACGTGTATGCGGGCACAAGCGCGCGAACCGCAACGTTCAACTACACGCAGCTTACCGATGCCAACAAGCTCAGCGACATGACTTTGGTGAACGCCTGGCTGAGCTATCGATTCGATTACAGACCGCTGCACCTGAGGGACTCGGAGGTCTTTATGGCGGTAAACAATATTTTTGATCAAAATTATGAATATGCCAAAGGCTACAGCATGCCTGGAACAACTGTTTTTGCAGGATTCAGCCTGAAGTACTGACAGGCTTTCTTTTTCAGATCAGGAGGGGTGTTCATGAACACCCCTCCGCTTTTCGGAGGATCGGTTGATGCGGAGCAAAGGGATATTGTTTTTCGTGATTGCAGTCGTGGGGATTCTGTGCGTTTTCCCCTGCTTTTCCGGCAATTCCCAAGAAGGAAAGGTGGGAATGGTGCGCGGCATTGTAGCATCGGACACGATCCTGTCCGGAATGATCGCATCGCTTCTGCCTCCGAGTCGATATTCTATCGAATCGATACTGCCCTCAGGGCAGTGTCCTGGCCACTATGACGTGAAACTCTCAGACATCGAGAAAACGAAAAAGGCCGATCTGATTGTTTTATTCAGGGGAATGCCTTTCATGGACAAGGCCGGCTTGGGCGGAAGAGCGCAAATTCTTATGGATGCGGGAGGCCGCAACTGGATGGCGCCAGACTCCTATATATATGGGTTGGGTGTCCTTGCCGGCGGACTTTCAAATCATTTTCCAGAAGATAAGGATGAAATCATGAGGCGGAAGGAAGCGGCGATCCGCAAGGTGAATGCAGGGGCGAAGTCGCTCGTTGAAAACATCAGGCGGACGGGGATCTCCGGAAAGGCGATCATCGCCTCCTCCATGCAGAAAGAGCCGCTTGTGTGGATGGGTTTTCGTGTTGTTGGAGAATACGGCAGACCGGAGGCGATCTCCGCCAGGGAAATTGTGCGCCTTTCGAAAATCGGAAGGGAACAACAGGCAACAGCCGTCGTGGACAATCTTCAATCCGGACCCGACACAGGAAAAGGAATCGCCGAATCCCTGGGGGTGCCGCACGTGGTCCTGACCAATTTTCCATCGGAAAAAGGGTATCTGGCCACACTCGGAGAGAATGTTGACGCCATCGTGGCGGCGGTGGGTCGAAAATGAAACCGGATGGTTAAAATGATGTATCATGAGTCCATTATAGAACTTAACGGCATATCTGTCCGAAAGGCAAAGGGCTTGTTGTTGGGCGGAATCAGCCTTAACGTGTCGCGCAACGAGTTTGTCGGCATTATTGGTCCCAACGGCGCCGGGAAAACCACGCTTCTGAATGTCATAGCCGGCTTGGAAAGGTTCGAGGGGACGCTCGGTCTTTTCGGACGACGGGAATCGTGGCGACGCTCTCGTGACACCAGGGTGCGTATTGGTTACGTCCCGCAATTGTTCCAAATCGATCCGGCGTTTCCAATTCTGGCGTCGGAGGCCGTGATGACCGGTGCAATCGGCCGGCTCGGGCTGTTCCGCTCGCCCGGCAGACAAGAGAAGGAAGATGCGATGCGACTCATGGACATGATGCGCTTGACCCACCTTGCGGAAAGGCCGTTGGGCCTGCTTTCCGGCGGCGAGCGGCAGAAAGTGTCGCTGGCGCGGGCGATTCTCCAACAACCGGATATCCTTCTCATGGATGAACCGACCGCAAATCTGGATATCGCTGTCCAGAAGGAAGTCTTGAACCTTATCGATGAAATTCATAAACAGGAAGCCCTGACGTTTCTTTTCGTCACGCATGATTTCAATATGCTTCCCTCGGCAATGCGACGCGCCGTCTTGCTGGATCATGGCAAAAAAGTTTTCGATGGAGACATAAACACCGCCTTGTCGGGTGATCGGTTGAGCAGGTTGTTCCGTTACCCGCTGGAGACTTTTGAGCGCAACGGCAGGAGATTCGTTTCCTATGGCTGAACATTTGCTCGAAGCGCTCACGTACCCGCCCATCCAACGCGCCGCCATCGCCTGCGTGCTGTGCGGCGCGAGCTGCTCGCTGCTGTCCGTATTTGTGGTTCTGATGAAGATGCCGCTGATAGGCGTCTCGATGTCCCACGCCGCTTTTGCGGGCGCCGTATTGGGGTTGCTGTTTGACTTCAATCCTTTTTTAAGCGGTTTTATCCTCTGTCTGCTGGTGGCGGGAGTCCTGGGCCCGCTTTCGGATCGCACGGACATGTCTCCCGAGAACATGCTCGGCATCATGTTCTCTTTTCTTATGGGACTTGCGTTTCTCGGCATGGGAATTCTCACGAGGACAAAGGCCGGCGCCCTCAACCTGATGTGGGGAAGCCTGCTGTCGCTGTCCGGATCGGACATTTGGATATTGACGATTATCACATCGCTCCTTGTCCTTTTTGTATTTTTATTTTTCAAGGAGATTCGCTCCGTGATGTTTAACAGGCGGCTTGCCGCAGCGAGCGGCGTGCCTGAGCGGATGATCTATTACGCGCTTCTGTTTCTAACCGGGGCCGTCGTGTCCTCAAACCTTGCGACGGTGGGTGGCCTGCTCATCTTCGCCTTACTCGTGCAACCCGGCGCCACAGCGCTCCAGTTGACGTACAATTTGGAACACTTTTTTCTCATTTCCGCGGCCTCGGGGATCGGCGCCTGCGTTTCCGGTCTTGTCGTGTCTTACATTTTTGACCTTCCGTCCGGCGCGTCGGTGGTTCTCATGGCGACAACCATCTTTGCCGTCGCATACACTTTTTCACCAAAACGCCGCTCGGCAATACTCAAGGGAAGGAACAAGTTCTATGAAAATGACGCCCGATGAAATCTATCGAACACGAAAGCAGTTTTTCAACGATCATGCAGAAATGTGGCGTGATATGTGGTACAAAGATCCCGCAACCGGGCGCCACGATAAGCATGAAAAGGACTTTGATCGCCTGTTTTCACTCCTGCCGTTGAAACCGGGAGACCATGTATTAGACGTCGGATGCGGACCCGGCGTGCTGGTACCACTCATTCTCGAACGGATCACAGAGACCGGCATTCTCTATGAGCTGGACTTCGCGGATAAGATGATAGAAACCAATCGGAGACTGCATGGGGGGGAGAACATTCGATTCATCCTCGCGGACGCTGAGAATGCAGCGCTGGATGACGCCTCGTGCGACGTGGTTATCTGTTTCTCGTGCTTCCCCCATTTTCATGACAAGGAAAAAGCCATGACGACCCTATCACGTCTCCTGAAACCGCGTGGGGTTTTTGCCGTGTCGCATTTCGACTCGTCGGAGGGGATAAACAAACACCACGGGTCATGCCATGCCGTCATGCACGACCATCTGCCTGACGAGGCGGCGATGCGTGCCTTGTTGCAAACAGAAGCCTTGGGTATTGATGTGTTTATTGATGAGCCGGGTTTCTATTATATTCTTGCAAGAAAATAGTCTCCGTGGGATGCCGCCATGTCTGTCTTTCTGTCCCTCTATCTGTGGATATCAAGCTCCCACGGCCAGAGATCGGATCGCCTCCAGGGCAAAGGATATTTCCTCGACATTGTTGAAGTAACCGAATCCGAAACGGATCGTTCCCCGGGAGAAGGTCCCGATCGTCCGGTGCGCGGCGGGGGCGCAATGCAGTCCCGGCCGGCAGAGGATACCAAAGCGTTCATCGAGTTCAAGAGACGCCTCGGAAGGAGAAACACCGGCGATGTTAAAAGAGACTGCGGCTGTCCGGCTCGCGGCGTCGGGTGGCCCATAAACAGTAATGCCTTTCAGGGAAGCAAGCCCCTTCAGGAATCTCTCGGTCAACCCTTCCTCTTTACGGCGGATCGCTTCCACCCCTTCCGCGAGGACAAAACGAACCCCGGCGCCAAGGCCGGCGAGCCCGATGGTGTTGGGGGTTCCCGACTCGTATTTATCGGGCATAAAATCCGGTTGCCTTTCAAACTCAGAGCGGCTCCCCGTGCCGCCCATCATCAAAGGCCGGAGATGCTTTTCTATCCCCTCCCGGATATAAAGCCCACCTGTCCCCTGAGGTCCGAAGAGGGACTTGTGGCCTGAAAAAGCAAGGAGGTCGATTGCCATTTCGTCAACATGGATGGGCAATGCCCCTGCTGTCTGGGCGGCGTCCACACAGAACAGAAATCCATGGTCCCGGACGATGTGTCCCAGTTCGGCAATGGGCTGGATGGTTCCCGTCACATTCGAGGAGTGGGTAACGACCAGTAGTCGGGTCTGCGGCCGAATCGCGGCGCGGACATCCTCGGGGTCCAGCCTGCCGTCGCCGGAGCAGGAAACAACCGATATTTGCACCCCCTGTGTCTCTAAAAAGCGCAATGGCCGCATGACGGAATTGTGTTCCATACTGGAGGTAATGACATGATCGCCCGAATGGAGGATACCCAGCAGGGCGATATTCAGCGCTTCCGTGGCATTCTTGGTGAAGGCGATCCGAAGGGAATCATCGATTCCGAAAAGCTCCGCCAGGACCTCGCGGGTTTCCAGGATTATCCGCCCCGCATCGAGCGAGCGCCGGTGACCGGAGCGGCCGGGACTGCCGCCGATCATCCCGCTGTAATGGTTCATCGCCTCGATCATCCCCGCCGGCTTGGGCCAGGAGGTAGCGGCGTTATCGAAATAGATGGTCTGATTTTTTCCCGGATCGGGTTCCATCCTTTTCCTCCGGTTTATAGAAGAACCATTCTTTCCCAGGTCACCAGGCCCTGCAGCGCCTCTGCCACAAGCCCCTGCTGCGCCACCGCAACACGGAGGCAGACCCCGCAGTCAGAGCTGATATGGCGAGGAACGGGAATCAGTTTATGGACAATCCCCTGTTCCTTGAGGATCTTTTCCGCCTTCAGGGCATGGCTGACCGAAGGAAACAGAAATACGGCGTACGGCGGCGCTTCCATCACGGACGCACCAGCCGGGCGGCGCCCGCCATCGTTTCGAGGATGTCGTACATATTGGAAATACGTCCTGCCGCGATCTGATCGCCCAGCCCGAAATAGTTCACGCATGTGCCGCAGACCAGGATGTCCACCCCGGCCTTCGCCAATTGCTGCAAGTCATCGAGGACCGTCGAATCCTTCACGGCGAGCTTGACCCCGGCATTGTAACAGATGATCGTCGCCGGCAACGGTTTGAGTTGCGCAAGGGTGTGGATGAAGGCCCGGATCAGGACGTCTCCCAGGACGTCATCCCCACGCCCCATGCGGTTGTCGGAGAGGACGACCACGATGGGGCCCGTTTCCTTTTCCGGCACAATGGCGCAGGTCAGCTCTGCGGCGACGGCGCCGGCATCCACGGGGGCTTGGCCCGTCGCACCAATCCTCACCAGTCCAATCTCCCGGACCCCACCCTCCTTTTCCGTCACGGAGAAGCCGCAGGCCGTTTTCACGGCCAGGCGGCGGATATTTTCCACGGCGATCTCATTGTCCACGAGAACGATCACCTCTTCGTTCTCCGCGATCGCCTTTTTTGCCAACAGTACGGGCTGCGGACAGGCAAGCCCTCTGGCGTCAACGGTTGTCTTCATATCTTCCAACCTCCTTTTTATGGTTTATTTCCCAACCTCAATAAAATCCAGATATGCCACGGCGCTTCCGCCGGCGTTGTCCGTATCGCTCATCACGGCCAGGCCCGCCGTTGCTGGGGGATCCTTGCCGAAGGCCCGCCGGTAGTCCTCCAGGACCTTGACCGACTCCTCCCCCACTGGCCGTCCCGTTCCTTCCCCTTTTCCAGCACGACCATGAAGACCTTGTCCGTGTAGGGACTCTGAATGATCTGTTCGGAAATACTGCGGCCCGTCCAGACATAATTCAGGGTGCTGTGGGGCGGATATTGGTCGTAGATCGCTTTGGCGGCGCCGTATGTCAGGCGCTCCCCCAGTATCGCCTGGGTCGGGTCGTAAGAAAACATGACATAGACCCGGATCGAATAGTCGTCACCCGCCTTTCCCTTCGGGTCTCCCCGGTTCGACAGTTGCTCCACCTTCCACCGCCATCGGAGACATGGCGTTTCGGCGACGTTGAAGGTGCGGCGACAGACCATGGCCGAGGCGGTAGCGCGGCTTTCGGCCTACAATATGGATTTCTCCTCTTCCCGGACCTGGGGGTAGGTTGAATTCGCCTTGATCTTCGAAAACGTCAGCGGTTCCTACTGGGCAAGGCTGTCAAAATCCTCAATCAACCTTTTCTGATTTTCACGTTAAACACACCGCCTTTTTCACCGATGTCGGTCACCGTCCATCTGCGGCTGACTGCGGCACGGGAAACATTTTCCTTCGAAGCATCGTTGTCCACCATGATGATGATTTCATCTGCCTTGCCTGCCTTGATCTCATTAAGGGTCATCAGGACGGGCTGGGGGCATGAAAGTCCTCGAGCATCTATCATCTTAACCATCTCTTCCTCCTTATGTAATGCTTTTTCTCATGGTCAATCCAATGAACAGACATACCGCAAACCCAATCCCCACGGCGGGGATTCCGTATGGCCCGACGCCGGTCGCCGAACTGGCCATGCCGAAGTTATGGGCGATGCCGGCCCCGGCGATCATGCCCATCACAAAGATCGCGGCGTCTCCGTCTCCCTCGCCGGCCAGGAAGAGCTGGCGGCCGGGACATCCGCCGGCCAGGCAGAATGCCAGACCCGACAGGGCCATTCCCAAGAAATTCCATATGTGCATCGTGTGGGCGACGGGCTGACCCTCGAATCCCGGCTTGAACTGTCCCAGGATGAAGTTGACGACAAAGGCGGTAATGATGAGGGCCATGAATCCCGAAAGGAGGTGCATCTGTCGGAAGAGGACGAAGTCACGGATGGCCCCCATGGTACAGAAGCGGCTCCGCTGGGCTATAAACCCGATCAGAAGACCCACGACAAGAGAGACCGCCAGGGGGGCATGCATCGATCCCGGCCCCTTCACGCTGTAAAAGAGGACCCCGCTTTTGGCCTCGCCGGTCACCTGCGGGAAGAACAGCATCAGCAGCAAAAGCCCGACCATGAACAGGGGAAGCATCCATCCCGCTGTATGGTGGGTCTGCTGGGTCCGTCCGAGGTTGAATCCCCCTTTCAGGAAAAGGGTGCCGATCCAGATGCCGAAGATCAGGCCCAGCAGGCCGAGGATTGCGTTGCCGTCGCCGCCGGCGAGACGAAGCGCCGCCCGCCAGGGGCATCCGAGAAACACCAGCGCCCCGATCATGGCAAAGACACCGAGGACAAACCGGACGATCGGCGCAGAGCCCAACCGGGAGCGGTATTCCTTGAACAGATACGCGGCCGCCAGCGACCCGAGGACAAAACCAACGATTTCGGGGCGGATGTACTGCACCAAATCCACCCGGTGAAGGCCGAGGGCGCCGGCGATGTCCCGTTCGAAGCAGGCTACGCAGACCCCCATGTTGCCGGGATTTCCCCATTTCTGCAAAAGCGGCGCCAAAATTCCGATCACGATTCCGACGCCGATGATGCCCCAACGCCCCGCAAAGATGTTTTTAATTCCGCTCATTGAATACCTCCTTATATTGATTTTCGTGATATTCCCGGACCCGCCGGGAAAAGCTCAGACACGTCGTCCCCATCCCGATGAGGCCCAGGTCCCGATAAAATCGAAGAGCTTGGTCACGCCGCCATAAATGAAGAGGGCCGCCAAGGCCATGCGGACAATCCGGTAGGGCCAGGGATGGACCAGTCCCTGATGGAAAATATTCCTGATTTTTTTGAAATAAATTGAATTTATTGAATACTGATCGACCAATGTCGCCTCCTGAATGCGCCATGCCGTAATCTCCGCGGCATGACCCTCAGGGGGCTAATCGGTCAGGGGGGAGAGACGGCAGGACGGCGTTTTCCGGAGGACCGCCCGGGTCCTCTGTCAGCGCCTCATATTAACGGGGTGAAGAATAACAATAAATAACTCACTGATATCGCTCCTAATATTTGCCTTTTTCGGATAACAAATGCCTCTATGTGGTGAGAGTATAAGTGGAACGACCTTGATTGTCAATGAAATACTGGCAACTGGGACATGAACCATTTGAGCATGAACAATTTGAAAACCGAAAAAAGCGGCTTGACAAACCGCAGCTTCTTTGTATAATTATTATTATCATAAAAGATCATGGTGGATAGTGGAAGGGGGGTGAGATTCCCCCGCTGCCCCGCAGCCGTGAAGGGAACGAAAGCCCGAGATGCCACTCTCGCGAGGGAATCGTGAGGGGAAGGCGGGCGAGTAGGCGGCCCGAAGCCGGAAAACCAATCCACCGGAAGCATTCCCGCGGGAGGAAGATCTTGCCCCATTTGGCGTCTCATCTGACCCTGATCAGAATATTCAGGGTTTGTCTCTTATTGCTGGTTTTTCTGGCCGGCGTTTCTGTCGTTTCCCTTGTGGCGGGTCCCGCTCCGATCGGGATTACCGCCGTCTTCAAAGGCATTCTCGCCGCTGTCCGTTTCCCCGGCGCATCCGATCCCCTGACCGGGGCGGAGCGGACGATCCTTTTTTCGATCCGGATCCCCAGGATACTCTTGGCAGGCCTGGTCGGCGCTGCCCTGTCGTGCGCGGGAGTCGTCTTTCAGGGTCTGTTGCGCAACCCGCTGGCCGATCCCTAT
>Ga0100388_10002920_pt1 | contig 14637 bp, 12 predicted proteins | sample CryGeymeta201512_FD_81536 | JGI IMG/M metagenome (GOLD analysis project Ga0100388, IMG submission 81536) | Groundwater microbial communities from Crystal Geyser aquifers in Utah, USA - Crystal Geyser metaG 2015-12 | ecosystem: Environmental > Aquatic > Deep subsurface > Groundwater | place... | reverse complement strand
TAGTTACATTTTTTCAAGCTTTTTTATCTTGGCCAGCATGTCGGCCGCCTTGCCGTGCAGGTCGGCGTTGTCAGCGGTCAGCCTCATCGTCTCTTTAAGATGAAAGCGGGCCGACTCAACGTCGTCCTCAAACCAGTAATAGAGCCCGAGTTGGTAATGGCCGGCCGCTTTGTCGCCTTGGTGGGCCATGATCTGGCCGATCTGGTAATGGAGGCGCGACAGGGTGGGCAGGGCCTGCAAAATTTCCTCGTACAGGGCCAGGGCCTCGGGGTAACGCCCTTGTTGTTCCAAGGTTTTGGCAAGATAAAAGGCGGTATAGGCGCAGTCCGGCCGCAGGTCACGGGCCTGCCGGAAGAGGGCCAGGGCCTTTTCGTACTGACCGGCCTCGAAAAAGATTCGCCCCAGGTCGGTGCGCAGGATGGAGCGGTCCGGCATGATCTCCATCACTTTTCTTAGGGTCTCCTGGGCCTTGTCGAACTGGGCGTTGGCCAGATAGGCCTGGGAAAGACCATACAGCCGCATGGGATCAGGCAGTGTCTCCCCGGCCGTCGGGCGGCTGGTGGCTAAAAGGTGAACGAGGAGTTTGGCCGGATCCTTGGTGATGGAGAGCAGCCGGTACTTCAGGCGCTGAAACGGAAAGGGGTCCACGGCTGGATAGGTCGTCTTGGGGCCACTTTCCAGGAGATCCTGGATGTAACTCATGCGCAGGTCAGGATCTGGATGAGTGAGGAGGTAGGGGGGCATCTGGCTGGAGTTGAGCACGTTTTCCCGATGCATCTTGCGGAGCATGCCGACCATGGCGACCGGGTTTCTGTTCATGGCGCGCATATAGTCGTAGCCGACCCGGTCGGCCTCTTCTTCGTCCTGGCGACTGTACTTGAGCTGGGCGGTCTGGCCGGCCGCCATGCCACCGGTGATCAGGGCGCTGCCCACGTCGCCGCTGCCCGACGCGATGCCGGCCAGGACCAGGGCCAGGGTGGCGATGGTGATGGCCTTGGATTTCTCGGCCTGCTGGGCGATATGGCGGTGGATAACATGCCCGGTCTCATGGGCCATGACGCTTACCAGTTCGTCCTCCGTGTCCATGGCATCAATGAGACCGGTATAGACGAAGATGAGCCCCGAGGGCGCGGCAAAGGCGTTGAACTCATTTTTATCGACGATGAAGAATTTATGCTTGAAGAAATGCGAGTCCGCCTTCTGGAGGATTTCATTGCCCAGGCCAGTGACGTATTGCAGCAGGTCGGGTTCCTCGACGAGGCTGAAGTTGTGGCGGACAATGGCGAGCAGTTTTTCGCCGATTTCCTGCTCTTCGCCCACGCTCAGGGCATGGGCCGTGCGGACGCCCAAGCCGCCGCAAGCAGGGGCAAGTATCTGGGCCAGCAACGTGACGAGCAGCACGAGCCGGCCAGCCCAACCCAGCCTGGCAGGGTGGCGCAGTGGGCGACCAGCGGGCAATGGCGATTGTTTGCCGGTCGGCAGGCAGGTTTTATGCAACGGTTTTAAACAGCTCATAAGTGGGATGCCGGATCGCGCGTCCAGCAACTATCCGGGTCGTCTCTTCGTGCCAGGCTAAATCGGCTATTCTGTGGTAATGGTGACGCTCTCCACCATGACATCGGTAAGTGGCTTATCGTTCGCATCGGTTGGCACGGTATTGATGTCCTGCACCACGTCCAACCCCTCCACCACCCGACCGAAGATGGTATGCACGCCGTCCAGCCAGGCAGTCGGTTCAACCGTGATGAAGAACTGGCTGCCACCGGTGTTGGGCCCAGCGTTGGCCATGGAGAGGGTGCCGGCGGCATCATGGATCAGCAGCAGATGGTTGGCCCCATCCTTGGGAAACTCGTCAACAATTTCATAACCAGGCCCACCCGTGCCGTTAGCCAGCGGATCACCGCCCTGATTCATGAATCCGGCGATCACCCGGTGAAAGATGAGGCCATCATAGAAATCGGCCTTGGCCAGGCGGATAAAATTCTTGGTGGTCAAGGGTACCAGATCCTCAAAAAGTTGCAGCTTGATTGTCCCCAAAGTGGTCACCAGCACCGCGAAGCGGTTGTTCGGGAAGTTGTCACCAATGCCATCATGGTTCAGGTCGGCCCACTCCTCCTCGTCCAGCGGGAAGGAATCGTCGGCATCAAGATAGCCATCGTTGTCGTCATCCGGATCCACCGCGTTGTCCAGGCCATCGTTGTCAGTGTCCAGCGGATGAATATCGCTGGCATCGGTGCGGCTGTCGCCGTCGTCATCCAGATCGGCATTATTGCCAATGCCGTCACTGTCAGTATCCACCGACTCGGTTGGGTCCAGCGGGAAGGCATCCGCATTATCCCCCACCCCATCGCCATCGGTATCCACCGACTCGGTGTCGTCCAACGGGAAGGCGTCAGCGGCGTCTAGAACCCCGTCGTTGTCGTCGTCCAGATCAGCATTGTTGCCAATGCCGTCAGCGTCGGTATCCACCGACTCGGTAGGATCCAGCGGAAAGGCATCGACGGCATCCAGAGAGCCATCATTGTCGTCATCAAGGTCGTTCATATCAGGAATGCCGTCGCCATCCGTGTCCAGGTCGGCGGAAAATTTCTGAATCCGGAACAGATGCAGCCCGGTGGTCTCATCCGTCGCCACCAGCAGGTCGCCATCCACGGCAATCCCGGTGACCTCGCCGCCGGTTTCTACCCGATAGACCATTTTGGGCGCCGCCACGTCATGGATATCCACCACGGCAATGCCGTTGTGGCCGTCCGCCATATAGGCGTAATGATCCTGAACAACGATCTGGTAGGCGTTCTCGTCAGCCCCGGTAGGGTTAATTTTGTCTGTGGTGGCAAGGGAGGAGACAATAAAGTCAGAGGTTCTGCTACTATCATAAATATAAAGACCGCTGCCTTCACCAGCTAGCAGCAAATAGTCGCCGTATTTAGCCATGGACCAAATTCTAAAACTGGCAGCAAGAGTCCCAATCTGTCTGGTGGATGCGGGTTCTTTTATATCGAGGATGGTGAATCCATTTATTCTAGTGGAAAAAATCATAAATGATTGTGCAACATAGGCAAAATCGCCGTCGACGACGCATGTAGAGAAACCACCAAACTGGTCACCATAGTTCCCCAACATTGCCGGGTTACGTGGATCGCTGGCGTCAAAGACCGTGAACTTACTGTTATCACTTAAAAAAAGATTGGTACCTCTGGAACTTGCAGACCAAGCGAAATCTTGATCCGCCGTATTGTAACTACCGACAAGAACAGGAAGCGTTGGCTGCGAAACGTCCACCGTGAACATCCCGCCATTGCCGGCGGCAACATAAACGTAATTTTCTAATTTTGTGATAGAAATTGGCTCAGCAGTTGCGTCATTAAATTCCAGGTGCGCTACCTGCTGGAATACATTCCCGGAAATATCAAAAACCAGAAGTCCTTTGTCCAGCGTGGCTACATAGACATAATCGCCATGTTTGACCACGGCATGACTTTGACCATCGGTCGCGAACGCATCAAGCGCAGTCAGCAGTACGCTGGTCGTGGGCGAGGTGTTTGGCGCCGGCGCGTCATCACCGCTATTGCAGCCCACGAGAAAAAGCCCCAGGAAAAGACCAAACCCCACCAGCAGATGTTTCATAGGCCTATTTATCCGTTGCACCGATCATACTCCCCGGAAATACAAATCATAAAGTGCGGAACCATGCCCCGCCATTGCAAAAAAAGTCTGCCGCGGCTCCATTGGCATCGCCAGCCTCATGTCTGGCAACCAGGCTGCCGCGCCGCAAGAAAGGCAGTATAAACAAATTGTTAAAAAAAATCTTGGGGAATTAGCAAGAAAACCGTCCAGACCGCCGATGGTTGATCCTTCAGCGCGGGGCCTGGTAGCCGCCGGCCACCCCGGTAGGCGACAGCACGAGCTGCCAGACCTGGGTGCGGCGAGCCCGGAAGGAGCCGGCGCAGGAGAGCAGGTAGTATTTCCACATCCGGTAGAAGCGGTCGCCGTACTGCGCGCTGATCTCCGGCCAGCGGCTGGCAAAATTGCGGAACCAGGCCATGAGGGTCGTATCGTAATCCACCCCGAAGTTGTGCCAGTCCTCCAGGATGAAGATTCCCTCCAACGATTGGCAGAGTTGCCGTTTGGAGGGCAGCACGGCATTGGGGAAGATGTAGCGGTCAATCCACGGGTCGATGGTGGACTCCGTGGTGTTGCTGCCGATGGTGTGCAGCAGGAAGAGGCCGTCCGGCCGGAGGTTGCGTCGCACTACCTCCATGAAGAGCCGGTAATTTTTGAAGCCGACGTGCTCGAACATGCCGATGGAGAAGACGCGGTCAAAGGTTTCCCTGAGCGTCCGGTAGTCATCAAGCCGGATGTCCACCGGCCAGCCCTGGCACCACTCCCTGGCATAGGCCGCCTGCTCACGGGATACGGTAACCCCGACCACCGAAACGCCGTACTTTTCCGCCATGTAGCGCGCGGCCCCGCCCCAGCCGCAGCCGATGTCCAGCACCCGCATGCCGGGCGTAAGGCCAAGTTTGCGGCAGATCAACTCCAGCTTGGCCTCCTGCGCCTCGGCCAGGGTGGTGGCGTTTTTCCAATAGCCGCAACTGTAGATAAGCCGCTCGTCCAGCATGCGCCGATAAAGGTCATTGCCGATGTCATAATGATGCCGGCCGACCTGAAAGGCGCGGGAGGGCCGCTGCAGATTCACCAGTCTGGCCCACAGACAGGAGCACAGCGTTCGCCAGCAGGTCACCCGTTCCGCCAGACCGGTGCCGAGCAAGCGGTGGAAAAAATGATCCAGGGCGGCCGCGTCCCACCAGCCGTTCATGTATGATTCACCCAGTCCCATGGAACCCCGGGAGAGAACCACCGGGAAAACCCTCTCGTCAAGCACCTGCATATCCCACGGATCGGCGCCATTGATCGCAATGCCTGCTTCGGCCAAAAGGCCCTGCACCCGCCGACGGAATATGTCCCGCGCCATGGCTTGCCTCCTGCTTTGGCGTATCAAAATTCCTTGCTTGCCTTGATCGCCACCAATCCCCTATCTTTTTGATAGACGTTTACAAACAAAATTGCAAGCCGGCCGTTACCGTGTCGTCCGCTGCCCCGCTTCGCCACCGACCGGGCTTATGGACCCGGTTTCCTTGCCTGGCATGGAACGCAGGGTAATAAGGGTGATTTCGCCGGGACAGTTGAAGCGCAGGGGTACGCCCGAGGCCCCGGCGCCCCGGTTGGTATAGCCCTGCATGCCATTGACCCGCCAGCGCCCCTCGGCGGTATACCGGGGTGCCCGGCTGTTGGTGACCAGCGGGCCACGACCGGGCAGGCGAATCTGGCCGCCGTGGGTGTGGCCGCAAAGATACAATCCCGGGCCATAGGCCGACGCCGCGCGGCAGGCCTCCGGGGAGTGGGCCAGCAAAATGCAGCAGCCGTGCTCATCCACCTTGCGGTAAGCCATGTCCAGATCATGCACCTGGTAATAATGGGGGTCATCGATGCCGACAAGCCATAGATACTGGCCGTCCTTTTCCAGCCGCCAGGCATCGTTGACCAGCATGAGCAGGCCGGCCTCCTCGAAATCGGGCAGCATTTCAATGCAATCATGGTTGCCCAGCACCCCGAACACGCCGTAGGGTGCGGTAAGATTGGCCAGCAGGCGCCGCAGTTGCCGCAGGGAGGGGGCCATGGGGCCATACAGTTCCATGCGCACGTCGCCACCGATCAGGCAGAGGTCATAGGAGAGCGGCACGACCTTGTCGATAATCGCCTCGGTCAAGCCTTGCAGCCCGTCCAGATGGAGGTCGGAGAGAAAGAGGATACGGAAGCCGTCAAAGGCCGCCGGCAGACAGGCCAGTTGAAACTCCTGTTCCACCACCAGGGGGCGCAGGACATTACGCTGACCCCGTCTGTACAGCCCCATGGTCATGAATAAGGTGGCGAGGAAGAGACGGTGATAGAGAAAATCAGGGAAATGGAGGTAGACCTGATAGCGGGCCAGCGGGGTATGGCAGGCGCGCCATTCCTTGAGCCGCACCGTGGAGCGGACGATGCGAGAATAGTTTGCCATGGCCGGCCGGAAGAGCAGGAGCTTCCAGAAGCGGGCCCCGCAAAGGGCCAGGGGCATGAAGATGGCCACGGCGCCAACCGGCGCCCACCAGGCAAGATCCAGCACCGCGCCCAGATACCAGGCCGGCCAGAGCCCCTCTAGTAATTGGTCAAACACGACCACCGTGGCGCCGCTCGCCAGTCCGGCCCGGCGTTTCACGAAACTGGTGAGCAGGTCACCGATAACAACGAGCAACGCGGCCAGGCCAGCCTGCTCCCAGCGCACGCCCAGCAGGGGAAAGACCAGGCTGCCGCCGGCCAGGATCGCCAGCACTCCCCGCAGGGTCTTGTGGGGCCCGAACAGGGGTTGACCATCAAGCCAGTGGCCGCCACCGTCCACGGGCCGGGCGAAGCGGTCGGCCGTAAGCAGGCTGGCCAGGGGCGGCAGCAGGTTGGCCCAGAGCAGAAAACCGGCGATGCGTAAAAGATCCATCATGGTCCTGCCCAAAAAGCCGTCAATTTTTCCCCTTGCGCAGTTCGTTGTTCAGCCAGTCGAGACGGCTCCACAGGCCTTGCAGAACGGTGACCTCCCAAGTGGAGAGGCCGGCCCGGCCAAACATGCGGCGGAAGGCCCGCAAAATATGATCCGGATTTTTGGGATTAAGGAAACCAATCTCCGCCAGGCTCTGTCGCATATGGGCGAACATGGCCGCGACCCCCGCGGCGGCGGCCGGGGTGCTAACGCCCGCCTGCCCGGGGCTGGCCGTCGTCGGGAGGCGGCTGAACATTTCATACAGGCAAATGGCGACCGCATGGGAAAGGTTCATCGAGGGCAGGGCGGCGCTGGTTGGGATGGTAAGCAGGTGATGGCAGCAGTCCAGTTCCGCGGTGGTCAGGCCGCTGTCCTCCCGGCCGAAGACCAGGGCGATGCGGACCGCCATGGCCTGTTCGCCAACCAGGATGGCGGCCTGCCGGGGCGACAGGAAGTCCTCTCGATATTTGCCGAAGCGGCGGGTGGTACCGAAGACCAGATGGCAGTCCGCCACGGCGGCGGCCAGATCGTCAAAAACCCTCGCCTCGGTGAGCACCCGGCCGGCCCGCACCGCCATATGCCGGGCCTCGTCACCCAGATGGTCGGCCTCGGGGCGCACCAGCCGTAACGCGCTGACGCCGAAATTCATCATGGCCCGGCCCACCGCCCCGATGTTGCGCGCCCCTTGCGGCCCTGTCAGGACTATGTAAATTTCACGGGTACTCAAGTTAGCCCTTCAAGATCTCCCGCACCTTCTCAATCAGTTCATTCGGGGCAAAGGGCTTCTGGATAAAGGGATAATCCTCGTCCAGCTTGATCCCGTGCTCGGCAATCATCCCGGCCGGGTAGCCGGACATGTATAGCACCTTAATGCCGCTCAGTGCCGCCCGCAGGCCACGGGCCAGCGCGACGCCGTTCATGCCGGGCATGACCATGTCGGTAAGCAGAAGATCAATGACCACCTTGCCGTCGTTGCAGCAGGCCATCGCCTCCTCACCGCTGGTCGCCTTGAGAACTTGGTAACCCAGCGGTTTCAGGGTGTCGACGATGAGGTTACACAGGGCGGTCTCATCATCCACCACCAGGATGGTGGCCTCGCCCCTGGCTGGCGGTAGCGCCCACCCCTGCAACGCCGTGGAGCCCTCGATCGCGTTCGCCTCGGAGGCCGGCAGATAGACAAAAAAGGTGCTGCCCTGTCGCGGGCGGCTGCTTACCCGGATGATACCATGGTGCTGCTCGACAATACCGAAAACCGTGGCCAGGCCGAGCCCCGTACCCTTGCCCTGCTCCTTGGTGGTAAAGAACGGCTCGAAGATATTCTCCTGCACCTCCGGGCTCATACCCACCCCGTTATCGCTCACCGAAAGCGCAACATACTGGCCCGCCGTGGTGTTGGCATAGGGACGGGTGAAGGCCTCATCGAGTTCCAGGTCCGCTGTTTCAATGACGAGCGCGCCGCCTTCGGGCATGGCGTCCCGGGCATTGATCGAGAGATTCATAACCACCTGTTCCAACTGCGACGGATCGGCCAGCACACTGGCCGAATGCTTGAGCCGGAGGGAAAACTTGATATCCTCGCCGATGAGCCGGACAAGCATCTTGGACAGATTTTCCAGCAGCGGGCGCAGGTCAACCGGCTTCATTTCCGTATTCTGCTTGCGGCTGAAGGTCAGCAGATGCCTGACCAGGGCCGCGCCTTTTTCACCAGTGGTTTTGATGACCTCCAGGTTTTTCTGGACCAGCTCATACTGGCCCTTGGCAATTGTCAGGCGGGAGAGATCGGCATAGCCGATGATGGTGGTCAGCAGGTTGTTGAAGTCATGGGCCACCCCGCCGGCCAACCGGCCGATGGACTCCATCTTCTGCGAGTGCAACAGCTTGGCCTGTAACTCTTTTTTTTCCTTTTCCCTGGCCATCCGCCGGGAGATATCCCGGAACACCACCACCGCGCCGATCACCGACTCATTCTCCACGATAGGCGTGGTGACATATTCAACCGGGAAGCTGGTCGCGTCCTTGCGCCAGAATATTTCATCGGCGGTTGAAAAATCCTTGCCGGTCTTGATGGCTTTGAAGATGGGGCAGTCGGCCTTTTCGTATGGCGTGCCGTCTGGCCTGGTGTGGTGCAGCAGTTGATGAGGGCTCTGGCCGAGAAGCTCCCGCTCCTCATAACCGAAAAGCCGCGTGGCCGCGGGATTGATAAAAGAAATGGTTTCCTTGTTGTCGATGCCGAACAGTCCTTCGCCGGCTGACTTCAGAATAAGCTCGTTATAGCGGTGCAGGCTTTGGATCGCCAGTTGAGACCGATGTCGCTCATCCACCTCTTGCCGCAGGTGCTGGTTCGACTCCTCCAGGGCTTCGGTTCGTTCCCGAAACTTATTTTCCAGATGGACGTAGGCTTCCTGCAACTCCTCCTCGGCCATGCGGCGACCATCGATCTCTTGCTCCATGGGACGCAGGGCGAGCCGTTTGAAGGTCAGCCACAACAACAGGCCAAGCACGGCGGTAAGAAACACCGTCCCGGCCATCATTGGCAGGGCTAGCCGGCGCCGCGGAAAATCGATAAAAGGGATGCGTTGGTGCAAGAAAACAATGACGCTCTGGCCGACAAGGGCAAGCAGCAGCACCAGCAGAAAGATACAGGCCACCCGGTTGTACCAGGTGGCCCGCCACCAGGACAATTTTATTTTACCCATCATGCGCACCTGCCCGCCGGCCTTGCGTCGCCAGAATGCGCGGGGCTGGGCCTGGTCTGAAAAAGCCGGCGCGGCCAATTCCCGCAAGACGCGAGGCCTGATCATAGTCGAAAAACGCCGCCGACAGGATGGTTCCGGGACAGATCTCAACACTTATCATCGTGGCACTTCCCCGTGTCTTCTCCAACTTGGCACGGCGACCGCCTGGCTTTGGCGTGCATTGTAACAGAACAATACAAAAATACAAATAATTATCAGGCGGTTTTCTGCTGCGTTCCCGGCAGAACGGCTGGCATTTTTTTTTCGCAAACCAGGTCTCTATATGGTAGAGAAGGTCATCATGGTTTCCTCTAAAAAAATAGGCCTACCCAGTGCATAACGACCTTTTCACCCTTGTCAAGGAGGCCAGAAATTTTCTGGCCTATCACCACCGCCTGGGGATCACGAGCTACCCGGCCGGGGATGCGCTGCTGGCCTTTCTTCGCCCCACGGCCCGGCCGGAGAGGCCGGCCGCGGCGCCGCCAGGACCGCCACTCGGACCAGCCAGGCAAACCACCCCGGCCGCTCCCCTGGTCCCCGTGCCCTCGACCGAGTCGGCGCTGTCGGCCGGCTATCTCACAACCGTGCGGGCCGGGCTGGGGGGTTGCACCCGTTGCCACCTCCATGAAAAACGCCAAAACCTGGTCTTCGGGGAGGGGAACCCGCATCCCCTGCTCATGGTGATCGGCGACTGGCCGGGCAGTGAAGACGCCCGCACCGGCCGTCCCTTTCAGGGGCAAGATGGCGAGATGCTCACCAAGATGTTCAAGGCCATCGATTTGCAACGGGAAGAGGTCTATGTTACCACCCTGGTGAAATGCCAGCCGCCGGCTGGCCGTCCGCCAACCAGAGACGAGATCGCCGCCTGCCTGCCCTTTCTGTTGCAGCAGATCGTCGCTCTTGCCCCCCGGGTAATCTGTGCCATGGGTTCCCTGGCCACCCAAACCCTTCTGGTCACGGATCAACCCCTCACGCGGCTTCGGGGTGGTTTTCACGATTGTCACGGGGTGGCGCTCATGCCTACCTTTCACCCCCGCTTTCTGCATGAACATCCGGAGATGAAGAAAGCCACCTGGCAGGATCTTCTCATGATCAGAAAAAAACTGGTACCCTGAGCCTCTTGCAAAAGTCGTCACCCCGGCGAAGGCCGGGGTCCAGATTTGACACAACATCCCTAAATTACTGGATTCCGGCTTTTCCCCGTCAAGCGGGGACTGAAAAGAGCGCCGGAATGACGGCAAGTGCACGAGATAGGACTTTTGCAAGAGGCTCCCCTGTACTAGGGTTTATCCGTAAATAGTTTCCATCCGGCCTTCAGACATCTCCTGATCACGGCCTGAAAAGTATCCCAGTTGGTGGTGGCGAGAGCCCCCTGTTTGGCGAAAGCCAGTTCCCGGTTGTCCATACAAACCCTCCATCGGCAAGAATGAAGGTTTGGGGCAAAAAAATATCCCAAACCGATTTAAAAAACGGTCTGGGATATCCCTGTTTATCCCGAGCACCAGACAATCGCCTGCCTTTTCCACGAGGCTTGACGATCAGGATATTCAGGCAGGTATTCTGACTCCCTCTCCTCTTGACGGCCTTCCCGTCCCGTGGCAGAAAAGTGTCAAAAGGTTCCCCTTTCTCATGAGCTAAAAGGGGGAGAGGTTACAGCGGCGGGTCCGTTCCCGGTTTGCACGGGATTCCCTGTTACGTCGCAAGGACACCTGAATATTAAAAAAATCATACAGGGAAAGAGCGGCAGCGGCAATGGAAAAGCATGGGAATATCTTAGCAAGCGGTAACTATCCAGCGGCACCGCCACCCGGGTGAGTTCCCGGGCTGGCAATGCTTAAATGCCGACACAAGCTGGATAGTTACAGCAAGTGCAATTTAGCACTTACTGCGAGTCATGCGTGGCGTCATAGCTGGCCGCGATCAGGGCATCGGCAAGCCGGTATTGCTCTTCATCCGGTTTCGTCAGGGCAAGCACCCTCTCGAAGCAGGCCCGCGCCTCCTTGTTTTTCCGAAAACCTTCCAGGAGAATCTGGCCTTTCAGGCTGAGGGCGTTGGTAAAATCCGGCGCCGCCTGCAATAGGGCGTTCGCGGTTTGCAGGGCAACCTCAAAATCCCCGGCCGCCATAAGACAGGCGATCCGCTGTATGGCTTTGGCATGTTTCAGATTGAGGCTGAGCTGCGTTTCCTTGCCCAGCCCCACCAGGATGAGGATGTCATTAAGGTCGTGGGTTACCACGATGATGATGAGACTGATGCCGGTACTGTAGATCAGCGGGTTGACAAGACCGCAGACGAGAAAGGCGTCATTGCAGACCCCGTAAACCCCGCCAACCACCAAAAAAGGCACAAAAAGCCAGATGAAATATCTAACAAAATCCCCGGCAATGGTCAGATCGCGGCCTGGTTTGATGGGCATGTAACCTCCGGATGCGGGGGGCGGCGGTTTGATGCAGGCGCCCCTGCTTATCTCCCCTCATAGCCCGGGTCAATCGGCAACCCCTGCCGCTGGGCCTCGGCCACTGCCAATTCATCGCAACGTTCGTTCATGGGATGGCCGGCATGGCCTTTCACCCATTTGAAGGTGATATCGAGTCCAGCCACCAGATCCAGCAGTTCGGCCCAGAGATCGGCATTGAGGGCCGGCTGTCGGTCTGATTTGATCCAGCCCTTCCGCCGCCAGTTTCTGGCCCATCCCTTGGTGATGCCGTTCACCACATAGCTGGAATCGGAATAGAGCGTAACCTTTTTATCCCGGTACTCCAAGGTGCGCAGGGCCATCAGGCAGCCCATGAGTTCCATGCGATTGTTGGTGGTCAGCCGAAAGCCGCCGGAGCGTTCATGGCGTTCGCCATTATAAAGCTGCACCACCCCATAGCCTCCGGGGCCCGGGTTGTAGCGGGCCCCGCCGTCGGTGTAGATCGTCACCTCGCCTGATTTGGGCAAGATATCGGTGCGGGCGGGTGCGGGCGGGCGCAACCGTTTGCCGGCGCCGGTATCTGAATGCGGCTCTGCCAGCCAGCGTTCCGCCTCTGCCTTGGTGGCAAACCCTTTGAACCTGGCGTGCGGAAAGCCCCGTACCTGGGCATGGGCAAAGGGCCAATTTTCGTAAATCCCCGGCTTTCGGCCTACAGCAATGGCGTAGAATTTCTTCGGCAATCTCCTGGATCCCCCCCATTTTTTTAAGCTTACATTCTACCCCCTGGCCATACCCGGAGCAAGGCCGACCTGATGCCAACAGGCCAACCTGATGCCAGTCGCCGGGACACCACCTCTAATCAGCAACCATGTCAGCGATGATGCGGGTATCTGTAAAAAGCTTTCGTCAACAACCAGGGTCGCAGGCATGCTTCACCTGCCTTGCGCCAACAATGGCGGCAGGGCGGCGGCAATCTCCCGGGCGAGATGCGAGATCGCCTGACTTAAGGCGACAGTCATTGACTCCTGGTCCTGGGCGGTGGCGGTCAGATTGAAGCTGCTGCGTTTTTCCGGCAGGAGCACCAGACCATCTTTGCCTGTAACCTGCCAGCGGGCGATCAGGTTCGCCGTGCCGTTGGGCCCGCCTTCGAACTGTAAGACCTCAACCCGGATCTGGCAGTCGATGGTTCGTCCGCGTGTCCAGGGGTAGGGCAGGATGCGATCCGTGCCGAGCAACGCCGAGAGGTCTTCGGCAAGGACCCGTGGCAGGTTTTCGGCCAAGGGTTCGGCCCAACGCTGGCGGTCCGAGAGGCTCAGGCGGTTCGCGGAAGTCCTGCTGACAATCTGCGGTCTTACCAGATATTCCGGCAGAGATACCGGGCCAAGCCCGATGGTGGCTTCCTTGGACACGGCAAACTCGGCAGGAGCGCCAACCTCGCGCATTGCCGAAAGCTGATAGTATTGGACCGGTATGGAACGGGCGCAGCCGGTCAGCAGGACGGCCAGCGCCAACGCCAGGGAAAGGCGCTCTTTTATCGGGCGGCAATGGCTATGGTTCATTGATTGGCCTCATGAAGTTTGCTTCTTAGAATTGCTTCCGGTTGCTGCTCCAGGGTTTCCGACAGCAGGCGCAAAGCGCGGGCGGCCCGGACAACCTCCTGCAAGGCTGCATTTAGATGTTGAGTGGTTGGGGATTCTTCTTCGGTTAAATAATGGATAGCCTGGGCAGCGGATGCCAGTTCTCGACTTGCCTGGCTCACATTCCTGAACATTTCCGAGTCGGGATCAGCCAGCACCCCGACTTTGTCGGCCGCGGTTTTCACCTGCGCCGCAGCCCCGTCAATCTGGCTGGCGGCGGTCCGCACGGTGGTCAAGGTCTTGTTCAAGGCATCGAGATTGGCCTGCATCCCTTGCAAAATGGGCGGGCCGGCGGCATCAATCTTTGCTGACAGCGATTGCAGATGTCGCAGGGTCTTTTCAAGAAGCAGGGGCAGTTCCCTGGTCGTCTCCGAGGCGAGGATTTTGTTGACTGATTCGCCGATGGCCGCCAGGTCGTGCAAGAATTTTTCCATGGGAAATCCCTCCAGCTTCGAGGATATTTCCTCGGTTGTGCTCGGGATGGTCGGGATCTCGCTGAGCTCCGGGTCCGAGGCAAAGAATTTGGCGGCTTTGCCGGGGAAAAAATCAAGATCGACGTAGAGCTGGCCGGTCAAGAAACTCTGGATGCGGAGCCTGGCCCGCAGTCCGCGGCCCACCAGTTGTTTGATGGTCTGGCGGTCCTGCAAGTCGATCTGTTCGCCACTGCGTGACTGGACGACCGAGGACTCGACCTCGATGGTGACCGGCACCAGAAAACGCCTGGTTTCTTCATCTAGCCCAAGCTGGATGCGCTTGACGGTACCCACCGTAACGCCCAGGAAGACCACCGGTGCCCCCACTTGCAGCCCCTGGGCCGCTCCTTCAAAATACATGATGTGCTGGCGCTTCTCGCGGAACCACTGGCCGCCGCCCAAGAGCAGGACAGTAACGACCCCGAGGGTGACGGCGCCAAGGACAAAGACACCGATGAGCGTTGGATTGGCGCGCTTGCTCATGCCTCACCCCTGGTCAGGAAATGGCGCACCCTGGGATCGCCCGATTTGAGCGCCTCCCTTGGGTTGCCGGTGGCGATCATGGTGCGGGTCTCGTTATCCAGAAAGACTGAGTTGCTGCCGATATTCAGGATGCTCGCCAACTCGTGGGTGACGACGACAATCGTGGTCCCGAGACTGTCGCGCAGTTCGAGAATCAAATCGTCCAGGCGGCGAGCGGTCAGGGGATCGAGCCCGGCCGAGGGTTCGTCGATAACCATAATTTCCGGATCAAGGGCCATGGCCCGCGCCAGACCGGCCCTTTTTTTCATGCCGCCAGAGAGTT
>Ga0100388_10002916_pt1 | contig 14649 bp, 15 predicted proteins | sample CryGeymeta201512_FD_81536 | JGI IMG/M metagenome (GOLD analysis project Ga0100388, IMG submission 81536) | Groundwater microbial communities from Crystal Geyser aquifers in Utah, USA - Crystal Geyser metaG 2015-12 | ecosystem: Environmental > Aquatic > Deep subsurface > Groundwater | place... | reverse complement strand
CTATACAGTTCGGACTATATCTTTCCCATTCACCCGCATAATAGAACATGGGATTCGGCGTGTAGTCTCTGAGGGGTCAATCTGCCAGATGACAGATGACTTCCCTGCTGATTGCCTCACAGTATTGTGAGGTTTCCAGCATATAGCCGAATTTTACTAAGGCAACAAAACTCACCTTAGGACCGTTATAGTTCATATACTCCTCATATTACTATGAAGTATGGACCATATCTTCACCCTACAGTACTGCGGGGGCCCGGCGTATGGCCTCTGGGGATTCTCTAATATAATATATTAGAGTCTTTCCTGCTGATTACCCAGTTGAAAACTGGGTTTCCAGCATATAGCCGAGTTTGTTCTCAAGAATCACTTCTTGGGGCCGCAAGTTTTTACGGCCGACATTCACTAGGGCTTCGGGCCTTGGCCCCTATCCGAAAACAGGGACCGCAACCGTTAACCTTCTAGCATTGGTCAGGCGTCACCCCCTATACATCCTCTTGCGAGTTAGCAGGGAGTTGTGTTTTTGATAAACAGTCGCCAGGAATCTTTAACTGCGTCCCCGATTTTACATCGGGGAAGTCCTTATTGCGAACTTACGGACGTTGTTTTGCCGAGTTCCTTCACAAGGAATCACCCGTTCGCCTTGGTCTACTCGACCTGCCCACCAGTGTCGGTTTTCGGTACGGATCCGGTGTTTTTAATTTTAGGGACTTTTCTTGGAAGCTCGCTCACCCGAATCGGTTCTCCCGTAGAAGAACCTTTTCCCAACTCTTGGATTCTCGCTCGAGGCGAGGCCTGCCGGATTTCCCTAACAGGCATCCTTAAATTGGAAACGGCAATCCAATAAGCCGCTCGGACTACTGAACTTCGTCCTCCCATCAAAAAACACCGAAGGGACGGAATATTAACCGTCTGTCCATCGCTGTCTATCCGATAATCATCGGAAGCAACTTAGGCCCGCCTAACCCTTGGCTGATTTTCATTGCCAAGGAAACCTTAGGCTTTCGGCGTCCCGATTTCTCATCGGGATTGCGGTTACTCATGCCAACATTCTCACTTCTATAAACTCCACCAAACCTCGCGGTTTAGCTTCATTGCTTATAGAACGCTTCCCTACCCCCTCCCGACTTTACGTCGGGAGAGCTGTGTCTTCGGTATTAATCTTTAGCCCCGTTGAATTTTCGGCGCAAAATCTCTGAACTAGTGAGCTGTTACGCACTCTTTAAAGGATGGCTGCTTCTAAGCCAACCTTCTAGCTGTCAGAGAAACTTCACTTCCTTCCCCACTTAGATTAATTTAGGGACCTTAGACGACAGTCTGGACTGTTTTCCTCTCGACCACGGAGCTTTGCCCCCGCAGTCTAACTCTTCTGCCAAAGTTTTTAGTATTCGGAGTTTGATTGAAGCGAGTACGGAAAACCGCCTCGCTTCATCCAGTGCTCTACCCCTAAAAACATAAGCAAAAGGCTAGCCCAAAAGCTATTTCGGGAAGAACCAGCTATTACCGGGCTCGATTAGCTTTTCACTTCTAACCACAGCTCATCCCCTGGCGTTGAACGACCAGTGGGTGCGGGCCTCCCCCTTCGGTTAAGAAGGGTTCACCCTGGCCATGGTTAGCTCGCTCCGGCTTCGGGTCGTATACGCGCTACTTATTCGCTTAGTTAAAACTCGGTTTCCCTGCGATTCCTCCGCCTTAGGCGGATTAATCTCGCAACGCGCATACACTCGTTGGCTCGTTCTGCAAAAAGCACCCCGTCACCCCGCATTTCTGCGGGGCTCCGAGTCTTTGTAGGCCTATGGTTTCAGGTTCTATTTCACCGCCCTCACCGGGCTACTTTTCACCTTTCCCTCACGGTACTTGTTCACTATCGATCATAAAGAGTATTTAGTCTTGGCAGTATTAGGACTGCCGGCTTCACGCGGGATATTCTGGTCCCGCGCTACTTAAGAATAATAACTGGGAGTATAAAGAGATTTTTATTTACGGGACTATTACCCTCTCTGGTTCTGCTTTCCAGCAAGATTCAATTAACCAGTCTTTATTTAATAAACTCCTTCCGGAAGATTCAGTTCTTTGCAACAGAACTGAATAACTCCGAAACGTTATTACCTTGCAACCCCTATTTAAAAATAGGTTTGGACTTTTCCCTTTTCGCTCGCCGCTACTTAGGGAATACGCCGTTATTAAACGGCTTGTTTTCTTTTCCTTCGGGTACTGAGATGTTTCACTTCCCCGAGTTCCCTATCCCGACAAAATGCCGGGACTGGCGACGGGTTTAATCATCGCCGGGTTTCCCCATTCGGACATCCACGGATCAAAGGTTGCTAGACACCTCCCCGGGGCTTATCGCAGTCACGCCACGTCCTTCATCGGCTCTTTATGTCAAGGCATCCTCCATAGGCCCTTATATTCAATATATCCTTCCAACTTTTTGAATATTAACTTCCGGAAGAATTCTAAAGAACTCTAACGGAATAAAAAGTTGGCAATTAATAATTGACGGAAATAATTTACTTAACTATTTCAGTTGTTAAGGTTCAATCCGTTTCTGTCTTTGACCCAACAAAAAGACCGCTTGAAAGCGGCCTTTTGTCTATCCGTTATTCGCCAGTTGGCGAAGGCGGGACAAAACAAAACCATCACAGTCATCAACCGCTTCCCATTTTATTTGGTCTTTTTGTTATCTTCATAATCTAATTATTAATTAGATAATATATTTTCTGCTGTCTCCTGTCAATACCTCTATTCTCCGGAAATATCTTTTTTTATTTTCTCAAGAATTTGAGCAGCCAAATCCTTCCCTCCCAGTCCAAAAGCCAGGCCAAAACTAATAACCAACGCCGCGACAAAGCCGGTAAAGAGGGTTTGAATCAATGTCGGAACAACGCCTAATTGCAACAGAGCGGCTAAAATCGCGAAGACCATTATCGCCCACTTTGTCACTGTCGCCAAAAAGTTTGCCGAGCCAAGTCCCGCCGCCTCAACGCTAGCTTTAACCAATCTCTGCAGGAAGTTGGCGATTAAAACGGCCGCCAACAAAATCAGGACGGCAATTATCAATTGGGGAATATAGAGAAGAACTTGTTTTAGGAAAACAGTTACCTCGCTAAGATCCAAGATATCGGTGGCCGCCATTAAAAAGACGATGATAAAAAACCACTTGACCAATTCGCCAATAAATCTGCCTGAATCCAGTTTCAAGTTCGCTTTCTCCAAGCTTCTCTTAAAACCTATTTTGGCTAAAATATGGTCTATTCTTAAGGTATTGATTATTTGAGCCGCTAATCTGCCCAATAAAACCGCGATCAGCCAACCGATAATGAAGACGATGACTGCGCCTAAAATACTGGGTAGAAAACCAACAAAGCCGACCCACAGCGCCTGCAAGGACGATGTTACCACTTCCGCCCATGTCTGAATCACCATTTTTTCTCACCCCCTCTCTCCGTATAGTTGTTCAAATCTCATTCCCTATTCTAACATAAAAATCCACAAGTTGCCTGTGGATAAATATGTGGACTATTCTTAAATTAGCTCGGACGATTTCCGCCCCCTGCGGCGGCGAGGAAAAGCCCTGGTGATTTGCGGCTCGCCCGCGGGGCTCGCCGCGTTCTTTGACAATTTCAAGTTTTTCTTTGGTTGAAATTCTTAAAAAAAGAAGGTTGAGAGGAAAGCCAGTTTTCAATAAGACTTATTTATCGACTTTTATCTTTTCCCCTCAATAATATTTAAAACATCTCGGGCAGAATTCTCTCCAACCATACCACCAAAAAATTCAAGTCGATCAAGCCTTCGAAGAAACATAAGCACAAAAACAAGAAGAGATCCAAAAATACCTTTTAATAACGAGCTAAAAATTTCAAATTGAGAAGGGACAATTAAAAGACTAATAAGGATAACAAATATTAAAAGGACAAGAATAAACCATTGCGAACCCGGCACCCTCTCTTCATAAAGAGCTATCATATTTTTTCTGAGACCTTGGCATTCTCGAAGAGATATCATTATTTGGGCTAGAACAGCACCCTGGAGACTCGCTAAATTTTTTTCTCCCACAACTCTTTGGCAAAACGAATGGAGGTCGGTAAGAATTGTGGTTTTATGAGTAAATGGATAATACCAAGCTTTTAATTTCAAAATAGGAGTATAATGTTTTCTTAAAATTTCTGCAACCTCTTTTTGTACTTCGCCAAAATGCCCAGAGACTCGATAGATAAAAGACATATTGCCGTCAAACTTGGTTAAAAGATCGCGTATAGTACCATATCGAGTTCCTTGGCGCGCAATGAAAAAACCACTGAAAATTGCAAAAAGAAATGTGGCGATAGTCAAAAAAAGCTTGAAATCCGCTTCGCTTTTAAGCGTGAAGTTGTAAAATAACACTGAAAATAAGGCAAACAAGATAAAAATGGTAAAAATATCTCTATTTTTTTGCATATGTTTTAAAAATTTTCTTTTAAAATGTGGTTCGAGCCGATATTTTTTCGGTTCTTTGGCAGTCTTTGAAGAACGCGGCGAGCCCCGCAGGCGAGCCGCAAATCACCAGGGCTTTTCCTCGCCGCCGCAGGGGGCGGAAATCGTCCGAGCTAATTTAAGAATAGTCCACACTTTCGGATAAGTCAAGGTTTCCGCCTCGCCGCTTCGCGGCTCGGCGGCCAAATTATACAGGAAATTGAAAGAAAAAATCAATTTTTGGTTTTGTTCTATAAAAGAAATTTTTCACTAACTAATACAAACTTATGAGATACATAATTTACGCCCGAAAATCTACTGAAGATGACAACCACCAAGTCCTTTCCATTGAGTCGCAACTCGCCGAGTTGCTGGAATTTGCCGCCAAAGAAAAACTTGCAATTGTTGCCTCGCTTTGCGAGGCAAAAACTGCAAAAGAACCTGGGCGAACGAAGTGCGCCGAAATGTTGGCATTGATTGAAAAAGGTAAGGCAGATGGGATTTTATCGTGGCATCCGGACAGATTGGCTCGTAATGCGGTTGATGGCGGGAAAATTATCCATCTGATAGATAAAGGAATTATCAAGTCCCTAAAATTCCCTACTTTTTGGTTTGAACCCACTCCTCAAGGATTGTTTATGCTCCAAATTGCTTTTGGACAGAGTAAATACTATGTAGATAATTTGAGAGAAAATGTGACTCGCGGGATGAGGCAAAAAGTCAGAAATGGCGTTTGGCCGCTTTGGGCGCCGCTTGGATATTTAAATAATCCAATAACCAGGGGAGTTGATATCGATAAAAAGAAGGCATCTCTGGTCAAGGAAATGTTTAAACTTTATTCTGTCGGTAATTACACTTTCAAAGAAATGTCCGAATGGTGTAAAAAAGTAAGTCTCAAAAGCAATTTGGATAATGATATTTCACCGGGCCAAGTTCAGGCAACGCTTCAAAACATCTTCTATATTGGTCTGATGAAATACAAAGGAGAAATTTTTGAAGGAAAACATAAACCAATAGTCTCAAAGAAACTTTTTGATAAGGTTCGGGAAGTTTTGAAACAACGCGGCAAGCCACAAAAAATAAAACACAATTTTGCTTTTCTTGGTTTAATGAAATGTCCTTGTTCTGCGGCAATAACCGCTGAAAAGAAAATAAAGCCGAGTGGCAGAGAGTATGTTTATTACCGCTGTACCAAGAAGAAAGGACCTTGCCAAGAAAAGCATTTTCTAAGAGAAGAGGCTCTTATCGAACAAATTAAAACCTATCTTCAAAAAGTTTCTTTGTCGAGCCAAGACACAGAAAAAGTTTTAGCAGAATTAGAAAAAGAAGGAAAATGTGCCAAAGAAGAAACCAAAATCCTTGTTCAAAATCTCAAAAAAGAATTGATAGAAATTGAAACGAAACTTGAGAAACTTTTGGATGTTTATCTCAATGAAATAATTTCTACTGAAGAATATACTACCCAAAAACAAAAAATCCTAACTCAAAAGTTAGAATTACAAGAGAAAATCAGAGATTTTGAACAAAAAGGATTGTCTTGGCTCGAACCAGCAAAGGACTTTGTTTTGAAGATGAATTACGCTGAAAAACTACTCAATTCGGAAAATTATCCAGAAATGTCTTCATTTCTGAAAAATATCGGCTCGAACCACATTTTACGAAACCAAAAATTGATTTTTTCTTTCAATTTCCCGTATAATTTGGCCGCCGAGCCGCGAAGCGGCGAGGCGGAAACCTTGACTTATCCGAAAGTGTGGGCGCGCCTGGACTCGAACCAGGGACCTCATCATTATCAGTGATGCGCTCTAACCGGCTGAGCTACGCGCCCTTATGAAATTAATTGTAATAAAAAATACCCGCTAAAGCAAGTATTTTCTATCAATTGCCAATCTCGTGCAGTTGTCCCAAAAAGTTCGTTAGAACCATCAGGTCCTGATTTCGGGCTCCAAGACCAATACCCATAGGTTAAGATGAGAATTCTACATCTCAACCTATATCGACACCCCAAATCTTTTTCTTGCGAAAAAAATTTAGAAAGGAGGTGATCCATCCACAGCTTCCGCTACGGATGCCTTGTTACGACTTCACTCTGGTCACCGATCTTACCTTAGGCCCTCTCAAGAGAGAGATTTCGGGTACTACCGGCTTCCCTAGTGTGACGGGCGGTGAGTACAAGACTCGAGAACGTATTCACCGCGCCATAGCTGATGCGCGATTACTAGCGATTCCAGCTTCATGGGGGCGAGTTGCAGCCCCCAATCCGAACTGAGACCGAGTTTGATGGGATTAGCTCCGCCTTACGGCTTAGCAACCCATTGTCTCGGCCATTGTATCATGTGTGTGGCCCAGGACATCAGAGGGACACGCTGATTTGACGTCATCCCCACCTTCCTCCTCCTGTTCGGAGGCAGTCTTCTGTGACACGTATAACACAGAACAGGGGTTGCGTCCGTTGCCCTACTTAAAGGAACGCCTCACGGTACGAACTGACGACAACCGTGCATCACCTGTCCTGATGTCTAAAAGAGGTCCCGCCTTTCGGAGGGATTTCATCAGGATGTCTAGCCCTGGTAAGGTTCCTCGTGTACCGTCGAATTAAACCACATGATCCACCGCTTGTGCGAGTCCCCGTCTATTCCTTTGAGTTTTAGCCTTGCGGCCGTACTCCCCAGGCGGCCGACTTAACGCGTTAGCTTCACCACTCAGAGGGTCGATACTCCGAACGGCTAGTCGGCATCGTTTAGGGCGTGGACTACCGAGGTATCTAATCTCGTTCGCTACCCACGCTTTCGTGTCTCAGCGTCAGCTAAGCGCCAGTTGATTGCCTTCGCCTTTGGTGTTCCCTACCATATCAACGGATTTCACCCCTACTTGGTAAGTTCCATCAACCTCTCGCTTGCTCTAGTCTTAACGTTTGACTGGCAGTTCCGGAGTTAAGCCCCGGGATTTGACCAGCCACTATCAAAACCGCCTACACACGCTTTACGCCCAATAATTCCGGATAACGCTTGGGGCCTTCGCATTACCGAGACTTCTGGCACGAAGTTTGTCGCCCCTTATTCATAGAATACGCTCATCCCGACCTAAAGTCGGGATTGTTCTCCTATAAAAGAGTTTTACGCCCCGAAGGGTTTCTTTACTCACGCGGCGTCGCTCCATCAGGCTTTCGCCCATTGTGGAAGATTCTCGACTGCAGCCACCCGTAGGTGTATGGACCGTGTCTCAGTCCCATCGTTGGGGAACAAGTTCTCACTTCCCCTACCCGTCATTGCCTTGGTAGGCCATTACCCTGCCAACAAGCTGATAGGACGCAGGCTCCTCCCGAAGCAATTGTCTGCAAAAGCAAACAACCTTTATCCCGACGCGAGGTCGGGAACCATCCGGTATTATCTCAGATTTCTCCGAGTTATTCCGGACTTCAGGGCAGATTCCTACGCGTTACTAACTCGTTTGCCGTGGGTCTAAACCCACTCGACTTGCATGCCTTATCCACGCCGCCAGCGTTCATCCTGAGCTAGGATCAAACTCTCAAATTATGTGTCCAAATTTTTGGACAAAACTGGGACAACTGCACAAAATTGCAATTGTTTATTCGGTTATTAAAGAGCAAACCTATCTTATAATATTAGATATTGCTTGTCAACTCCGGCGCGCTCCGGCGCGCTTCCCGGAATGTTTCTTCCGCCAATTTTCAACTTCTTTGTGGTTGCCGGACAAAAGGACTGGCGGGACTCTTCTTGTTTTTCTTTTGATGACAATCTTTTCCGGCCGGGTATAGTGCGGATACTCAAGATAGCCGTCCCGGGAAAAACTTTCGTCTTTGAGCGAGTCCTTTTTAATGACTCCCGGAACAAGACGGCAGACGGCGTCAACAATAACCATCGCCGGCGCTTCCCCGCCGGTCAGGATATAGTCGCCGATGGAAACTTCTTCGTCGGCGACATATTTCGCCACCCTCTCGTCAATTCCTTCATAACGGCCGGAAATGACAATTAGCTGGCCAAATTTTGACAATCGCCCGGCCATTTTTTGGTCAAATTTTTTACCTTTGGCGGAAAGCAGGATTACTTTTCTTTTCCGCCGGCTACCAGACAGCCGGCATTTCTTTTTAGCGTCGCTGACCGCCTTTAAAATCGGCTCAACCATCAAAACCATGCCTAAGCCGCCGCCGTAGGGTTTATCGTCTACCGTCTTGCGCCGGTCGTTGGTCCAATCACGCAGATTATGGATTTCAATTCTGATTAGTTTCCTTTTTTGGGCGCGGCTAATAACGCCTTCTTTAAAATACGGCCTCAAAACATTCGGAAATATTGTAATGATATCAAAACGCATCATAAAAAAACAAAAACTGCTCTTTCGTTTAGATTCGCTTTTCCGAAAAAGCAGTTTTTGCGAGATGTAAAACGAAATTTTATAATTTCAATTCATCAACAACTTCGTCAACATTTTTCGCTTCTTTGGAAGCTTCTTTTTCAACTCTAGGCGCTCTGCCGCCTTCCGGCTCCTCAATCTTAAGGTTGATTCGAGCGCTATTCTTCAGCCCGATAACTCTTAAAATTGTTCTGATGGCCTTAGCGGTAGCTCCTTGTCGTCCAATAACTTGGCCCATATCCTCTGGGCTGACTTTGAGAGTTAAAAGAACTCCCATCTCGTCAACGCTCCGGTCAACCTTGACGCCGTCCGGGTTGCTGACAATTGATTTGACGACAAATTCTAGAAATTCCTGATCAACTGCATTTTTAGTCATAAATCTTTTCGTGTTTTCTTGCAAACCCCCGTCATACGGTGGTAAATTGCGATAGCAGCTCGACCTGCCTGACTGCTACTTTCTTCTTACTCTTTATTTTCAGGTTTGTCAACTGGCTTCGGCTTTTCTTCCCCTTTCGGCTGTTTCGCCGGCTTACTGACGGCTGCCGTCTTTTCTTCCGCTCCCGCCGCCGGCAGTTCGGACGCTTTTTCGGCTGATTCCGCTTCCGGCGCCGTTTTCTCTTCTTTGGGCTTTTCCTTTTTTTCGTCCTTTTGGGCTTTGATTTTCTTTTTTATCTTTTCGCCCGCTATGACTTTTTCTGCCACTAAAAGATTATGAACCGTGGCCGAGGCCTGCGCTCCTTGAGAGAGCCAATATTTTATCCTGGCGCCGTCCAATTTAATTTCTTTTTTGCTTTTGCCGTTTTCTTTCTTGACCAAACGCGGATTATAGTGGCCGAGAATTTCCAAAAAACTGCCGCTTTTTGCCGCCGCCGTCTTCTCGGTCAGAATCACTCTAAAACTGGGTGAATTCTTTTTGCCTACTCTAATTAAACGAATAACTAACATATTTTATTCCCATCCTTTTCTTTTTAGGGCCGCTTCGGCGGCTTTTTCCTGCGCCTCCTGTTTAGAAGCGCCTTGTCCCTGGGCAATCTCTTCTTCGCCGAGGTAGATCCCGATAACGAAATTTTTATTATGGTCCGGCCCCCATTCTTTGACGACTTCATAGGTCGGAGTAACGCCGACTTTCTCTTGGGCTTCTTCTTGAAAACGGCTCTTCGGGTCGCGGTAAATTTTGTGTTTGATAATATTGGGCAGTTTTTTTAAAATCTCTCGTTCAACAAACTGGCTGATCTTTTCGTAACCCTGATCCAGATAAGCGGCGCCGATAATCGCTTCCATCGCGTTAGCCAGAATATAGCGGCGCGCCCGGCCGGTGTCTTTGTTCTCTCCTTTACTGAGAAAAAGAAAATCATTAACGCCCAATTGCTCGGCAATGCTGGAAAGCATTTTAGCGTTAACCAAAGCCGCCCGCCAATTGGTCAGGTCGCCTTCGGGACTGGGATAATTCCGGTAAAGATGCTCCGTCACAATCATTTCCAAGACCGCATCGCCCAAAAACTCCAACCTTTCGTTGTCCTCCAAACCAAAATCAGGATTTTCGTTTATATACGACCGATGAACTAACGCCTGATTTAAAAAATCTTTACTATTAAACTCTATTCCAAGTTTTTTTTCAAGAGGAGATAAATCCATTAAAATTTAGAATTTTTATTCGTTTTTCCCCGGTTCGCCGATTTCCCGGTAAACCGTTCCCAAAACGCCGTTGATAAACCGGCCGGAAGATTCGCCGCCGAAGGTCTTGGCCAACTCAATCGCCTCGTTGATGGCGACTTTAGGAGGAACCTCGTCCCGATTGCCGAACAAAAGTTCGTACAGCCCGGCCCTCAAAACATTCCGATCAACAACAGTAATCTGGTCTATTGGCCACTCCGGCGCCGACTTTTCAATAATCTTATCCAGTTTCTCAAGGTTCTCAATCACCCCGTTGACCAACTGCCAAATAAAATCGGCATCTTTTAAACCGGGCCCAAACTCTTTAATGTTCCGCTCTACGATTTTTTTTAAAACAGCGGGATTCTTACCTTTAAAGTCCCATTCGTAAAGCGACTGTATGGCGATGCTTCTTGAAAGATGACGATTTGCCATAATTTATTTTTTAGACAGCCCTTCCATGCTCAAATCTTTGTCTCCGGTCTGCCCTTTTTCCTGTTCGGCCAACTCTTTCGTTTTTTTCTTTTGCTCTTTTTTGGTCAACTTGGCCATAACGTCAATCACTTCCCGACCGCCGTATGTCCCGCAATTAGAGCAAAGACGATGAGGCAGAACTGGCGCGCCGCACTTGGCGCAAACCAAAAAACCTTGCTTTTTTAAGGCCTGGTGAGAACGTCCCCTATTTCTCCTTGATTTGGTATGTCTCTGCTTTGGTACCGGCATACTATTTTATCCGAATCACCTAATTCTATAACCGGCAAGCCGGCATTGTCAATCCCGTTAGAAATCACGGAAACTTCGTGTTTTATTTCTAATGGGATTTACAATAGTTTTCTATCGCTTTTTTAAGCGCGGCAACGGCCATGCCGGCGCAGTGGACTTTGACCGGCGGCAATTCTCCCAGCTCATTAACCACATCCTGATAAGTGATTTTCTCGGCTTCGGCCAAGGTCCTCTCCTTGGCCAATTCGGTAATCATAGAAGAGGTGGCAATGGCCGAAACACAACCCATTGTTTCAAAGGAAATGTCTTTTATCCGGCCAACGGAAACCTTGAGGTAAATTTTCATCACGTCGCCACACTGCGGATTTCCGGCCTCGCCGACCGAGTCCGGATTTTTCATTTTGCCCATATTCTTCGGGTTTTGAAAATGTTGGATAACTTTTTTGCTGTACATGAATCAATATCTCGGTCTAACTTTTACGCTTTTATACCCGGCAATTTTTCTCAACCGCTCTATGATCGGCGGCAGAATTCTTAAAACATAATCTATTTCAGCCGCCGTCGTTTGTTTGCCTAAGGTAAAACGGACGCTGATATGGGACTGCTCCGGCGCCAGACCGATTGCCGACAAGACATGCGACGGCGACAAAGAATGGCTGGCGCAAGCCGAACCGGTGGAAGTAAAAACGCCCTTTCGCGACAAGACAAAGACAACGCTTTCTCCCTCGGCGCCGGCGAAACTAAAGTGAGCGTTATTGGGCAACCTTTCTCTTAGAGAGCCGTTTAGAATAACGTCGGGAATATCTTTCAGGATGCCGGTAATCAGTTTGTTTCTTAGTTTTTTAACCTGGGCGCCCCGGGCCGGACTGATTCTTTTTATCGCTTCGCCCAAGCCGACAATGCCGGCGACATTTTCCGTCCCGGAACGCATTCCTCTCTCGTGCCCCCCGCCGCGAATCAGCGGGCTGATGGCCGTTCCTTTTCTAAGGTATAAAACGCCGACTCCCTTTGGTCCATAAATTTTATGGCCCGACAAAGAAAGTAAATCCACTCCCAGCTCGTCAACTTTACAGCTTAGATAGTTGATTGCCTGGACGGCGTCGGTGTGAAAATATATTTTCTCTTTTCGGCCGGCGTTCAATTTTTTGAGCAGCTGTCCGATTTCTTTTATCGGCTGAATAGTCCCGATTTCGCTGTTGGCGAACATCACTGAGACCAGAACCGTATCTTTTCTGATTGATTTTTCCAATTCTTTCACCTCAACTAACCCGTCTTTATTGACCGGCAAAACCGTCAACTCCGCCCAACCCTTCTTTTCCAAAACCTGACAGGGCTCCAGAACCGCCTTGTGTTCAATAGCGGAAGTAATGAGATGCGGCTTTTTAATCCCCCGGGAAGCCATTTTCTCCGCCACGCCGCCAATAGCCCAGTTGTCGCTTTCGGTCGCGCCAGAAGTGAAATAAACTTCTTCGGAAAGACAGCCCAAAAAATTAGCGGTTTGGCGGCGCGCCGCCTCAACCGCCCGACGGGCTTCTTCGCCCAACTGGTGGACGCTGGAAGCATTGCCGTATTTCTGACTAAAGTACGGTCTCATTTTAGCGGAAACAACCGGGTCCACCGGCGTCGTCGCAGCATTATCCAAATAGATTTTCTTTAGCGCTTTCATTTTTAAATGATATCAGCCCAATCGCCTTTTGTCAAACCCAATTATGATTCTTCTACTACTGGTTAATCCCCAGCATTTGGACTTCAAAAATCAAAACGGCGTTGGGCGGGATAACGCCCGAAACGCCCTGTTCGCCGTAAGCGAAAACCGAAGGGATAATCAGTTTTCTGACCTCGCCGACTTTCATTCCGGCCACGCCCAAATCCCAGCCGGGAATAACCTGGCCGGCGCCAAGGGTAAAACTAAACGGCTGGCCGCGGTCAACGCTGGAATCAAACTTGGTCCCGCCTTCCAGCGTCCCGACATAATGGACCGAGACCGTATCGCCGTTTTTAGCCCCCTCGCCCTTGCCCTGTTGTAAAATCTGAGCCATTATTTTCGGCTCGCCGGCATCGGCCGCCGCCGTCTGGCCATTGGCCGATTGGCTATCATCCGACCGCGCTCCGTTCGCGCCGGCGACGCTCGCCTTGTCCATATTAAAATCAACCCCCTCCACCGCTCTTTTACCGCCGATTATTTTAGAGATGAAATACACTCCGCTGGCGATAACGGACAAAACCACAACAATTGGAATTATTTTTTTCATGGCGTTGGTCTCCTTATTTTAAAGTTTAATTTATACAAAACTTAATAAATAATCGGCGATCTTTTTAGATATGTTGTATCGACTAATCCTTTCGTGAATTATTAAACTACAAGCGGTATTTATCTCGTTTAAAACATAACCGTCTTTGGTGGAAAAAACATCTACAAATGAAATTTCTGCTTTAAATTTTTTAGCTACATTTTCGGCAAATTCCAATAAATCCCCGGGAGGATTTTTATAACATTGAATTTTTGTATTTAGACAAACACTACATTTCCATCCCTGATTGGGCTCATCCCAAAAAACCGCTTTCTCTAAAGCTCCGTAGCCTATTACAATAACTCTGTTCAATTTTAAATAATCAACAAATTTTTGGACAACTAATTCTTACGTAGGAATTTTATTAATTTCCTTAAGCTGACTAATATCGGCGTTATCAAATTTAAAACAAAATTCCCCTTGCCCTTGACTAATCATGGGTTTAACTACAGCCCTTCCCCATATTTCTACTTTTTCTTTAACAAAAGGAATTGCTTCCTTTTTATCAATTTTAATAGTTTCGGCGCAAGGAATATCTTTTTTTATCGCGTAAATACAGGAATTAAATTTATCGCTTGTTAATCTTATTGCCGCCGGAGAATTTATAATTTTATAACCCCGTTCTTCAAGTCCTCCTAAAACTTTAGACGTATAATTTGGGTGAGCTGTCCGGGAATGAATTAGTGTAGTTTTGGAAGAGCATTTATTCTTGTCTAAATATTCCCTTAGATTTTTTATGTCTGTTATGCCGCAATAATGGCCCGCTAAATTTATTTCTTTGGCTATGAAATCCGCGTATTTTTGGCCTTTAATTGTTTTAACAATAACTATCTTTGGGATAATCATAATAATCTATCTTTAATTTGTGGTAATGAATATAATTTATTCTGTAATATCCCCTGTCAAATCCTGTCAACTTGGCTGGACATCGTGGACAATGTTAGAACCATTATCCAACGACAAAATGAGTATATTTACATCCCAAATTTAAGCGCACTAATTCAATCTTAATCTCTATTCCTCGGCTGATGTTACTTTTTTTCCTGAAACAGATAGCTTACTCATTCCTTTAAGAATCTTACTTAGATCGGAACGACATATTTCGGGTGCACTAATAATATTTTTTCCTTCCTTAGAAAAATGACCCGTAAAAGTATTT
>Ga0100388_10002872_pt1 | contig 14773 bp, 10 predicted proteins | sample CryGeymeta201512_FD_81536 | JGI IMG/M metagenome (GOLD analysis project Ga0100388, IMG submission 81536) | Groundwater microbial communities from Crystal Geyser aquifers in Utah, USA - Crystal Geyser metaG 2015-12 | ecosystem: Environmental > Aquatic > Deep subsurface > Groundwater | place... | reverse complement strand
TTGTTGAAAGACGCGACCAATAATCAAATAGAACATTTTTATTATCTGTAGTTATATCTCCTTTAATGCCGGATAGCACACTTGTGTTAACCGGTTGTACAGATATTTTATATACTCCATCATCATCTTTGTAATCTGCGTATAATAAATCGTTAATTTTTTCATAGTCAATTGGTTGTGGAGAATCATATCCGCTTTGTATACCAATTGTATCTTTGCTGTAAAAACCATTGTTTGAATATTTTGCAATGCCATCAAAATAATCATTCAGCGACGCAAGAACAATGGGTTGTTTACTCGCTAACCACTGCGCTAATTGCGCATCCGGATTTTGCAAATTGAATTTACTTGTCCATTGTTCATACGGACTTCCATCTGCGTGTCCGTTATTACGCGTATGGTCTGGCACTGACGCATCCTCAATTAGATGAAGCACATGTCCTAATGCGAACATTGCTTTTTCTTTTTGTCCCGACACCCAATAATTTAGCGCAGTATCCCATGAAAAATCGCTTTCAGTGGTAATGTTCAGTTTTTGTTTTTGAAATGAATCAAGAATTGACGCAATAACGCTTGCGGCTTTGTATACAGGGCTGTTTTGATGGTTGCTATCTTGTGCCCATAATTTTGAGCTTTCGTGCGTGGTTCCAACATTTAACATCGCGCCTGTGTGCGGGTCGTATGTGTATCCGCGGTTGTATACAGGGTCATAAAAATGATGCAGCCAGCGCGGCGAATCATCTTCTCGCCTGCTTCCATCAACCAAATATGGAATAATATCTTGAGATAATGGATTGTTAGGAAAATGTTCTTGGTAAAATTGCGCAGTTTGTAAAGTTAAAAACGCGTGTGTATTAAAATCATACGCACGCGTTTTTGAAAATGGGATAGTTGCGAAAACAATAGCTATACAGAAAATAAGAAAGATTTTTACATACTTTCTATTTTCCATACATTTGAATACTTGTTGAGTTTCAAAAATAAAGAATATTGGGCTAAGCCATTGCCATTCAGGACCACGTAAACAAATTGATCAGCCCCCCAATCTTTATTTGTTGATGGTTGCATTTTTTTAAGCGTTTCAATAATAGATTGTATTTTTCCTTCTTTTTGCGTTTGATTTAGTCCGTCTATCCATTCTTGCCGCGTGAGATAATACGGGCTTTGTTCATTGGTGTTGAGCGCGAAATATTGTCCTGCGAGCTCAATATCGTTGTTTTTCAAGGCACTCAAAAACAAGGCAAGGGTTTCCTCGGGTGTTTTGCCGCCAACTGTATCGTTTCGCAACGCAGTTTCTAGTTCTTGCACGCGCTGCAGGGTTTGTTGTTCCATCAATCGTTCTTGTTCATTTTGTTTTGCTTCAGGGCTGAAGTATTTTTCAAATACAGCAATGCCAATCATCGCGATAATGAAAATCACAAACAACGCAATGGTAAATCTATACCAGCTTTTTTTGCGTTCTGGCAATAACCCGCGCGGCGCTTGCCCTGTAGGTCCCGCCGCAGCGAGATTGTACGGCGTCTCTTGTTTTGTATATCCAGTTGTAACGGGATTATGCGGGGCTTGTTGGTTCAGCGATTTGATTTGCGGTTCCGCGTAATTGTTTTGCGAGAAAGTGTTGCTCATATGCATACTATATATAAACTCTAAATCCTAATTTCTAAATTCTAAACAAACTCCATTTTCTAAATTCTAAATCCTAATTTCTTCAGCCAGAGGCTGATCCGCCTATGGCGGAAAACTCTAAATCCTAAATAATGAGTTCAATTTCCATTTTGGCTGGGACTCGGTTAATTATTGCTTAACTTAGTATTCACCAGACTTCTCACGTGGTTAAGGCGCATTATTCAGAATATCAGCAACGAGCGAGCCCAATCCTTTACTAAGAAGGAGCACTAAAAATCCGATTGCCGCATACAAAATAATATACCACCCTTTTTTAAATTCTTCTGCATTCCCTTTTGAGTTTATCATGGTAAACGCGCCGTACAGCACAATGGCTGTTAAAAACGGAATGCTCAAAGTAAACAGGAAGTCAAGGACTTTATTCACCAAATCCATCAGGTTATCAACTTGAAGCGGATTTTTAAATAAAATGGTGTCAGCGCGCGCTGTTGGCGCAAGCGCTATAAGCGCAAGCATAATGCCAATGTATACAATGCGTTTGTTCATATGTATGAGTATACCACGTAGTGAATTTTCGACTTAATAAAGGTTTATTCTCGTTACATTATTGGTTTTCAGTATGTGTGAATACTTCTTTATATAATACCATATTTTCTTTTTCCCGCTTTGCGGGATGTTGAAAATCTACTACAGGGTATACCCCGTAGTAGAAATGCGACAGAATTTGATGCTGTATTTCTGATTTTATTTTATTAACAATATAATCAACTCTCTGTGATTTATGCATGTTTATTTATGAATTCTCTTGCTAAGGCAGTCGCATTTTCACTACAGGGTATACCACGTAAAGAGGTTTTAACTTAATATCTGTCATTGGGCTACGGTCATAGAGTCTAAGGCGGGTCGCGCTTTTTAGATTAAGGCGACGCCACACATCGACAGTTGCCGTAAGTCCCGGGAGCCTTGGTCAACCCCGGACAACAATTTATAACAGAGCAGAGTTTGATAGTGCCCTCGGGGTCACAGACAGGAGGCGGCGGAGGCACGGGACCACATTTGATGCGAGGACCAGGACAACTGCTATCTGTGTGAGTTACAGCACTGCAACAACTCTTTAACGATGTTTTACACTGTCCATCTGCTATACAATTAGATGTTGGTGGACCGCACATGATTTGAGTAGCGCAGTTGCTATCTATGTGATTTGTAACATTGCAACAACTCTCTGACGATGTCTTGCATAGTCCATCTGCTATACAACCGGGCGGAGGTGGCGGCTGTGTGGATTTGCAACACACTTCCCCTGCTGGACAGGTACCGCTGCCATATCCGTAGTGACATCCCTGCGTAGTTGGACCGCACTGCTGTCCGGTGATATTGGTACATGTATATGTAGATGGCGGAGTCCCTTATTCCATAGGAATGCATTGGATTTCGTTCCAAAATTGGATTGGCGAATCAGCGCGGGCAAAGAATCTGATAACAGTTGCAATAATGAGCCATGCGGAAAACATAATAACAATACCGACTATTCCTTTGAGTATGCCGTCCCACGCATCCTTAAACGCCTTGGGGTCGCCTTTTGACATTGCCATTTTGTATGCTGCAAAAGCAGTGAGCGCAGTAAGTCCCACAAACGCAAGGCCGAGCACGGTTTTAACCAATCCATCAATTGTTCGGAGTAATGCGCAAATGTCGCACGACCCTATAACGCTTGGGTCGCATTTCACCAATCCTGCTGCATGCGTTGCTATGGGGGCAAAGGCGACTGCGCATACAAGTATTAACGGAATGAATTTTGACATCATATACAAATTTAATTTCAAATTTCAAATTTATTATAAGGTCTAGGGAGCTTTATTAAATAATTGGTCAATTTGCGTTGCCATAGATGATATTGCTTGTTGGCTGGTTATGCGGTTGTTTGCCGCGGCGTCAATCGCGTCAACGAAAATTTTATTAACTAATTCGGGGTCTGGTTGCGGCCATGACAATGCGGTATACGCCTGTTTTGCAAATACGCCGAGCACCGGGTCATTTTGCATAGTTTGTAGTATAATGCGTTTTGCCGCAGGCATATTTGTTTTTTGCGCATACAGTTGGTTTGGTTCTATTTGCGTCATTTGAGAAATAAAATCCCATGCAGTTTGGTATTTGTTTGATTGTTTACTTACCGCAAGTCCCCAATACGACGCGTAATCTTTGCGCGCGGTTGCGCTTGCCGGTTGCGGCATAGGCGCGATTTTGAAATCAAAATATGGCGACACAGACCTGATGTATCCGATATCAGATGCGTACCCGAATGCGAGCGCAACTTGTCCTTTTGCAAATGCTTCAAGCGATGGGTCCATGGTTTGGTTCCAGGTATAGGTCGGCGAGTTCAATCTCGCGAATTGGGTCATAAAGGTCATTGCTGATTCTCCACCCATGGAAACAAATGTTGTTTGGTATGACTCATTTACAATTGATGACCCTGATTGCATCATCAAAAGCGACAGCAAATCGCTAGCATGATTAACATTGCTGCCGGTTCCCATACTTACTGCAGCTGCTTGAACCGCGCCGGTTGTATCAACCTTTTTAAGCTTGGGCACCATGGCAATCAGTTCTTCCCATGTTTTTGGGGGAAAGGCAATCGCGGCTTGGTCCAACAATGCTGGGTTGTAAAATAACGCAAGCGTATCAACAGACAGCGGTATCGCGTACACGTTATTATTTGACGTGAAGTCACGGGCTACGACGCGCGGGTAGTTTTGGTCAACTGATTGCGCGGTAAACAGCGCTGCGGGCGCGGGCGCGATTTTTTTGAAATGCTTAAACAGCCATGTGTTTTTGAAATAAAAAATATCAGGGCCGTTTCCGCTTGCAAGCGCGTCAATCAATTCTTGTTCATAAGTTTCTGGGTTTTTTTCAATGTAGGTAATCGTATTGCCTGTTTCTTGCTGGTATTGTTTTGTTATCGTCCCCCATACTGATTTGTCATCGTATACGCCCCATACCGTAAGCGTTGTTTTGTGACCTTTATTTTGCGAACCGACGGAAAACAAAAGCACGGCAATAATAATAGCTGCGATAACGATTCCCACGATGATAATCTGGCGTTTGGTAAAAGGCATACCCTATTTTCTTAAAGCTTAAATCTTAAAACTTAAAACTTAAAACACGAATCCTTATGAATTACGATTGGATTATTTTTGAAATATCATGCCGTAGTGCATTGCATCCGGTTCGAATTGTGAAACTAATTTGAGGTGCGCTTGTTCAAATAATTTTTTCGTTTGGTCTTGGGATAACGGCCGGTGCGCGTATCGCGCAATCATTTTCTCCGGATGCCATTCAATCACGGCAATTTTTGCTTTTGGTTTCAAAATCCGCATTGCTTCTGCAGCAATCGCTTGCTGATTTGATGCCTGAAACAAGATGTTTGAAATAACCACCCAATCGCACGAATCGTTTTCAAGCGTTGAGCCGTTTTGTTTTTCCAAGTCGCTTGTAATGATTTTGATGTTTGTGTAGTTTGCTTGACGCGCTTTTGATTCCAGCACTTCCAACGGCTCTTGCAAAATATCAATGGCATACACCGTGCCCGTATCTCCTACTCGTTTTGCCAATTCCAAACTGACAAATCCCGACCCTGTGCCGAAATCCGCAACAACCATTCCTTGCGCGATGTTCATTGCGTCCAGTGTTTTTACAATTGATTGCGGGACAATGTCTAACATATGTATAAGTATACCCTGTAGTGAATTTTTGGCAATTCTTCGAATTCGTTGTTTTACTTGTGTTTTATTGAGGTGTCAAAAAGTACTGTTTGTTTAATATACCATCATTTGTAGGAATTACCAGCGTTGTTTACCCCGTCAGAAATTCATAAGTACAGAGAAGCTGAAGAGGATAATATGTTTTAGAAAATCTTTTATTTTTACTCGTGCATTATTTTGTTGAATTTCATACGGGGTTTACTTTTTCAAAAAAGGAAAACACTCGGATTTCTTACATAAGCATGTATGAAGAAATTTGATTTGTCTGTATTCGGGACGATCGTTCAAAATAGGGACAAATCGAATATTGTTGATAATCATCCTGTTAAGTTAAAAAATAAACACCAAAAATTTAGGGTTTTTGGTGATAATTCTCTCGATTTTTTAATCACCTGCTCAATTTGTTTTCTCTTTGCATGTTTAAAAAGCCAAGAAATGGCTTTAAGGTCGCCGTATTCTAATAAGCGATTAATAACAAAAAATGAGTTTCCTTTTAAATCCGGGCTATTAAAATCTACGTCCCAGAAATATTTTCTTAGAAAAGATGGTAATTTCATTAATCATATTTTACCATAAACTTCAGTGAGTAATATCAACTTGTGATGCCCCCACACCTAATTAGGTGTGGGGGCGATGTTGATATATTTGTTTTTCTGAATAATTTTTTTATCCACCTTCGTCCCGCTTGTCGGGACTTCGGAGGGATGTCGTTTTCAACAGAAGATAAGGTTCGTTTTGCCGACTCATCTATTAACATCGCAAGACGATATTTAGAGTAATATCAACTTGCGATGTTGATATATTGTCTAATGAGCGTTCCATATTCCCATAAACTTTGGCGGGGATGCGCAGTCATAGTGTTGTAATCCATTTCAATCAGTCCGAATCTTGGGGTTTTGCCAAGCGCCCATTCAAAATTATCCATAAGCGACCAATGCAAGTATCCAATAACCGGGATGTTTTTCTCAATTGCTTGCGCAATGTTCTTAACATGGTCACGGATAAATTGCGCGCGTTTTTCATCTTTTGCGTCAGCCAAGCCGTTTTCAGTAATCATAATTGGTTTGTGAAATGTTTTGTAGAGTTTTTTTGAAACTTCATATATGCCCTGCGGTGCAATTTCCCATCCTATGTCTGAATTACGGGATGGGTCTTTGTGGGAAGATGTTACAGATGCGAATGGATGCAAGACATTGGCGCGGATGGTGTTATGGAAATAGTAATTTAATCCAATAAAATCGCACTCGCGCTGTGTTGCGTGAAGCATTGCCCAATCGTTCCCGCGCGGAGGAAGCCATTCAAGTAAGCGATTGATGTTTTTATATTGCGAAGCGCCCGTGTCCCATGACAGATTTGCAGCAATGCTGACAAGGGTATTTTGATTTTTTAATATATGGTATGCGGCTTTATGTATGCGTATAAGCTTATTCCGGATTCTTACTGCCTGATGCAATGCAAGTTTTTTCCCGGGCGGCCATGAACCGGTAATAAATCCATTGAATAAATATACACTTGGTTCGTTCAGGGTGATCCAGTAGCGAACACCGTTTTTTAGAGTTTCATATACACGCTTTACGTATTGCAAAAAATATTCCTGTGCATTTTCATTCAACCATCCGTTTTGTTTTGCAAACCACAGAGGAAGTGTAAAGTGCCATAGAGTTACAATAGGCTCCAACCCTCGCTGTTTCATAGCGCCAATGATTTTTTTATAATGGTCAAGCGCCTGCTGAGACCATTGATTTTGTTCTGGCTGAATGCGCGCCCATTCAATGGAAATGCGCAACGCGTTCATACCTGCTTGTTTGGCATAATCCAAATATGTTTCATATTGATTCCAAAAATCGCACGCACTGCTGGACACAGAACCGTCTTTGATGTTGCCCGGTTGTTGTTCCCATTGCCACCAATCGCTTGCGAAGTTATTTCCCTCGGTTTGGTAGCTTGAGATTGCCGCGCCCCACAAAAAATTTTTGGGGAAAGGTTTCATAAGTCAAGAATTAATCAAGGTTATTGGGGTTACGCCGGGCAGTAATTTTAGCAGGATTTTGTCTTTGCGTATGCGCGCTGCCAAAATTCATTGCCGGGTTACAAATTTTGTTTGCGTTCGCGCATGAACGAAAACCATTCTTCTAAAATGTTGGTCAAGGATTTCAAAGGCGTTTCAATTAAGAAATCAAACACGAACACGGCGATGTTGATAGATGATATGGCGCGCGAAAGGAATTTTCCGATTTCCACTATGGGAAACAGAAAGAATTCAATAATAGTCGTCAGCACGTGTTCTTTGGTTTCAACAGCAGCAAGTTCGTTTGCGGTTTTCCTGAGCCGGACTGCAAAAAAGCTTACCAAACTCAAAAATAGGATAAACACGATTGCGTCAACGATGTTGTATGAAAAGAACGAAAACAGAGCATACAAAATCCATCCCGTGAATGCGATATTTGCTCCATATATCATTCCCAACGCGATTTTGACAGGTGTAATTCTTTGCTTTGGTTTTCTGATGCGGTCAAGCGCAGGCAGGGAATCGCTTGGCCTGATGAGTTTTTCAAAGTCGCTGACCATGCGCAAAAAATTTTGTTCTTCACCTGGCATTTTAACAGCAAGCGTTGAAGCAATAAGCACAAGCGGCGGCACAATGGCATTGAGTATCAACGCGATGTAGTTCGTGCTGTGCGAAACGAATTTTTGATATGGCCATTCCCCGACAAAAAGCAAAAACATTTTCGTCAGAATGATGAAAATGAGCGCGCGTATTGCGGATGTTTGGAGTTTTGCGCGTCCTGCTATATACCGCGCCTGGTACAAAATTTTCAGTTTTTCTTCAAGCTCTTCAGGGTTATCAAGCACTTGCTGCGTATGTTCTTGCTCTTGCGCGATTAAATCTTTTAATAAAAATACCAATAAGCTGCGGCGTTTCATCACGCGGTCAAGTTCTTTGCGAAGCGGATACGCAAGCGCGTGCTGGATGGATAGTTTGATTTGCGCAAGGTTTTGCCCGATAGTTTGCGCGGCATTTTGAGAATCGGAAAACCATTCGGGGTATTTGATGCGAAAAAGCTCATATTGCTCCATAATCGGGTCAGCTTGCAAAAAATTGCGGTATACTGCCAGATACAATTGTTCATTAAACACCTCACCTGCCACATCAGGCGCGACCTCTATTTTTTCCTTGATGCTTTGCCAAAAATAGTTGATATACGCGCGGTTCTGGGTGTTTTGCAAAAACGAGTCAGCAAGTTCTACTGCTCCGAACTCCAACAGCCACTCCTCAAGCTCACGTATTGTTTTTTCCGGCACGGTTGTTTTGGTTTCCAAAACCTCAAACGCTTCGCGGTATTTTTCAAGCATCCCGTCGATTTCCCACGCCTTGTTTTCCGGATAATAATTGTTTTCTATATACCTGCCGCGGGTCAGTTCTTCAATAAGGTCCAATCCTATTTTTTCATGTGCAAGGAGGTTGAGCAGATTACGCTTCAAAATCCGAAAAATGGCGTTTTTCAGCCACAAATGCTCTTCATGGTAATCAAGCGCGTTTCTGATTTTTTCGTATAAAAACTCAATGCCGCTCGTCAGATTGCTCACGCTGATAAGATTTGGGGAAAGCAGGCTCTCGTTCGTTTTTCGTTCTTCATGCGTGATTGCGTCCAACAGCGTTTTAGTTTGGGAAGAGAGCGGAAGCGTATATTTGTTTTCTTGAGCCATAAAGATGATGTGTAATTGCTGGTCAATTTGGCAATATTTTCAACCGAATTGGTGATAAGTACATATGATGTATTGTACTTCTTGTATTGCTAAAAAACAACGCGCGCGGTACACTTAACAACATATACGCAACGTGTTTTTCGTTTCAGCAAAGACCTCGCGCGGTTCGACTCCGCTCACCACAGGTGGTTCGACTTCGCTCACCACAGGCGGAATAGTATATGTTGACGTGGATGAATCGCAAGACCTTTTGGCTGCGCTTGACAATTTCTTTAAAATGCGTACAATAGCACCTACGACTCTTGAAACGCTTTCCATTCATACTGCCGACGCGACACGTGTTTTGCATAATGAAATTGCGCGGGCAATAGAAAAAGGATATGCCGCGGGGCGCATATGGAATCAATGACGCGTTTGTCTTTTTCAAGTAATTTTTTTCATTCTTATTTTTTCGCGCACAAAATAATATAAAGAAATATAAACACAGCATCCTGCGGACCGGGTGGCTGTGTCTCGCTTTGTTTATATGTTTGCCAAGACAAAAGTCTTTACGCGACGAAAACAAAAACTTGCGGACCTTCCGCCGTTGAACAAGGTTATATTCGATTCGTTCGAATGGTTTTTGAAAACCGGAATTCGGGAGGTGCTTGATGAATATGCTCCGATTAAGGATTATACCGGCAAAGATTTTGAACTGTGTTTTTTGGATTATTGGTTTGACGAACCGAAAATCAGCGAGTTGAAAGCGCGCCGCGACGGATTGACTTATGAGGCATCGTTTCGTGTTCGCGTGCGCCTGACCAACAAACGTACAGGAGAAGTAAAAGAGCAGGAGGTATATTTGGGCGAACTTCCCATGCTGACGCCAAAAGGAACGTTTATTATGAACGGGGTTGAGCGCGTGGTTATTTCGCAGCTTATCAGGTCATCTGGTGTGTATTTTACGCAAAGCAAGCTCCGAACCAAAAAATTATTTGGCGCGAAAGTGCTTCCTACGCGCGGGTCCTGGCTTGAATTTGATACGGATACGCAAGGAATCATCAGCGTGCGTATTGATAAAAAACGCCGCGTACCAGTCACATCGTTGTTGCGCGTATTTGATTTAGAGGAAAACGGGAGAATCTTGAAGGAGTTTGAGGATATTGATAAAACCTCAAAATTCATTGAAAAGACACTCAAGCATGACCCTGCGCAAGATGTAGCCCGCGCATATGTGGAAATGTACAAGCGTATGCGGCCGGGAGAGCTTGCCGCATACGACAATGCGTGCGCATATATTGACAGCATTTTCAAAAAAAGTGAACGCTATGATTTGGGCGAAGTTGGGCGCCATAAAATGAACCAGCGGTTGTACGGCACAAAAGATGTCGGCGCGTATACGCAAGCTGACCGGTTGCTTTCGCAAAAAGATATTGTCTCGGTTATACGAGAGATTATCAGATTAAACAATGACCCCGATGCAATTCCAGACGATATGGACCATTTAGGAAACCGTCGCGTCAAATCAGTAGGCGAGATTTTGAAAGAGCGCATGCTGGTCGGTATGGGACGCATGCGCCGCATTATTCAAGACAAAATGTCTATGGTTGATGTCGCAACCGCAAGTCCAGCTGCGTTGATTGTTCCCCGACCCTTACTGAGTTCAATCAGGGATTTTCTCATGACATCGCAACTGTCGCAATATACAGACCAAGTGAATCCGTTGGCGCAGCTTGAACATAAACGTTCCATTTCAAGCATGGGCCCCGGAGGGCTCAAGCGCGAGCGCGCGGGGTTTGAAGTGCGTGATGTCCACACGAGCCACTATGGCAGAATATGTCCGATTGAAACGCCGGAAGGGCAAAATATCGGATTAGTAGTCAGGTTCGCGTGCCAAAGCAAGGTGAATCGTTTGGGGTTTATTGAAACTCCGTATATGAAAGTGAAAAATGGGAAGATTTCTTCGGAAGTCGTATTGCTGGATGCATATACTGAAGAAAAAGCGAAAATCGCGCATGGCGCAACGCCGTGCGACGATGCAGGCAATATTTTGAAAAAGGATGTAACCGTGCGTTTTCAAGGCGGCGTGATGGTTGTTTCAGTTGATGAAGTAGAATACATTGATGTGTCTCCCCAGCAACTTGTGTCTGTTGCGGCTGGCCTTATCCCATTTTTGGAAAATACTGACGTGAATCGTGCGTTGATGGGGTCAAACATGCAGCGTCAAGGAGTTCCGTGCGTGCGTCCCGAGGCGCCGCTCGTGGGAACCGGATTTGAGGAGCGCGCGGCAAGCGACTCCAACCAGATGGTAAGCTCTGAAGGCGATGGGGTGGTAATTGATGTTGATGCGTCTCATGTTACAGTGAAATATTCGGGAAATGGTGCAACCGGAGCCAAAACGTACTATGTGAATAAATTTTATCGCACGAATCAATATACCTGCATAAACCAGCGCCCGGTTGTTTTGAAAAATCAGCATGTGAACAAAGGCGATGTGCTCATTGACGGAGAGTCAATGGACCATGGTGTGTTGTCGTTGGGGCAAAATTTGCTTGTCGCGTTTTTGCCGTGGAGCGGATATAATTTTGAAGACGCGGTAATTTTATCAGAGCGTTTGATGAAGCAAGATCGGTTTACATCGACTCATATCCATGAACACTCGTTTGATGTGAGGGAAACGAAACTCGGAGCAGAGATGACAACTCCCGATATTCCAAACGTCGCTGAAGAAAAACTCAAGGATTTGGATGAAGACGGAATCGTGCACGTGGGAGCTGAAGTTGAGGCAAATGATATTTTGGTTGGGAAAATCACGCCGCGCGGCGAAGCAGAACTTACGGCAGAAGAAAAATTACTCCGCGCTATTTTCGGAGAAAAAGCAAAAGAAGTTAAAGATACATCTCTGCGGCTGGAACATGGCCGCCATGGCCGCGTGATTGGCACAAAAGTGTTTTCGCGCGAGCGCGGTGACAAGCTTCCTGCCGGAGTGTTGAAACGCATTCAAGTTGAAGTTGCCGAACTTCGGAAAGTGACTGTTGGAGACAAGTTTGCTGGCAGACACGGGAACAAAGGCGTGGTGTCCCTCATTGCTCCTGAAGAGGACATGCCGTATTTGTCAGATGGCAGGTCGGTTGATGTGGTGCTGAATCCCTTGGGTGTGGTCAAGCGTATGAATATCGGGCAGATTTTGGAAACGCATTTAGGATGGGCCGCGCATGAACTTGGATACCGCGCGATTACACCTGTATTCAACGGCGCGACCCCGGAAGATATTAAACAGGAATTGAAAAAAGCAGGGCTTCCGGAATCAGGACAAACCAAAGTGTATGATGGCAAGAGCGGAGACGTGTTGGGCGAGCATATTACCGTTGGATACATTTACATGATGAAATTAGACCATATGGTTGAAGACAAAATTCACATGCGGTCAGTCGGGCCGTATTCGCTTATCACCCAGCAGCCGCTTGGCGGCAAGGCGCGGTTCGGCGGGCAGCGGTTTGGGGAAATGGAGGTGTGGGCTTTGGAAGGGTATGGCGCTGCGCATACCTTGCAGGAAATTTTGACTATCAAATCTGATGACATGTTCGGGCGCGCCGCAACATACGAATCATTGATTAAGGGAGAAAAGATTCAGAAACCGAATATCCCCGCATCGTTTGCGGTATTGGTGAGCGAGCTGAAGGCCATGGGATTTGCCGTGGATTTGAGAAATGCAAAGTATGTGTTTGAAAAACAACGCCTGTATGAGCAGCAAAACAATGAACAAGCCGCGCCGCAAAAAGAAGGCGCGCACGAATAATAACAATATACAGCATATGCGAGGAGAACCAACAATAAAAACAGTTTCCCATCCGCGCAAGCATGTCAGCGTGCTTGATATTTATGATTTTGACGCGATGAAAATCCATTTGTCATCGCGCGACGAAATTATGGAATGGTCATTTGGCGAAGTGACCAAACCGGAAACTATCAACTATCGTACGCAGCGTCCGGAAAAAGACGGGCTGTTTTCCGAGCGCATTTTCGGGCCCACGAAGGATTATGAATGCTACTGCGGCAAATACAAGAAAATCCGCTACAAGGGCGTGATATGCGATAGGTGCGGGGTCGAGGTAACTAAATCAATTGTACGCAGGGAGCGCATGGCGCATATTACGCTTGCCGCGCCATGCGCGCATATTTGGTTTTTGCGCGGCGTGCCGTCTCGCATTGGATTGTTATTGGATATTCCTCTTGCACAATTGGAAAGGGTGGTGTACTACACGGGCTACATCGTGACGCGCGTTGATGAAGACGCAAAAAAACAGGTTATGAAGGAACTTGAGCAAGAAGTCGCGTCAAAACGCAAGGCGATTAAAAAACAAGATAAGCAGAAAATGAAACAGGAATCGGAATCATTGGAACAATCGTTTGACAAGGCAAAAATGGAAATTACTTCGATTATTCCGAAGAAAGTCATTACCGAACTTGAGTATCAGCATTTGGCAATGCGGTACGGTCATGTGTTTGAAGCTCATGCCGGCTCCGAACCGTTGGTTGCCATGCTTGAAGGATTGGATTTGAAAAAAATGTTCCGCGCGTTAGTTAAGGAATTACAAGATGGCAAGGTGCAAACGCGCAAGAAAGTTTTGCAGCGCATGAAGTTGGTCAAGTCATTTATCAACTCCGGAGTGAGCCCCTGCTCAATGTTTTTTACCGCTCTTCCGGTGCTTCCGCCTGACCTGCGTCCCATGGTGCAGTTGGACGGCGGACGGTACGCGTCGTCGGATTTGAATGATTTATATCGCAGGATTATCAACCGTAACAACAGATTAAAGCGTTTGATTGAGCTGAATTCTCCGGAGGTGATTATCAGAAACGAAAAGCGCATGCTTCAAGAAGCGGTTGACGCGTTGGTTGATAATTCCAGTCGCAGGTCCCAAGGCGTGCAGCAAGTCGCGATGTCGCTTTCGCGCAGGCCTTTGCGGTCGCTTGCCGATATTTTGAAAGGCAAGCAAGGCAGATTTCGCCAAAACCTGTTAGGAAAGCGCGTGGACTATTCCGGCAGGTCTGTGATTGTTATTGGTCCTGAACTTAAGTTGTATCAGTGCGGCATTCCGAAGAAAATGGCTTTGGAACTTTTCAAACCATTCGTGATTCACGAACTTATTAACCGTGAACTCGCGTATAATATCAAGTTGGCGTCGCATATGGTTGATGACCAACATCCGGTTGTATGGGATATTTTGGACCAAGTGGTTTCGGGTAAATTCGTGTTATTGAACCGCGCACCAACGCTTCATCGGTTGTCTGTGCAAGCGTTCCAGCCTGTTTTGATTGAAGGGCTTTCCATTCGCATTCACCCCATGGTGTGTGTGGCGTTTAATGCTGATTTTGACGGCGACCAAATGGCAGTGCACTTGCCGCTTTCCGAAGAAGCGCAAGATGAGGCGCGGACTATTATGCTGTCGTCGCTTAATTTACTTAAGCCCGCGAGCGGCGAACCGGTGATTGAACCGACCAAAGACATAGTCTTGGGATTGTATTGGCTGACGCGGTTGTCCATAGAGCCCGCGAAGCTTCGTGTGTTTGCAAGCCCAGAGGATGCGATATCCGCGTATGAACATTTCATATTGGCATTGCAAGAGCCGATTTTGGTTGCGTATGATAAAAAAGATTTGAAATATCAAAAGGTTATTGATAAGTATTTGAAAACAAGC
>Ga0100388_10002870_pt1 | contig 14779 bp, 12 predicted proteins | sample CryGeymeta201512_FD_81536 | JGI IMG/M metagenome (GOLD analysis project Ga0100388, IMG submission 81536) | Groundwater microbial communities from Crystal Geyser aquifers in Utah, USA - Crystal Geyser metaG 2015-12 | ecosystem: Environmental > Aquatic > Deep subsurface > Groundwater | place... | reverse complement strand
CTTCAAGATTAGTTGTGGACAACAAAAGTTGACATAGAGTATCTTTCCGCCCGCCTTGCCTTGAAGCGGAAGCGAAAAGGCAAACCGCCAAAGAACCTGAAAAAATGTCGGCTCGAACTTTATTTTGGCCAGAAGCGGGCTTTTCTTGTTAGAAATTAAAAAATTTGTTATCATAACCTTGGTGATAAAAGTATAGCATATTTTTATGCTATCAAAAATAGGATACTATGGCAACAATTGGGGAAAACATAAAAAGGTTAAGAGCCAAGCAAGAACTAAGTCAAGATGACTTAGCGCGGAAAGCCGAGCTTAAATACTCCACTCTCGCCAAAATTGAGGGCGATTTTGTAAAGAAACCTGGCGTTCAACTAATGGCTAAAATTGCCAAAGCCCTCGGCGTTTCCATTGAGGATTTATTGAAATAATTATGGACCAAATTTCCAAAAACATAATTGAATTTACGAAGGAATTGATTGCAATTCCCTCTCAAAGTGGGATTGATTCTGAAATCGCAATCGCAAAAGCGGTTTTTAATAAATTGAAAAGTTTTGGTTTCAATCCTGAAATTATCGGAGTTGAGAATCACCCGTCTGTGGTTTGTAGTATCCAAAAGAAAAAAACTCGCAAAACAATTTGGTTTGAAAGTTGCTTAGACACTGTTCCGGTTGGCGATTTATCTAAATGGGAATATCCACCATTTGAAGGAAAAATAGTTGGAAACAAATTGTATGGTAGAGGCGCAAACGATTCCAAGATTGCGATTGCGATTTTTTGTTATCTCACAAAGGAATTAGCAGAAGACAAAAATTTCAAAAGTTCAATTTTTCTTGGTTTCGACGCCAATGAACAAAGTGGCGAATATTCAGGCATAAGAGATATTGTAAAAATCAAGAAACCAAGGGCAGATATTTGTATTTTGGGGTATCAGGGCATAAATGAAATTTCTATTGGAATGAGAGGGTGGTTAAGATTAAAAATTATAGCAAAAGGAGAATCCGCTCACACAGGAAGCAAAAGTAAAAGAGGTAATAACGCTATTCACCAAATGGCAGAAATTATTACAACATTGAGGAGATTAAATCTTGAAGGCAAAAGAGAACCGTTTTTTGAATATGGATCTAATTTTAATGTTTCTCTTATAAAGGGTGGCGTTTCAATAAATATTGTTCCTGATGAATGTGAAATAAGCATTGATATAAGATTTTTGCCATCACAAAATAAACAAGAGATTATGGATAAAATAGACGAATCACTGAAAGAACTAAAAAATAAAAACCCCGATATTAATTACGCAATAGAATTTTTACGATGTGAACCTCCGTTTTTAACCAATTCTGATGATAAATTTGTAAAATTACTTCAGAAAATTGCACAAGATAAACTAAAAACAAAAATTCCGCTAGTTACAAGTGGGGCAGGAAGTGTTGGAAGCGTTATTACTGAATTGGGAATACCAATTATAAATAGTTTCGGTTGCGAGAGCGACAATGGACATGCCCCGAATGAATGGGTTAACATTGAAAGCATTCCAAAAGTTTTTGAAATTTATAAAGAAAGCTTGAAAGAATTTGCCGCCAAAGAGTAAAATTGTTAGAATTTTACTTGCGGGCTATTTGCCCGCGAAAAACTTGAAATTGTCCTTTTCGCTTCTGCTTCAAGGCGAGGCGAGCGGAAGGGGGTTTTGGGGGGAATTCCGCCCGCCCTACAAATTTTGGGCGAAATCTGTTCGGATATTTTCAAATACACACCGCCAGATAGAAGTTTGGAACCTTTTGAAGAGATTAAGAACGATCAAGAAGGAAGGAAAGACCCCATAGGGGTCTTTTTGGTGTCTTAGGGGTCTGCTCTGACCCCACCCCCACACTAGTTTGGAAACCCTAATTTACCTTCAAAATACTAATACTTTGGAACCTTTTCGCTATCTCTAGTACCAAATAGTTTTTGTTCTGTGATATGGCTTATCATCCGATAATTTCTTTTGTCCCCTAAACCATAAAATCTTATCAATACTAGCTGCATTTGACTTTGGAAATTTCTTTTTTGCTTCTTTATTTACAAGTTCAATAGCCCAAATACAGTTCGCTCGAATTTCAGTCTCTTCATCGCTTCCCTTTGGAATCTCAATCATACTATCAACTTTGGTTGCAAGTTCGGGTGAATATTCTAAAATACCAAACTTTTTTAGGCCCTGAGGAACCTTATAATCCGCAAATGCAGTAAGCTTGTCTTGGTCTGTCATCTTCCTGGAAAGTAATCCCTTGACCCTAAGCTATGCAGATTGTCAGCCAAGAGTTGGGCTCTTTTATAAAACCCCACTTCTTTTCCGTGATAGTCAACTGCATCATTAAAAAAATCCGGTACCTCTTTGGTCAATAAGCCAACTAGTTTTAGGCAATCATAATCGGCCCTTCCAAGCATTTCTTTAAAGGATCCATTAAATTTCTGCATAGACATTCCCAATGACCTTAAAAGCTGTAAACGCTCCTTGGACAAAGGAATTTCAATATTGCCACCGGCAATTTTATGCCAATCTCGCTTTGACATACTTACTAGATAATCTGGACTTAATAAATTATATACATTCTCAATCGCTTTTTTTACAGCCAGGATTAAACCATGGGGTCCATCAAATTTCTTTCCTTTGATATCCACTTCCCATTTTGGGTCGCCCCAGTAACAAAAGTTGATAGTGTTAAAGACGGTTTTAAAAGCAATCTCATCTTCTTCTGAGTCATTTTCTAAAATCGTTCTTTCTGCTATTTCTAATTTCAAGAAATCTTCTTTACCTAAACTTCTTGCAAAATCAGAAACTGCCTGTTCATTGATCGAGACATGCTTCGAATCATCTATTACCGGTTGTATTGATTTGAGAACTTCTTCCATTTCATTAGTATAACGCAAAATCTCATATTATTGTAAGGATAGTACACGAAGTGGCATCTTTTTATATTGTCCCATTTGAGCACGGAATGAGACACTGAACTCTGTCGATTTCCCGTAAAATCTGATAATATATCTTACGTACTTGAAAGGACGCTAAAGGTTGCAGACCGACGTGTCCCGCCAGTTGAAAAACAAGGTTTTGTTGTAAGCTTCAAATGTCAAACCATGGGAATCGACGCTTTTCACTAATTGCTTATGGAAGATAGCTACTCCCTTCCCACTGTCTCATGATATTCTTCGAGCCCTTCGACTTCGCTCAGGATAAACTACGTGAAACGAAGTAGAGAAGCACGAACTTCAAGCCTGTCCTGAGCTTGCCGAAGGGTTCTCCACCCTCTTCGAGGAGTCGAACAATATATACCATGGTTTAGTGGAAAGGGAGTAACAACTAATTTATAATATACTTATGAATAACAAAAAGAGATTAAACATTCTAATATTTGGTTCCTGCATCGTGATATTAATTGCGGCTTACATTCAATTTACAGGACAGTCCAAAATAAATGCGAGCTGCAGTTATTTAGATCCTATAACTATCGATATCATGGCTTTTCTAGCTGCTCTTTTTCTGGTAATTGATGGAATTAGTGATTTATTTTCTGCTAAAAACTTAGATGCTAAAATTTGGAGAATATACACGAGGACGTTCTTCGGGGTAGCTATCGTTACATTACATATCATACAGTTTATTCATAAATAACTAATCCTGATAACCGAAAATCCGGGCTTTTTCTAGGGCATCTTCTTTGCCTTGTATGTCGCCCGATTTTTGTAAGGCTTCTGCTAACTTCAAATAGGAAAAATAATAGGCCGGGTCAATTTCAATTGCTTTATTAAAACTTTTTATGGAAAAGTCGTTATTATCAGAGGATAACTCAGCGTCCCCTTTAATTAAATAGGCATCTCGGTATTGGGGAAACAATATTAAAGCCTTGTTCGACATATTAATAGCCGCTTTATAATAGTTATTTTGAAGCAGCCAATTGGCGTTTTCCAAATAAAAATTAGCTTGTTTTTGGATATTTACGCTACTTAGTGTAAAAAAGTTCATAACCCTAGCAAATAATGAGTTGTTCTTATATATTTTATTGGATTCAATTGAAAAATTAACGGCTTTATCTAGTTTTCCGTCCAGTAAATATGCCTGAAGCAAATTTTCTCTATGGGATTCATTATCTTCAATTTTGATTAACTTCTCGAATTTAGGAGCGGCTTTATCGACCCTAAATAGTTTTAAATATGAAGTGCCGGACCAATAAATCGCGTCTTTTGATGATAAATTGTCTAGATATTGTATTGCACTTGCGTAGTCTTCTCTTTGAAAGCTGTACATTCCGTGAAGAAGGTTAGTTTTATCATCTTTTTTAATAAACTCCGCCTTTTTAAGGCTAAACAGGCCTTCTTCAAAATTACTGTCATTGAATAATGAAGACGCATTATTGATGTAAAGTTCGCGCCTTGGTTCAAGCATTCGCGGAGCTTTCAATATGAATAGCGATATAGTGCCGGAAAATATGACGATAATTGTTGCGTAAAGAGATATTTGAAGTTTGCTCATAGATTTATTATGACATTTGTAGTGAAATAAGTAAATTTTCTTTTAAATTGTTTCACATGAAACAATATTTTACTGCTTAATTTCCTTAATTTTTGTCTGAAACTTTATTAAGTTAATTTCTTCATCGGAAAAATCATCGTTTTCGATTGTGTAAGTATCTTCCGGGACTAGGTTTTTATTTCGGATTTCGCTGATTATGGCTATAACCGCTTCAAATTTTTTAACGTTTTCATCACTTACCTCTATTTGAAGGTCAGTTGGCCAGTCTTCTACAATTAACATTTTGTCTGAAAGTTCTAAATTCTCCCAAATTTCTTCTGTAACAAACGGCATGAATGGATGGAGGGCTTTTAAAATGTGTTTAAACGTGCTTCTTAGTGTAAAAGTTACGCTATCCTTGCTTATTTCATTATTTAGATAGAATTTAGCACTTTCTATGTAGATAGCGGCAAATTTTGACCAGACAAAATCATAAAGTTCTTCAATTGCTAAATTTAAATTATTAGAGTCAATATTCTTTGTGACATTCTTTAATGTCAAATTTAATTCGTTATTAATCCAGTTATCGGCAAGAGTAAATGTTTCATGTGAAACAATTTGAGCTTCAGTAGTATTCATCTGGATAAATCGGGCTATATTCCATAATTTAGTTACAAAATTCCTGGAACCAATTACCTTTTCCTCCATAAAATTTAGATCATTCCCGGGCGCATTTCCCATAATTAAGCTAAGTCTTAAGGCGTCCGAGCCATATTTATCTATTAAGTCCATTGGGTTTACTACGTTTCCCTTAGACTTGCTCATCTTAGCGCCTTTTTTATCACGGATGAGGCCATGAATATAGACGGTTTTAAATGGTTCTCTTTCTGTCGTATAAAGTCCCATCATAATCATTCTGGCTACCCAGAAGATTAATATATCCCAAGCTGTTTCCATTACATCCGCTGGGTAAAATTCTAGGTAATCTTTACCGTTCGGATATCCTAGCGTTGCATAGGGCCATTGAGCAGACGAAAACCATGTATCGAAAGTATCCGGATCTTGGGTAAGTTTTGTTAAACTACATTTCGGACATTTCTCCGGTACTTTGCCATCGGTTACAATAATTTCTCCGCATTCGCAAAACCATGCCGGAATTCTTATTCCCCAAACAATTTGCCGCGAAATATTCCAGTCTTTTAAATTTTCCATCCAATTGAAGAATATTTTTTCATAGCGCTTGGTGACAAACTTAATGTCTCCGTTTTCCACGGCTTCCATAGCGTTTTTGGCCAAATCATCCACTTTTATAAACCATTGATCGGTAATTAAAGGCTCAATATCACGTCCGCATTTATAGCAAACTGAGGCATTATGGGTAATTTCTTCAACTCTTTCTATTTGCTTAAGCTCTTCTAACTTTTCCAAGACTTTAGTTCTGGCTTCTTTTACTTTTAAGCCTTCAAATTCATTCCCTGCTTCAGCTGTCATTTTGGCAAATTTGTCAATTACTTGGATGGCCGGTAAATTATGTCTCTCGCCTATTTCAAAGTCTAAATTATCGTGTGCCGGCGTAATTTTGACGGCGCCGCTACCAAAACCCATTTCCACCGCTTCGTCCGCGACTATCGGAATTTCCCTATTCAAAATCGGTAAAATAGCAATTTCCCCTATCAAGTTTTTATATCGTGCATCATTTGGATTTACGGCAACTGCTGTGTCGCCAAGCATTGTTTCCGGTCTGGTGGTGGCGACCGTAATAAAGTCTTCCCTGCCTTTTATTTGATATTTTATATACGTGAGGTTGGTTTTTCTTTCAACGTGGTTGATTTCTAGGTCTGAAAAACCGGTCTGATGATACGGGTCCCAGTTTACGATTCGGTTTCCCCTATAAATAAGTCCTTCTTTGTGCATTTTTTTAAATATTTTATAAACGGTTTTAATGATGTCTTTATCTAAAGTAAATTTTTCCCTGCTCCAGTCGCACGAAGATCCAAGTGCCTTAAGCTGGCTGACCATAACTTCCTTGTTGTTTTGGGTGAAATCCCAGATTTGTTTATAAATATCGTCTCGCTCAAAGTCGAACTTGGATTTCCCTTGTTTTTGTAAAACTTTTTCGTAAACAACCCATGTTTCAAATCCGGCGTGGTCGGCACCCGGAAGCCATAACGTTTTTTTACCAAGCATCCGATTGTATCTAATTAAAATATCTTCCACGGCCACCATTAAAGCGTGCCCCAGATGAAGATTGCCGTTAGCGTTTGGCGGTGGCATGATTATGCAATATTCGCCTTTATCTTTGTCATTATTAATTTCAGGTTTAAAATAGCCGCCCTTTTCCCATTTTTGATAGATATCGGTTTCACGATTCAAGTTGAATCTTTTTTCTAACTCAGACATAATTGCTCCTTATACGATTAAATCCTAAATTCTAATATCTAAATACTAAACAAATCCAAAATCATAAATTCTAAACGTTTTGTCCGGATTTTATCGGGATGAGCCTTTGATATTGTTTAGTATTTAGTGCTTAGATATTAGAATTTCAAAGTGCTCCTTATAAATAAAAAAACTTAAGTATTGCTACTTAAGGACTCCGATGTTCTTCGGAGCGGTACCACCTTAATTCGATTTACTATTGTCATTGGAGCGAAGCGTGGCAATCTTCACCAATCGGATGAGATTGCTTCGTCATCCGGCTATCGCCGGATTCCTCGCAATGACACGCAAATCACACTTGATTACTGCTATAACGGGCTTACCCGGCCGGTTCTATTTCTGTTGTGTCATCCCAACTTGCCCGCCCGCCTTGGGAGGGATCTGGGATCCATTCTAATAGATTCCTGCCTTCGCAGGAATGACAAACGGGTTCTTCCGGCAGCTAATCCGGTGACTAGTCGGACTCAAACGCTTTTAAAAATGATTCAATTAATCATCCATTTCAAATTTCCTCTTAGATTATTATAAAAATTAGGAATCCATAATTTTAAGTGTCCATTATAATTTTACCTCGTTATCCAAATTTTTTAGAAATCGTCATAAATATTATCCGCTGGAATCGTCCGTTTTTCCCCAGCCATAGCCTGAATTCAAATAAACATTTCCATGTTTCATGATAGTCTCCTTAAGTTATGTTTATAAGTCATCCATGACCAAATTATAAAACTACTGTGTTGATTTGTCAAATTTATGACAGAAGATAATTTGAGAATTAGATAATTGGATAAATAAAACATTTATTATCTAATCGTCCAGTTATCCAATTATCTCTTTATTAAGTAGATAATTATTGTAGAACTTTCTTTAATATACTTATAGCGAAACTGGCAGTTGTTATAACCTGTCAATTCCTGACGGGAAGGCTGCTAGGGTTAAGGGGTCCACAAAATTTTGATTATAAAAGGCGGCGGCGCCAATCATGGCGGCGTTGTCGGTGCAATATGTTATTTCCGGATAAATAAAACTGCCTTTAAAGTCTAACTTCTCTAGGTCCGTTCTTAGGGTTTCTCTTAAATTTGTATTGGCGGCTACCCCGCCGGCCAGCATTACCGTCTGAATGTCCTTATTCTTCTCCAAATACCATATAACTTTTGTAACCAAACTATCCGAAGCTGCTTGCTGAAATGAAGCGGCGAGGTCCGGAATCTCATCCCTCTTAATCCCCTCTTTAGTAACAGAAAGAACGGCGGTTTTAAGACCGGAAAAACTGAAATTAAAATTACCATTTTTCTTATCTAAAGGCGAAGTCATGGGTCTGGGCAAATTAAATTTAAGTTTGTCACCCTTTAGGGCTATTTCGGTGATTGCCGGACCTCCGGGATAACCTAACCCTAAAAGCTTAGCCACTTTGTCAAAGGCCTCGCCGGCAGCATCATCTTTGGTTTGGCCAATTTTTGTAATATTATGATAATCCTTGATTTCTAAAAGCATAGTATGACCGCCGGATACAGCCAGACAAAGGGCCGGAAAATCCATTATTCCCCTATCAATCCAATTAGCATATATGTGACCGATAAGGTGATTTACGGAAATTAATGGCTTTTTTAAGGACCAAGCAAGAGTTTTGGCCGTTTCAACGCCAATGATTAGCGAGCCTATAAGTCCGGGGCCGGTGGTAACGGCAATAGCATCAACACTCCCCCATCCAATTTTTGCCTCTTTTAAGGCCTTATCTATGGCCGGCAAAATTACTTCAATATGGCTTCTAGCCGCAACTTCCGGCACCACTCCGCCATATTCCTTATGGATGTCAATTTGTGACACAATAATATTAGACAGTACTTCCCTACCGTTCTTGACGACGGCGCACGCAGTTTCATCGCAGCTTGTTTCTATACTTAAAATATTCATCCCCGAAATTATATCCCTTTACGAATGAATTTTAAAGAATTAAAATTAAAAACATGACAGAAGCAGAAGCAATAAAAACCTTTCATGAGTCAAAAAATTTATTCCAGTCAGGTGTTTGGCAAAAATTTCAGGAACCTTTAGGAAGGAAATCCTATCGTTTTTCAATTTTAGGGAACGATATCTTGGTAATTAGATATTCATTGTATCGTAATTGGACTTATCTTTTTGTTCCTAAAGGACCGACGGTAATATCAAATGAGCTTTTGAAGGATTTAACTGAAGAAGTAAGCAAGATTAAAGAAAAAACCGATGTTTTTTTAAGAATGGAGCCGCCTACCGATGACGAAAATGATAAAAAAGCTATAAAACAGAGCGGCTTTAAGCCGGTTACCGACAAATCTCTTCTTTCCCGTCAAATTTCACCAGAAAATACCCTGCTTATAGATCTTGCGCTTTCTGAGGAAGAGATGCTGGCTCAAATGAAGCCAAAGGGCCGGTACAATATTAGGCTTGCTCAAAAAAAAGGCGTGGTTATAAAGACATCTACTGACCCCAAGGATATAAAAACTTACGTCGATCTTTTGCAGGATTTGGAAAGTAGAGGCAAATATTCCGGCCACCCCGAAAGGTATTACTTCAAACAATTCGAGGCTTTATCCGGCGAAAATGCCGGCAAAATCTATATATCATATTTTGATGATAAGCCAATATCGGCGGCAATAATGGGATATGCTGACGGCGTAGCCACGTACTTGCATGGCGCTTCCTCTAATTATCATAGGGAGGTGATGGCGCCATACTTAATTCAGTGGCAAGCTATAATTGACGCAAAAAATAACGGTTTTAAAGTTTATGATTTCTGGGGAATATCGCCGGAAGGGCAAAGTAACCACAGATTATCAAGCGTAACGGATTTTAAACTTAAATTTGGAGGCATTAGAATAGCTGATATCGGTTCATTTGATCTTGTTTTTAACAAAAAAATCTATAGATCCCTAACAATACTAAATAATTTAAAGAAGAAAATTAAGAGATAGCGTAAAATTTACAATAAGTCGGTTTTTGATAATTTAGTTTCTGAATAAATAAGTCCTGAAAATAGGACTAGTTTTATTTTTGGTCGCCATATTTAAAGATTGTATTAGGTTTAAATTGAAGAAGGTTTATATTCAGTGAATAAAGATACTTGGTGATTTGAAAAATGGAAAAATGTTGATAAATAAGGTGGATTGTTTTGTAAAATGGGATATTCTGTTTTTCAAATAACTTTCTTTTCCACTTTTGGCAGCAAAAGTGGAGCAAAACTGCCGACACGCTACAAAATCGGATTAGCACATAAGGCTCGTTCACTCATGAAAAACCTACACGGCTTTTCGTTTTCAACTCAAAGTCGCCCCTATCGGGTAGACGGTTTTCCATGAAATTCATTTCGCCAAGTGCATCTCAATTTTTCCGCTACAGTCGGAAAGAAGAAAGTAAAACGCAACTTGTTTTTCCTCGGCCTCCGCTCTTCGAGTCTGAGCGACGAGGTCGCTAGACCTCAGAGTCAAAGACAGGAATAGATGAGCATCAACTGAACGCACTTCTCAAAAAGTTGTGTTTGAGCAGGTTACGACGAGTTCGACTTTTTGAGAGTAAGAGAAGGCAGATGCGATTCTATGACGAGGACCAGTCGAAAGTTTTGGTTCTTTCCAAAAAGAACAAAAATTAATTAAGAATTTTATGGATTCCGGATCACTTGATTGTATTTTCTAAAGGAATGTCCAGAATGACGACAAGGGAGGAATTATAAGCTCTAATGATCCATGGTTATTAATTATTTTCTGCCTATAGATAACATTTGCTATTTCTGCTAGAATCTAAAGAAAAAGGAGGTTGTATGGACCTGAGTAAAATTATCAAAAGTTATGATATTAGGGGAATATACCCGGAACAGCTTAATGAAGAAGCGGCGGAAGAAATTGCCAAAAGGCTATGTACATACTTTGCTCCAAAAAAAATAGTGATCGGTAGAGATGCCCGACTTAATTCAGAAAAATTAAAAGATGCTTTTATAAAGGGAGCGTTGGAATCCGGTGTGGATGTTACCGATGTGGGACTCGTAACCACTTGCATGCTTTATTTTGCCGATAATCTGTTGAATGCAGATTTTGGCATCATGATTACGGCTTCTCATAACCCCATAAATTATGGTGGAATCAAGATCAACAGTGCCAAAAATGGCCCAATATATAAAGAGAGTGGCATCGATAAATTGCTTGAAGCACCGAAAGAATATACTAAAGGCGTAGGAAAACTGGAAGAAAAAGACATCAAGGAAGACTATTTAAGGGTGATAAGTAGGCATTTCGAAGGCGTTTCGGGCAAATTTGTTTTAGATACGATGCATGGGGCAACCAGCGTAATTGTTAAACAAGTCTTTAATAGAACGGGAATCGAACCGATTTTTATATCGGTTGATGCTGATGGAAATTTTCCTGGATATAAAAGTCCAAATCCGACATTGGCTGTTAATCAGAAGCTTATGATGGAAGAACTTAAGAAAAATCCGGATGCTGAACTGGGCTTAATGTGGGACGGAGATGGCGACCGGCTGGTTGTGTTTGATGAAAAAGGTCGTTTTGTGTCTCCAAATTACATTACTTATCTTGTAGCAGAACTCGTTTTACAAGAAAATCCCGGTACCGATATTATTTTAGACGTTAGGACAAGTGTGATGGTGAGGGATAAAATTGAAAGCTTAGGCGGTAAATTTACGGAGGTGATTGCTGGAAATCCTTTTGTAAAGGCAAAGATGAGAGAAGAGAATTCTGTATTTGGCGCGGAAACCACCGGTCATTATATGTTTAAAGAGACCAATTACGCTGAAGACAGCATTATTGCGGCGTCATATTTAATAAAAGCAATCGAAAAAGAGGGCCGGAAATTATCCCAAATAGTAGATGATTTAAACTCAAAATACTTTATAATTACAGAGACTAACTTTGAGGTACCGGACAAAGAAGCCGTTTTTGAAAAAATAAAATCGGAATGTAAGGATTTGCATATGTATTTCTTGGACGGTGTAACTTTAGAAGCTGATGACTGGAGAGCAAACATTAGAGCGTCAAATACAGAACCCCTGATAAGGTTGAATTTAGAAGCGCGGTCCAAGGAAAAATTAGACGAAAAATTTAAAGGAATGGCGGATTTAATAGCATCCATGGGCGGACGGTTGTCAGAACACTAAGACATAAATCAAATATCAAATATTATAAATCAAAATGATAATCAAAAAATAAAAATTCATTCATTTTGAATTAATCTCTATCATTTTGATCTTTGACTTTTGCATTTTGCATTTGCCGAGACAAAGAAAAGGATTTAAAAAGGAAAGTTAGTATCATTAATATCATCTTGACAGTCAGCGAATCATTTAATATCATTAATTAGCACTTGGAGTAGTAGAGTGCTAAAATTAATAATAAATATAGGAGGAAACATGCAGTTAACACCGCTTGCCGATCGGCTTGTTTTAAAAAGAGTTGAGGCAACCCAAAAAACAAAATCAGGAATCGTTCTTCCTGATACGGCTAAAGAAAAACCTGAAGAAGGTGAAGTAGTTGCGGCCGGCAAAGAAGTAAAAGAAGTAAAAGAAGGAGATAAAGTTTTATTCTCCAAATATGCGCCAACCGAAGTAAAGGTCGAAGGCGTGGAATATTTAATTGTAAAAGAAGAAGACGTTCTAGCGATTATTAAGTAAATAATCACAATGTCAAATGGCAAATTACAAATTTCAAAAAAGAATTTAGACATTAGATAATTTGGATTTTATTTGTCATTTGATATTTGAAATTTGACATTATTAATTTCTAGATAAGAAGCAATCTAGTATTTAATAAATAATAACTAAACAAGGAGAATATATGTCTAAGAAAATATTTTATGGCGATGATGCCAGAAAACGACTATTAAAGGGTGCTGACGAGCTTACACAGGCTGTTGCGACCACTTTAGGTCCAAAGGGACGCAACGTTACCATTTCCAAGAAATGGGGCGCTCCTACCGTCACTCATGACGGCGTGTCAGTTGCAAAAGAAATTGAATTAGTTGAAGACCCCAAAAATCCGGAAACTCTAGGAATTAATATGGGTGCTCAGATGGTTAAGGAAGCAGCGTCAAAAACTAATGATGTTGTGGGGGATGGAACTACCACTGCCACTGTCGTGTCTTTTCAAATTATTAAAGAAGGCTTTAGAAACGTAACGGCCGGCAATAATCCAATGGCAATTAGAAGGGGACTAGAAAAAGCTAGAGACTTCGTCGTCGAAGAACTTACAAAAAGAAAAATAGAAATTAAGGGCGATTACGCTAAGACTAAAGAAGTAGCGACCATTTCTGCCGGTGATCCTGAAATAGGGAAACTTATTGCCGATGCGGTTAAAGAGGTGGGCAAAGACGGCGTTATTACGGTAGAAAAAGCCCAAACCATGGGAATTTCCAAGGAAGTAGTTGAAGGTATGCAATTTGATAGGGGATACCTTTCCGCTTACATGGTTACCGATGCTGCCCGAATGGAAGCGTCTTACGAGAATCCAAGAATTCTAATTACCGATAAGAAAATCTCAGCTATCCAAGATATCTTACCGTTACTCGAGAAAATGGCGCAAGCAGGCAGCAAAGACCTAGTTATCATAGCTGAAGATATTGATGGCGAAGCTTTAGCTACCTTAGTTGTTAACAAAATCCGAGGAACCTTTAACACTCTAGCTATAAAAGCTCCCGGTTACGGCGACCGAAGAAAAGAAATGCTTCAAGACATTGCCATGCTTACCGGCGGAACCGTTATTTCTGAAGAAGTTGGCTTAAACATGGAAAATGCTGAGCTTGATGTTTTGGGCGAGGCAAGAAGAATCATTTCCGACAAAGAAAATACTACAATTATCGAAGGAAAAGGTGACGCTAAAGCTGTTAAGGCCAGAATAGATCAAATTAGAACCGAGCTTAAAAAGTCAACCTCAGAATTTGACAAAGAAAAACTTCAGGAAAGACTAGCTAAACTTGCCGGCGGTGTGGCAGTTATTAAAGTTGGCGGTGCTACGGAAATTGAAGTTGAAGAAAAGAAATTTAGAGTTGATGACGCGGTTGCTGCAACCAAAGCTGCTTTAGAAGAAGGTATTGTAGCTGGCGGCGGAGTTGTTCTTGCTAACATTGCCAGATCAATAGAAAAAGCCAAAGATCTAAAAAATGCTAAAGCCGGAGACGAAGAAATAATCGGCTGGATGATCTTAAAAGACTCACTTTTACAGCCATTTAAGCAGTTAATGTTGAATGCCAACTTAAATCCGGAAGAAAAGATAGCTTTTGTTAATGCGGCGAAGGAAGACGGAATGGGCGTTGACGTTAATAATCCGGACCAGCTGGTTAAAATGATTGACAAGGGAATTATTGATCCGGTTAAAGTAACCAGACTTGCGGTAGAAAACGCCGTTTCAGTGGCTTCAACCATGATTACCACGGAAGCGATTATTGTGGAGCTTCCGGAAGATAAACCTCCAATGATGCCCGGTGGTGGCGGAATGGATATGGGATACTAGAGTCAGTAACCAGGAATCAGGAAACAAATAGAAAGGGCCTCGGAAACGGGGCTTTTTTGCTGAACCATGTGCAGTTTTTCAAACACCTCATAAAATTGTTATAAAATAGACTTTAAATTTGTCATTCCAAGCCCTGTGCTAAACTTGATTTAGTATCGATTTGGAATCCATGTTCTCTGGATTCCCGTCTACACGGGAATGACAGATAAAAATGTCCAAGTGGTGGTTCAGGGTTTTTTGACGTTCCTGTTACTCTCTTTCCACTAAACCATGGTATATATTATTCGACTCCTCGAAGAGGGTGGAGAACCCTTCGGCAAGCTCAGGACAGGTTTGAAGTTCGTGCTTCTCTACTGCGTTTCACTTCGCTCGT
>Ga0100388_10002862_pt1 | contig 14795 bp, 15 predicted proteins | sample CryGeymeta201512_FD_81536 | JGI IMG/M metagenome (GOLD analysis project Ga0100388, IMG submission 81536) | Groundwater microbial communities from Crystal Geyser aquifers in Utah, USA - Crystal Geyser metaG 2015-12 | ecosystem: Environmental > Aquatic > Deep subsurface > Groundwater | place... | reverse complement strand
CCGCCTTAAGGTTATTTTTTTTGATATCGGTCAAGGAGATACTATTTTAATCAAGACCCCGCAAAATAAAAATATTTTGATTGATGGCGGTCCAGACAAAGGAATTATCTATAAAATAGACCAATATTTACCAATCAATAATCGGCAGATAGATTTAATGATTTTGACTCATCCTGATCCAGATCATTTTACTGGTCTAGCAGAGGTCTTAAGCCGATTAAAAGTTAAAAAAATAATTACCAATGGAGCACAAGACAATTCCCCAGCCTATCTTTTATTTGAAAAATTAATCAAGGAAAAAGAATTGACGCCATTAGTTATCAAAAAGCCATTAAAAATAGATCTAGGAGAAGATCTATTTTTAGATTTTTTTTGGCCGCAAGAAGATCTTGAAAATAAAGTTTTAGGAGATAATAATTATTTTTCCCTTGTTTTTAAAATGGTTTTTAAAAAGACTAGTTTTCTTTTTACAGGCGACGCTGACGAAAAGGCAGAGGAAGAAATAATTTCTTTAGAAGAGAATTTAAAGGTTGATGTTTTAAAAGTCGCTCATCATGGTTCAAAATATTCTTCGAGTTTAGATTTTTTAAGAAAGGTTAAACCACAATATGCAGTCATTTCTTCAGGAAAAAATAATAAATTTGGTCATCCCAATTTGAGAGTTTTAAAAAATTTAGAGACAGTTGGCGCTAAAGTTTTTCGAACTGATGAATTAGGAGATATTATTTTTGAAACAGACGGCAACAATCTTTTTTTGAAATAATTTTTAAAGGGCAGCTTTCATTTTTTTAAAATTGTGACATAATACTATTATGCGTATCGGAATAGATGCCAGATTCTATGGGCCAACTGGCAAAGGAGTTGGTCGTTACAGTCAAAAATTAATTGAGAACCTGGAAAAAATTGACCAGGAAAATGATTATTTTATTTTTCTTAGTCGAGAAAATTTTTCTCTATATTGTCCGCAAAATCCAAAATTTAATAAAGTTTTTTCTCCTTATTGCTGTTATTCTTTTAAAGAACAAGTATTTTTTCCCTCTCAGCTTAAAAAATTTAATCTTGATCTAGTCCACTTTTTACATTTTAACGTTCCTTTTTTTTATTCTGGTAAATTTATAGTTACCATTCATGACCTGATCCATCATTTACCTGGCAGACAAGGGTCAAGCCGCGATTTTTTTATTTATTGGATTAAAAAGCAAATTTATAAGTTAGTAACCTCAAGCGCTTTAAAGCGGGCGAAGAAAATTTTGACTGTCTCGCGTTTCTCTGGCGAGCAAATTATCAAATTAACCAAAGTTGAGCCGCAAAAAATTAAGGTTATTTATGAGTCGGCAGATTCTCCTCAGAAGGGATTTTTAGAGAAAAATAAAGAATTAGAGCTTCTAAAAGATATTCCTTATTTACTCTATGTTGGCAATGTTTTCCCCCATAAGAATTTAAACCGGCTACTACAAGCCTTTAAAATAGTTTATTCTTCAATAGATCTCCCAAAATTATCTTTAGTTTTAGTGGGGGCGATGGATCCATTTTTTAAAAAATTACAAAAATTAGCCAGCCAAATAGGCATTAACAATAATGTTATTTTTGCTGGCAAAATTTCTGATCCAGAATTAGCCTGGCTTTATCAAAACGCCTTATCTTATGTTTTCCCCTCTTTAATTGAAGGTTTTGGCTTGCCAGGACTTGAGGCCATGTCATACGGCTTGCCAGTTGTCTCGTCGGACCGAGGGCCTTTGCCCGAGATTTATGGAGAAGCAGTTTTATATTTTAATCCAGAAGATATAATTGATATGGCTAAAAAGATTTCTCAAATAATTCAAGATTCTAATTTAAGAAAAAAATTGTCTTTAAAAGGGGCGGAGCAAGTAAAAAATTTTTCATGGCAGAAAATGGCGAAAGAAACATTAGATGTTTATAAATCTGTTTAATGAATATTCAAAATTTTAAAAAATTTTTAATTCTTTTAGAACAAAAGGGTTATTGCTTAATTGGCCCAAGCATTCAAAAAAATCGGGATTTAATTTTGATTGATAAATTAAAAGCAAAAGATTTTAAGATTAAATCCTTAGCTCATCAGCCATTTTATTCATTTAAAAATTTTTTTATTCCGTCCGAAGAAGATTTGTTTAAATTTTCTAAGAGTAAAACGACAGTGATCGCTGATCGTCAGCCTAAAGCAATTGTCGGCCTGTCTATTTTGGACTTAAAAGCTCTTAATCTTTGGCGGCAAGTTTTTGAAAAAGATTTTTATTTTCAAGAGAGACTTAAAAACGTTTTATTAATCGGTTATGGTCCAGCGCTTCAAGAAGAAGGACAATTTAGAATTTGGCAGCCCAAACATGAAGAAGATTTTTTAGAACATGTTCAGTTTGATATTTTTTTGATGAAAAGAGGGGACAAAATTCAAATTTTTACTGGTAGTAGAATTGCTCAAAAATTATTAGATGAATTAAACTATAGAAATTATCAGCATATTCAGTTTACTGGCATCATCAGAGAAGAAGGGGTGGAGCCTTTAATTAAAGAAGTGCGAGAGAAATTACGAAAAATGACGCCAGCCGATGCTCTTTGGCAAGAGCTCGGTAAAAAATGTATTGAGTGCGGAAAATGCACTCTTGTTTGCCCGACCTGTTTTTGCTTTGATCTCTTTGACAAAACGCGGATAAACGCGGAGAACACGCGGATAAACGCAGATAGTCAGCATCAATCTGCGTCTAGTCAGTGTAAATCTGCGTTTACGAGAGAACGGTGCTGGGGGAATTGTTTTTACCCAGAATTTTCTGAAATCGCTGGCGGTTATAAATTTCTGAAGACCACAGCAGAAAAAATCTATTATTGGTATTATCACAAATTTGTCAGAATTCCAGATGAGTTTTCTATTCTGGGTTGTGTTGGTTGTGGCCGTTGCGCTAAGGTATGTCCGGTCGGTATTGATATCTCAAAGGTCTTGGAGCGAATAAAAAAAGGGAAATAAATAAAAAGAAATCAAATTTTGCTCCTCCCTCAGCGCTATTGCTTTGCTACGCTCAGCAAGCCTTCGGCAAGGCGCTTCAGAAGGACAAAATTTGACATAGTAAGATTTGGAAAACATATATGCTCAATATTTATCAATCACAGCCAACTAAGATTGTCAGCATCAAGAACGAAGCGCCCAAAGTCAAACTTTTCAAATTGAAATTTTTAGATAAGAAATTGCAAAAAGAGTTTTATTGTTTACCTGGTCAATTTATAGAAGTTGGTTTACCGGGTTTTGGCGAAGCTCCCTTGGCGCCCTCTTCAGCTTTTCGAGAGCAAGATTATTTTGAACTTTGTGTTCGAGCAGTTGGCCTTTTGACTGATAAATTATTTCAACTTAAAGAGAAAGACGAGGTGCTAGTGCGTGGTCCATATGGCAATGGTTATTCGGATATTAAAGAAACAGAAACGTTACTAGTAGCTGGTGGTATAGGGATTATTCCTTTGCGTTCATTAATTTTGACTCAAATAAAAAAAAAATTAGGCTCCAAATTAACGGTCTTCTATGGAGCGAGAACAGCCGGAGATTTTCTCTTTCAAGACGAATTTAAAGAATGGCGAAAGGCAGGCGTAAAATTATATTTAACCATTGACCAAGCCTGTCCTGGCTGGGACAAATGCGTAGGAGCAGTGATTACCTTGTTCGACAAGACAAAGATTCCGTCTGACCAATTAGCTATTTTGTGCGGACCACCTTTGATGTATAAGTTTGTTTTAGAAAAGTTGCATCAACACGGATTTAAAGATGAAAATATCTATTTGTCTTTAGAGCGGCGGATGCATTGCGGAGTAGGTGTTTGCCAGCATTGCGCCATTGGTTCAAAATATGTTTGCAAAGATGGACCGGTTTTTAAATATAGTGAGATAAAGGGCTTTGTATAAAATTTTAAGCCATTAGGCGCAAAAATTTTATTGACAAAACCTTTACCCAGCACTTATTTTACCCAGGATGTCTGTCTAAAATAAAGTAGTTTGTTCTAATTTGTTCTCTCATTATAATGAAATATCAGCAATAAAATAAGTGCTGGGTACTCAAAATTATAATTAAATTTTCATCGCCTTTCGGCTCGAAAAATTTAAATAATTTTGGTATGTGTTTAACTATTCCCGTCAAAATTATTTCAGTTCAAAAAGGAAAAGTAATTGTTAATTTTTTAGGTAAGAAGAAAATAATCGAGGAGAGTTTAATTAGATTAAAACCAAATGATTATGTCATTATCCAAAATAATATTATTGTTAAGAAAATAAACAAAAAAGAAGCAAAAGATATTTTAAAATTAATAACTAATCATTGATTATGAAAAAAGGAGTCCTTTTAGTTTTATCAACCGCTTTTATCTCTGGCTTTTCCATTTTTATTAATCAATTTGGGATAAAAATGACTAATCCCTATATTTTTACTGGTTTGAAAAATATTTTTGTTGCTTTGTTTATTTTTGCCATTATTCTCTCTTTGAAAGAATGGAATAAATTTAAATTTTTATCAAGAAGCAATTGGTTGACACTTATTTTAATCGGTTTAGTCGGTGGTAGTATTCCCTTTTTGTTATTTTTTAAAGGCCTTTCTTTAACGACCGCTGCTCAGGGTTCATTCCTCCATAAAACAATGTTTATCTACGTGATTGTTTTAGCCGCTCTTTTTCTTAAAGAAAGAGTTGGTAAAAATTTGATTTTAGCTGGTTTGTTATTACTTTTGGGTAATATTTTTCTTTTAAAATTTATGCCTAAATTCATCTTTAATTCTGGCGACCTTTTGGTTTTGATCGCTGTTTTGTTTTGGTCTGTTGAACAAATTCTTTCTAAAAAAGCGGTGATGAATATGCCGCCAAGAATGGTAGCTTGGGGGAGAATGTTTTTTGGCTCAATTTTTATAATTATATTTTTGTTAGTCACTAATCAATTTCATTTAATTTTTAATTTGAGTCGTGTCCAAATAAATTGGGTAATTGTTACTAGCCTGCTTTTATGCGGTTATGTTTTGACTTGGTATCATGGCATTAAATACTTAAAGATTTCAGAAGCAGTTTGTCTTTTGGCCTTGGGTGGACCGATTACCACTTTGCTGACTTTAATTCAAGGCAAGATCATTTCTCTTAATGAAATCATCGGATCGTTTTTAATTATTCTTGGAGTTATTTCAGTTGCAATTGGTTTGGGCAATTTATCTAGATGGCTAAAAAGAATTTTTAAAATTAAAGGCCTGCCAATATGAAGCGAGGGTTAAAAACTGCTGTTATCTATAGTCTTAAGCCGCATCAATTAGGTTTTTGCGGACCAAAAAATAAAAACACCAAGAAAATTTTAGCTGATTATTTAAAAGGAAAGTATCGAAATGAAAAAGAGGTAAGAAGAATTCTAGGTCGTTTTAAAACTGTTGCTTCCTATTACTCTTTAATTGCTAAGGCAAATAATCTTGATCCTTTTGATCAAAAAGTAGTTGAGTCATATTGGCTTGGTAGCCATCTTTTAGATAAGGTTAAAATTAGCGATTTAAAAAGATTAATAGTAAAAACTTTCAAACGGCCTGATTTGGCAAGTTTTCTAAATAAATTTTCTCGGCCACACCATAGTTTTCATGTTTTGATTATCGGTTCAACCAGTATTGTTTTAAAAGGGAAACTATTGGATTTATGTCGAATCGGCTATGGCCAGATTTTGAAAGTTGAAAAAAACAAATTGATAATTAAATATAAACCATTAGTTGTTAAACAAGAAATTCGGCTAGGTAATTATATAAAGACAAAAATTAATTGGAGTAGAGATATAATTAAAGAGCCGAAAAAAGGTGATTGGATTTCTTTTCATTGGGGTCAAGCCTGTCAAATTCTAACTCGAGAGCAAGTAAAAAATTTAGATTATTATACAAAATTAAGTATTAAAAATGCTAAGACCAAAAAATAAAAAATTTAAGGTAGCAATTATTTCTTTGACCTCTTGCGATGGTTGTCAAGTTGCTCTCCTTGATTTAGGACAGCGATTTTTAGAATTATTTAAAAAAATTGATTGCCGGCGTTTCAATTTGCTGCAAGATAAAAAATTTGATGGACATTATGATCTTGCTTTTGTGGAAGGGAATCCAACCAGTGAAGAACAAATTAAAATTTTAAAAAAAATTCGTCAAAGCAGTAATTTTTTAGTTGTTTTGGGTAATTGTGCGGCCATGGGAGGAATTCAGGAAATTAAAAATTATCATCAGCCGCAGAAGATAATTCGAGCAGTTTATAAAAATCTGAGCAAGATTTCTAATTTAGAGATTAGAGAAGTCAAAGATTTTGTTCAGGTTGATTATGTTTTGCCGACCTGTCCGATCAACGCCGAAGAGTTTTTACAATTCATTTATGATTTTTTGAATGGGAAGAAATTTAAAATACCGGAACGACCAGTTTGTTATGAATGTCAAATTAATGGCTATGAGTGTTTATTACAAAAAGGACAAATTTGTTTTGGTCCTTGGATCTTAGGAGGCTGTCAGGCCATCTGTTTAAAAAATGGACAGCCTTGTTGGGGCTGTCGTGGTCTGCTTAAAGAAGTAGATAAAAAAAAATTAATAGAAACTCTTAAGCAAGTCTGCCCGATTGGTGGGCAAGTAGTGACCAAAGAAGAAATTTTAAAACAAGCCGAAATTTTTGGTTTAAGAGATGAGATTGAGGGATAAAGGTAAATTTTGTTGCCAAGCTTTCACTCCTGTTGCTCCGCGTTTTTCCTCACTCCTCGCTCCGTTTTGTTATTTCGCAAAACTTCTCGCTCGCTGCGCTCCATTAAGTCGCTTGCTCGCTTCGTCGAACATTGCGAAAAGGAAACTCCGCTCGTCGTTCGGGCGCTTCGCAAATGTCGTTCAAGCTGGCAACAAATTTACTATAAAGGTGGAGGTTGAGAGGTTAATACTCGACAGAGGTGTTTTAAGAAGATAAATTTATTTACGACATTTTTAGAAGTTCAAACAATTTTTATGAAACGAAAAATTTTAAGGAAAATAAAGATTCAGCATATTTCAAGAGTTGAAGGGCATGCTGGTTTTATTGGTTATCTTTTAGATGGAGACGTGCCACAAGCCAAAATAGAGATAGAAGAGGGCGCGAGACTGATCGAAGGAATTTTAATTGGTCGTCATTTTTCTGAAGCGCCGATTATTACCGCGAGAATTTGCGGCATTTGTCCGGTTATTCATAATTTAACATCGATTAAAGCGATTGAAAACGCCTTAGAGATTAAAGTAAGACCAGAAGTAATTTTGTTAAGAAAATTATTATTAGCAGCTCAGATTATCCAGAGCCATACTTTGCATTTATTCTTTCTTTTTTTGCCTGATTTTTTATCTGATTTTCAGCCCTTGGCTGATCCGCCTTCGGTGGAAAGCCAAATAAAAAAATATCCGGCCCAAGCTAAGGCCGCTTTAGATATTCGGAATTTTGGCAATAAAATTATTGAAATAGTTGGCGGTCGAGCGATCCATCCGATCACCACAGAAATTGGTGGTTTTAAAAAATATCCAAAAAAATTAGATCTGTTAGTACTCTATCATCTTTCTGGGAAAATTTTATCAGAAGCTGTTAATTTAGCTAATTTTTTTAAAAAATTAAAATATCCAGAGTTCTATCGACCAACTAATTTCGCTTCTCTTCATTCTCCTAAAGAGTATGCTTTTTATGATGGAAAAATAAAATGGCAAACGTCAAACGAAAAAGAAAAACTTTATGAGCCAAAAATATTTTTGCAACAGACAAAAGAGATTGAAACATTAGGTGAAGTGGTTAAAAGAGTTCAACATAATCAGCAGGCGTATATGGTTGGCGCTTTAGCCAGGGTTAACGACAATAGTGATCAGCTAAATAGCCAAGCGAAAAAAATTTGGCGTGGTTTAATCAAACAGCCGCCAGTTAGAAACACTTTTTATAATATCTTTGCTCAGGCTGTTGAGGTTGTCCATTTTATTGAAGAATCTCAAAAATTGTTAAAGAAACTGACTCGGACGAGTTTGGACAATCGTTCCATAAAAAATACGCGCTTTAAAATAAAACCAGGGATGGGTTTGGCGGCTTGCGAAGCTCCGCGCGGCACTCTTTATCATGCTTATGAAATTGACAAAAATGGCTTGATTAAGAAATGTAATATTATCACCCCGACCGCTCAATTTTTAAATAACATTGAAGCAGATTTAAAGGTTTGGTTAAAGCAAATAAGGCGACTATCCAAAAAAGAGCAGGAGAGAAAGATTAAAATGTTGATTAGAGCCTATGATCCTTGCATCACCTGCGCCACGCACTAACTTACCAAATTACTAATTTTTACTAATTGTACTAATTGTAAATGGTTGAGAAAAAGTTGATTCAATTAATTTATCCTGAATTAAGTTATAAAATAATAGGCATCCTGTTTGATGTTTATAATAATTTAGGATATGGCTATCAAGAGAAATATTATCAGGAAGCTGTTGCTATAGAATTTAAAAAAGCAAAAATTTATTTTCGTGAGCAGGTCTCATTGCCTATTAATTTTAAGGGCGATACCATAGGCCGATTTTTTCTAGATTTTTTAGTAGAGGATAAAATAGTGGTAGAAATAAAAAGATATGATAAATTTCACAAAGCAGATATTCAACAAGTCTATGCCTATCTTAAACATTTTAATTTAAAACTCGGGCTACTTGTCAGTTTTACCAAAGAAGGCGTGCGTTTCAAAAGAATTATTAACCTTAATTAGTACTATTAGTATAGATTAGTACTTTAGTAAGCTGGTATGCACGATTTTTATTTAGCCAAAGAAATATTAGATACGGTTTTGAAAGAAGCGAAAAAAAATAATTTGAAAACAGTTTCTAGGGTCTTTCTAGGCCTAGGTAAATTTGAAGAACATAATGAAAAAATTTTGCCTAAAAATTTAAGACAAAATTTTCATTTATTGGCTAAAAATACCCTGGCCAGTAAGGCCAGGATAAAGATCAAAAAATTGAATCAGCCGCGGGCTTGGCGTTTAGAAGAAATCGAGGGTTTATGACGAGAAGCCAATGCCAGCTCTGCCACCTCTTTGTCTTTTTTCTATTTTGGGCTTTATTATTGTTCAATTGATCCAGGTGATTTAGCGAAAACGGCAAACACTAAACGAATTTATATAACAAAACGAGTGTAATAGTGTCTAATGCTGCTTGACATTTTTATAGTAAAAATGTAAGATAGAAAAACCATGATTAATAAGTTTTATCCAAGAAAACTTTTGCCGCAATTAGAAAACCAATTAAAATCTAAAGAGATTGTTGTTTTAACTGGGATGAGGAGAACTGGTAAAACCACACTCTGTAGGATGCTGTTCGAGCATATTAAGAGCGACAATAAAGTGTTTCTGGATATGGAAAATCCTATTGAGCAGAAGATTTTTGAAGAGAAAGATTACAACAATATTCTTTTGAATTTGGCTGAATTTAAGATTGATCCCAGAAAAAAATCTTATATTTTTCTTGATGAAGTTCAAATGATGCCAGCGGCGATAAAAGCCGTGAAGTATCTTTATGATCATTATAACATTAAATTTTTTCTCACTGGTTCAAGTAGTTTTTATTTAAAGAGTCTTTTCTCAGAAAGCCTGGCGGGCAGGAAATTCGTTTTTGAAATCTTTCCGCTTGATTTTGAGGAGTTTCTTATATTTAAAAACAAAAAAATAGAATGTCAAAAAAATTTCAAGCAAAAAGACCTACGCAAAAATCAAATTCGTTACGAAAAGATTAAAAAAGATTACGAAGAATATTTGGAATTTGGCGGATTCCCCAGCGTTGTTTTAACTGCTAGTAAAATTGACAAAAAATTTAGACTTAATGACATTTTCAAATCTTATTTTGAGAAAGATGTTAGAACGCTTGCTGATTTCAAGGAAATATCTGCCTTCAGAAATCTCATTTTACTTTTAATGCAGAGAGTTGGTTCAAAGATTGAGATTAGCAAATTGGCGTCAGAAATAGGTGTTTCTAGGGAAACAATTTATTCATACCTATCTTTTTTAGAAGCAACTTATTTTGTTCATTTTGTGCGTCCGTTTTCAAAAAATGTTGATCGAGAAGTGAGCGGAGGCAGAAAAGTATATTTATGTGATAGCGGCATTTTGAATAATTTTGCAAAAGTTTCAGAAGGTTCATTGTTTGAGAATTCGATTTTTCTTAATCTCAAAAAATATGGAAAAATAAATTATTATCAACGTAGAAGCGGCGTTGAGATAGATTTTATTTTAAATAACAAAATTGCCTTAGAGGCAAAATTAAGCGGAACAACATTTGATTTGAAACGATTAGCAAAGACTTCAAAGTTGCTCGGGATTAATCAGTATTATTTAATAACAAAAAATTTTAATAAAAATAAATATTTTATACCAGCTATTGAATTATAAGGTTTAAAGTAATTTGTATTTAAAATTTGGAAATTTTATACTTCAAATTTGAGCTTTATTATTGTTCAATTGATCTGAGGGCTTTATTTGACAAAAAGATGGCAGAAACAATGGCCATCTTTTTTTATTTCTTCTAAACACCAGATACATGGACAGATCTTTTTTTTGTCCTCTGCTGGATCATTGGTAATTCGTCGGCAAGGACAATATCTAAAGCCGTATTTTTTTTCATTAGCCAACAATCCTCGAATAACATTTTCGACTACTTTCTTGTCAGGATTAAGTTTAAAACCATTTTTTAAGGCGTACTCTTTATATTTTTTAATTATTTCCTCAATTTTTGTTTTCATTTAATAGTTTATTAAGTTCTTCAACAATTACTTTCATCGGCTGAAGACCTACTAATCTTTTTACTTCTTCGCCCTTTTTAAAAAAAATTAAACAGGGGATAGCATTAACTTTATAAAAGTTGGCAATCAAAGGGCTTTCGTCAAGATTTAATTCGCCCACTTCAATTTTTCCCTCAAAATCAACAGCAATTTTTGCGATCAAAGGACTAAGCATTTTGCAAGGCCAACACCAATCAGCTTTGAAATCAATTAAAATGAGTTTATCCGTTTTTTCAATAAATTCCTTAAAATTTTGATCATTTAAATTTATCATGATTAAATTTTATTAGAATTTAAAATCTTGTCAAATTTTTATAATCAACTATAATAAACTATATTTCATTTTTAAAAATATGAGCAAAATTATCTTAAAAACTCTCAAAGGATTCCATGATTTTTTGCCAGAAGAACAAATTGCTAGACAAAAAATGATTGAAGTTATCAGAAAAACTTATGAAAATTTTGGTTTTGTGCCTTTAGAAACGCCTGCTTTAGAATCTGCTGAAATACTTTTTGGTAAAGGTGGCGGGGAAAATGAAAAATTAAGCTATCGTTTTAAAGATAGAGGTGGCCGCGACATCGCTTTAAGATACGATTTAACCGTTCCTTTGGCGAGAGTAGTCGCAGAGTACAAAGAAATTAAAAAACCATTTAAAAGGTATCAAATTGGCTTAGTCTGGAGAGCGGAAAATCCGCAAAAAGGAAGATATCGAGAATTTTATCAATGCGATGCTGATATTGTTGGCGTGGATTCGATGTTAGCTGAGGCGGAAGTTATCTCTTTAATTTCAGAAATACTTAGTAATTTAGAAGTCGAAAATTTTTTAATTAAGATTAATAATCGAAAAATTCTTAACGACTTCTTCAAGTCGCTCGGTTTTAAAGAAAAAGAAAATATTTTGATCTTACGGATCATTGACAAGAAAGAAAAAATCGGAGAAAAGAAGATGATTGAAGAATTGTCTAAGATTGGGGCAACGCAGGAAAAAATAAAAAAAATTAATGATTTTATAAAGACAAAAATTAATGGCATTAATGATTTAGAAAAACTAAAAAATAAATATCAACAAATAGCAGAAGGGGTGAAGGAACTAATAGAATTATTAGAAGCTGTCTCAATTTTAGTTCCTGACAAAAATAAATATAAAATAGATTTATCGCTAGCCAGAGGACTTGATTATTACAGCAGCACTGTTTTTGAGGTTTATTTAACCGATTTAGAAGATTTTGGCAGTATTGCCGGGGGTGGCAGATTTGATAAGTTAGTTGGTTTATTTAGCGACCAAGATGTACCGGCGGTTGGGGTTGGGATTGGCCTTGATCGCCTTTTTTACGCTTTAAAAGAATCAAAACTGATAAAAAAACAGAAATCAACAGCTAAAATATTAGTTACTTTTTTAGAGAAAGAATTTTTAAAGGATTATTTAAAAATAACAAAAGATTTGAGAAGAAATGGTTTTAACACTTTTTTTTATTTTGAAAACACAAAACTTGGCAAGCAGCTAAAATTCGCCGCTGAAAATGAAATTAATTACGCTTTAATTTATGGTTCGCAAGAAAAAGAAAAAGGAGAGATAATTGTTAGAGACATTTTCAAAAATAAACAAAAAAATATAAAAATTGAAAAACTGAAAGATTATTTAAGAAAATAAATATTTAATATGAATAAAGAAATTGACAGTAGAATTGCGATTACTATTTTAGTAGTTATAACCATTTTTCTAATTGGTTGGATGATGCATGAGTATCAAAGTATTTTTTATCCGATGCCATCTCAAGGTCCAATTAAACTTGCTATTAAACGCTTTTTAGAGCCTTCGGCTAGAGTTAATTTTAAAAAATTTATTTCTGAAGGAGAATTTAAAAATTATTTAACAGAGGCGAATAAAATTTCTTTGGGAACAGGTTATCCTGGACAACTCAGAGCCTTACCAGCAGTTCCAATGATTGTTAGAGAAGAAGAAATGGGAGCAGGCGTAACTGAAAAGCAGCCAGAAAGGTTTTCAGGAACAAATGTTCAAGTTGCTTCAATTGATGAACCAGATATTGTCAAAACTAATGGCCAAGAAATATATTTTTCTTCTCAATCGCCAATTAGATACTTTATTGAAGGAAGGTCTTCTGAAAAAATTATGCCTCCAGAAACTGGTGGAATAAAAATTATTAAAGCCTTCCCTCTTGAAGAACTCTCGCTTAAAAAAGAGATTGAAAGAATCGGCGACCTTCTTCTTTACAAAAATATTTTAATGGTTTTTTCTAATGAAAAAATTTATGCTTACGATGTTTCTTTATTAGAAAATCCATCAGAAATTTGGGCAATTGATTTAGATCAAAGTTCCCAAATTGTTGGCGTCAGATTTTTTAAAGAAAAATTATATTTAGTCATCAGAAAAAATATTAGACAAGATCATCCTTGTCCAATTAAACTAATGACCATTAAAGAAATCCCTTTGACTATTAATTGTGAAGATATTTATCACCCTGACATTTATGTCCCTACAGAAGTGACTTATACTGCCTTAGCTGTTAATCCTTTGACAGGAGAGGCAGAGAAAGAAGTTTCTTTTATTGGTTCGGCTGATTCTTCTCTAATTTATATGTCGAAAAATAATCTTTATGCCACTTATTCTTATACTCAAAGCATTAATAAGTTCTTTCTGAATTTTCTTCAAGAAAAAGGACAAGACTTAATACCAGTTTCAATCATTGATAAATTAAAAAAACTTGATTCTTATGACATTTCTGAAAGCGCTAAAATGACGGAGCTTCAAGTTATTTTTGAAAACTACTTCTCTTCTTTAGATGAAGACGAAAGATTAAAAATTGAAAATGAATTAAATAATCGATTAACTGATTATCATAAAGATCATCAAAGAGATTTAGAAAAAACAGCTTTAGTAAAAATAGATTTAGAAAATTTTAATGTTGGAGCAACGGGAATTATCCCCGGACAACCGCTCAATCAATTTTCTCTTGATGAATATGAAAATTATTTAAGAATCGCGACCACTGTTGGTGAAAGAACGTGGTGGGGACCTTGGTTGGGATGGCAAGCCGCAGGTGGCGCAAATGATATTTATATTTTAGACAAAGATTTAAAGATTGTTGGTTCAATCCAAAATTTAGGTTTAGGAGAAAAAATTTATTCAGCCAGATTCCTGGAAGATAAAGGATATTTAGTTACTTTTAGACAAATTGACCCCTTTTACGTTTTAGATTTATCTAATCCAGCCAAACCGGAATTAAAAGGAGAATTAAAAATTCCGGGCTATTCTTCATATTTGCATCCGATTACCAAAGATGAAATTTTAGGTATTGGTAAAGAGGAATCGCAAGTGAAAATTTCTTTATTTGAAGTCATCGATCCTTCTCGACCTAAGGAGAAAGCAAAATATACCTTAAATGAATATTGGTCAGATATCTTAGATACTCATCACGCCTTCCTGCTTGATTCTAAACATGAGATTTTTTTCCTGCCGGGCGCAACGGGCGGCTATGTTTTTTCTTATAAAGAGAACAAACTGCAATTAATAAAAGCAGTGAGCGACATCAATGCCAAAAGAGCTCTTTATATCAATGATTATTTATACATTATTGGTGACGACAAACTTATCGTCTTAAATGAGATTAACTGGGAAAAAGTTAAGGAAATAAAGTTTTGATTTTTATTATATGGTTTTTGAAAAATCAATCGGCGCGGTTGTTTTTCGGAGAGAAAAGGATGAAATCTTTTTCCTTCTCTTGCAATACCCTTCAAAAAACAAGAATTACTTTGCTTTTGTTAAAGGGCATCAAGAGATTGGAGAGACTGAAGAAGAAACTTTAAAAAGAGAATTGAAAGAAGAGACAGGTGTAGAAGAAATAAAAATCATTCCTGGTTTTGAAGAAAAAGAAGAGTATATTTTTCGGGATATTTATAAAAAACCAGAAAATCCTCCTTTAGTAAAAAAGGAGGTCATCTATTATTTGGTCGAGACTTTTAGCGAGAAAGTTAAACTCTCCGATGAACATCTGAGT
>Ga0100388_10002861_pt1 | contig 14795 bp, 15 predicted proteins | sample CryGeymeta201512_FD_81536 | JGI IMG/M metagenome (GOLD analysis project Ga0100388, IMG submission 81536) | Groundwater microbial communities from Crystal Geyser aquifers in Utah, USA - Crystal Geyser metaG 2015-12 | ecosystem: Environmental > Aquatic > Deep subsurface > Groundwater | place... | reverse complement strand
GTTTTTCATGCGTTGTACTTTGTTTGCGTCAATATCAACGCAAACCACTTCGTTTCCTGTTTCTGCTAGGCATGTGCCTGTTACTAGACCTACGTAACCTGTTCCTATTACTGTAATTTTCATTTATTTTTTATAATAGTCTTTTAAAATAATAAATACCGCATAAGGGTATTCAATAAAGTATCTTTTTATTAATCCTTTTTCTTTAGTTAATCTAAACACCCAACGCAAGTTGAATTTATTTATTAATGTGGGATAATATTCCATACCACGACTTGCTGTTTGACTTATAAATGCCCCACAAGTATAAATATTCCCAGTAAAGTTATTATTTTTAAGTTGTGTAGCAAAGATTTCTTGTTTAGGTGATCCTAATCCAATAAAAACAATCTCTGGTGATAATTTATTAATTTTAAAAATTAATTCATTTTCATTTTCATAATAACCATCAGTAAATCCAGATATTTTTAATTTTGGATGTTTTCTTTTGATACTTTTTATAAATTTGCTTATTTCTTCTTTATTTCCTCCAACAAAAAATAACCTAGTGCTACTTAGCTCACATTGTAGGAATAACTCTTTAAAGTAGGAACTATAATCCGGAGATAGTCTAGCTATTTTTTTATTGAAGAGTATTTTAAATAAAAAAACCAGTAAAATCCCATCCAAGGTAAAGATGTTTATTTGACTTACTATTGAATTGTGTTTTCTTAATTTTAAATAATTATAGGCATTTAGGTATGAAACAATAACTCCTTTTTCTTTATAATTAATTTCATTAACTAGTTTAGGTACAATTTTTCTAATCATTTTTTGTTTAAAAGTTCACTAAATATAACAAAGATGCAAATGTACAATTCTTTTGTAAATTTTGAATTACTATTCTTTTAAAAGCTGGTTGTTATAATGCAATAATGGATTATTAAGTATCTCTTTCAGCACAAATTCTTGTACCCAAATATTTTTTATAGAAGTGTATTGACCCAATCGAATTTTATTAATTTCATTAAAATTTGGAATTGTTTTTTGAATAATTATATATTTATTGTAAGGTGATTTATTAAAATTTGCAATAGTTTCTTTTTCAATTTCAAATGAATAGTTTATAAACGTATTATCCTCTTTTATAAAATGAAGCATAAATTTATCTTTTTTATATTTTGACTTGTCAAATATTATATAAATTAGAGTGTCATTTGGATTTATAAAAATATTGAAGCCTTGTGCATTTTTAAAATAAGAGCTGTTGAACAAATGATTTTCAAAAATTAATGTTGTAGAATCAATTGTCCCTTTTTCAAAATTATTTAAACTAGTTTTGTTATTTTGACAACTAAATAATAATAGAATGAAAAAGAGTGAACTGAAATACTGATTTTTTTTTATCCACATAGTTTAGTTTTAAGCCATCAAATATAATAAATATAAGAAATGAAGAGAGTAAATAGTATTTTTTTAAAAGATGGTTTTTTACTAGTGTTTTGTTTTATTTCTATTTTTATTGGTGATGTTTTAACAAAGGTTTTTCCAAGTTTTTTGTTTTCCCCCTCTAAGATAGTAAAAGCATTTATAATCTTGTTATTAATATTCTTATCATTTAAGCTAAACAAAAAGTTTTTTGCTTATTTCGCTATTTCTGTGATGGTTTTTTTTCTAGGTGCCATTTTCATTTCTTTTCAGAGGTTACTTATAAATTTCTCGCAATTTATTGAGTATTATTTTATTTTCTTTTTCTTTATCGCTTTTTCAAAAAAAATTTCCGCTTTTATTTCAAAAGTTTTGGCAACCATTTTTTTATTTCATTCTTTAGTTATCTTTTTAGCTTTTATTTTTGAAATAGAATTTCTTAAAACCTATTCAGCGCCTGATAGGTTTGGATATATTTCATTTTTTAATAGTCAAAATGAGTTTTCATATATTATGATTTCAGGAGTTGCATTTTTTGCGTTTTTTGCTATACAAAAGCGAACTATTTTAAGTTATTTAATACTTGTGTTTTTTGTTTTTTCCAGCTTATTAGTAGGCACTAAAGCTATTTATTTATTTGTTTTATTGTTTGTTCCAATCGTTTTTTTTAAAGAGATAAAATTAAAACTTTTGTTGCCAACACTCGCATTAGTTCTATTATTTGCATTTTATGTTAAAGATCATATTTTTAACTATTTAGGCCGCCATTTCGGGTTGCTAGTGCGTTTATATGAAAATGAGGGGCTTATCAGTTTATTGAGCAGTAAGCGGTCTGTCTATTTTTCAGACAGGTTTTTTACAACTAAAAACGAATTTACTTTTATAAATTATTTGTTTGGTGGTAATTCCATTGTTAATTCTTATGAAATGTCCTTTTTTGAATTACTCTTTTTCTTAGGAATAATAGGTGCAATTTTATATATAATCTTAGCACAAAAATTTATTTTTAAAAATTTCTGTTTTAATTACATTTCAAGGGCCTATTTTTTTATTGTAATAGGAATTACGCTTGTTGCAGGTTATTTAATTGAAAACGCTTCAGCTCAAGTATATACCTTACTCACCTTGATGAGTATGGGAAATTATTGGAATATTTCGAAAGAAACAAGCTAAAAATAAAAGAAAAATAATATATCCCCTTTTGAGAGGCAAAAAAGTTTTCAGGAATAAGAAAAATTAATAAAATTATTAAGATTAGTATCTGATAATATTGTTTGGCTGAGTATAATTTTTTAACAAAAATACCAACCAATACCATAAAGCCAAAAACTCCAATAATACCTTGTTCATACCATAGTTGAAGGTATTGATTATGAAGCCCTAATTTTGATAGATTTTTAGCAGCAATTTGATAGGTTGGGTTGTACTCATTTTCTAATAATTGTTTTTCAATTTGCCAATGAAATAATGTTTTTTGCGAACCTAGCCCATACCCAAAAATAATTCTTTTTTTTATTTGATCAAAACCATTCTCCCAAAGCCAAGTTCTTTGGTTTACTCCATCTTCATCAAAAGTTCCTATATCTTGCGTTTGGGAATAAATAGAGGTCATGTTTCCTATTCTTTGCTTTAGATTACTAGAGAAAAAGATTGTTAAAATAAAAACCCCTAAAACAAGTACTAGTTGTTTTCTAATGGATTTTAATTTAATGCTATAAATTACTAAAATTAATGCTAAGGCAATAAGCCCGGTCCTTGATTGAAGAAGCAGTATCATAAGTATAAAAAACAACATTAATAACATTTTTATTTTCTGTTTAATTTTTTTATCTTCAAATAGAAAAACTAATGCTGTTAAAATGTATATAGAAATAAAAGTGGGATGATGATGTAATGGGGTTGAAAAATTAAAATAAAAAAAGGCAGATAAATCACCATGGTGAAAGTAATTTATACTTGCAAAAAGTAATCCAAGAAGACAAACAAATGCGATACCTTTTATGAAATAATGTTTTGTTTTTATATAAATTTCATTTGATATACCATTTCTTAACCAAAAAACTAATGGAACTAATAAAAGGGCTAGAGATCTAATTAGTACTTTTAACCCGTAGTCAAGGTTAATAGCATAAAAAAAGCCTATCGCAAATAAAATAAAAACTCCCCATACAGGTACATAGTGAAAAAAAGATTTACTCCTTTTTTCGGTTTTATTCATAAAAACAGATAAAACATTAAACAACAAAAACAATACAAACGCAACTGAAGCCACAAAAGGGAAGGAACCTATGGTGAAACTAAAAGTATAAATCGAACCTAATGCGAGTTTTCGACTAGTTGTTTTAAAAGAATTCATTGTTTTCTTTTGTATTTTCAATCTCTTTAGAAGATAAATTTGCAATAATCAAAAGTATGCTGATTAAAAATAAATTAAAAATAAGGTTTGAATAGAATTGAATCATATAAATTATAGTAATTATTAATGCAATTTTTGAACGAATAGCATATCTATATAATAATAAAAAGAAAAGAACTCCACCCAAAATTCCCCAATCACTAATTATTCGAATAAAATCATTATGAGGATAAACATCTCCGTTTAATTTTTTTTTCACAAACAATCTTGAATGTTCATTGCCTTGTCCAAAAATTTTAGTTTTTAAATCCTGTTTTGAAAAATCTTCTTGTGTGATTACATATAAATAATAACGTAAGTCATAAGATCTATCCTTACCTTGCTCATAGCGCATAGTTACTAGGTTTGGAAAATACTCCACAACCGTTTTGTAAGCTGGATAAAGAAAAATAAGGACTAAAAATATAGTTAAAAATATTTTTTTGAGACTTAGTTTCCAGTAATCAATAGCAACGCTTAATAATGGAATGATAATCATTAGCAAAAGTATTAATCTAGTTTTGCTTAAATAAACAAAAACTAAAACTATTAAATACCCTAATATCTTGGGTAAATTAGTTTTAAAATTTGAGAGAGATAAAATATATAATAACACTAAATAAGCACTATAAACTGTGGGAGAACCAAGAAATCCATCAAAACGAGAAAGTTTTTGAAATGGACTTAAGGGAAAAAGGATAAAAAGGATGGAAAGAATTATATAAAAAATAAAGTAGTGTTTAAAATAATTAAAATCTGAATAATGAATAGAATTTGAATATTTAGTCAAAAAAAATTGTAATACAAAAGCGTAGATAATAAAAAATAGGGGTAAGGAATACCTAAAAGAGGTGAAATTATAAACTCCAATACTTATTAATAAAATTAAAAGAAATAATTGTAAAAGATTCCAGATCTTAAATACAATTCGTTCTCTGGCAAAAACAATAAAAAGCAACAAAAGTAGATTTAAAAAAAAATAGGGTGCAGTTATAAAGAACGCCTCTTTCCCTATAGCTGTTAATATTGCCAAAGCAAGAGGATAAAGCATTATAGAATGAAAAAATATTTTATAATCTAATTTTATCTTCTCCATACAGGTTTTTTATTTTTATCTTCGTTGTCTTATCATATAAAGAGGATAGATTTATAGTATTTCCAAAATCTATCGTAATTATTTTATCAGCCGGATACCCTGATTTTAAAATATCTATAACTACAGAAGAATAAAAATTAATAATGTATTTGTAGTCAAAATAGTTAATTCTTTTCATTGAAGCTTCTTCAATTAATATCCATTTTTTTTCTAATGCAATTTTTTCTAAATCAGGTATTTTTTCTCTTGGATGAAGCTTTATTATAAATTCTTTTGTGTTAACAATTTTTTGAATTTCAGAAATCCACACTATTTTAACCTCATCTTTAATGTTTAAATCCTGATTAGGAAATGAAAAAACCAAAGCCTTTTTACTTAAGGTATTATACGTTCCGGTATTATTGTTTTCTCTAACATTTAAATTTTCATAGGTTGAAAATCCATTTTTAGAAATTAAATCCGGAAACCTACAATATACTTTGTCTATGCGTCTATCGTGCCCCATGGGCTTATAAAAGCGAAGTTTCTCATTAAACAGTAGAGGGGAGAGAATTGGATATACCAGCTTTTTAATTTTGTCTGTGAATGTTTTGGTGTCATAATAACCCAACCCTTCATCGAATGCGAAAAGTGATAACTGAAACTTTTTTAAATTGTAAATTTTGTTTAAAAATATTTGGGTAAAGACGTCTCTATCCGTTCCAATGTTAATTAAAACTTTATTCTCAAAATTTGTTGTTAGTACTAATTGATCACAATAATTTTGGATAACTTTTACTTTATTTCGGTAGTTGTAAAGTGTTTTAAAAAATCCTTCTTGAAATTTAAAAACACTAAAATTAATATCTGGAAGGGTCAGTATTTTAGAATTATAGTTCAAGAAAAACACGTTTTCTATGTTTTTATCTTTTAGGATCAATACATTATTTTTAGTCATTTCGTCACCATATTTAGCCCAAAAGGCCTGTTTATGAAATGGCGTTAAGATTATAAATATTTTATTGATTTTAATTAATCCACTCATATTTTTTAAAATAAGTTTTTACAGCTCGATTTTTAATTATGTATAGTGCTATGGTTGATGCCAGAAATACAAGTACGGCTCCTTCTATTCCTACAAAGATTACTGCTAAAATATTTGCCGCAAAATTTATAAAACCAATAATAATAGCAATCCACATCAATAATCTATCCTTTTCCAAGGCCATTAATGAATAATGACCCGCAAAACTTAGATTGAAAAATAAATTTCCTAAAAGAAACAAAAATAAGATAATCCTATGGTTATTAAGTTCTGGTTTGTCAACTAAATCTAATAGATAGGGTAAGACTAAAAATAAGATAATTGAATAAATAACAATAAATAAAATACTATTTACTTCCATTTTTTTAATAGTAGCAAGTACATTTACTTTGTCTTTAATATTTACATAATGGATTATTTTGGGGTAAAGAAATGAAGTAACTATTGTAAATATCGCCACGTTTGCAACATTTGCCAGTTGAAAATAAAAAGTATAAATCCCCAAGCTTTTAGACCCCAAAAAGGCATCAATTATATATCGATCAGAAAATTCAATTACTTTTTGTGCTATTGTTGCTATAAAAAAAAAGGCGCCAATTTTTAGTCCATTTTTTATCCATTTTTTATCCATTAAAAATTTAATCGAAAAAACTTCCTTAAAGAGAAAAAGAAAACTAAATAAAACTGCAATTACAGATGCCCCAATCCAATATATAATTACGCTTTGCAAAGTAACTAAGGTGTTTGTATAGATTAATTGATAAATCAACAACAAAGGCCAAATTCCCGTTCTTATAAAAAGGAGTATGTTAGCAATCAATACTTTTTCTAATGCAATAAATATTCTAAAAAATTCCATGCCAAGATGTTCAAATATTAAAAGCACAAATATGGCAATTGTGATATACTTAGAAAAAAGTTCAAAATAATTAAAAATAAAAAATAAAATTAGTACTAATAAATAACAGAAAAGGTGAAATACAAATTGATTAACCAATATAAAACTTGTTTCAGTCCGGTTTTTAATCAAAAAACGATTACTGTATACATAAAAATCAATGCCAACTGCAAGCGTCATTAATGTGACCGTGGTTAATAAGAGTGCGTATTCCCCCTGAAATTCAAGAGAGATGTATTTCACAAACAAAAAACTTAAAAGAAACCTTGCGGCAATAGAAACGCCCCTTAAGCCTAAAAGAAAAAACTTTATCAAAGTATAAAACTTTATTTTGGTAGATTAAAAAGTATGTAAAACTAATTAATTAAAATGGTTATTTTGGGATTATATTAACTCCTATTTCCAATTAAACCTTGAAAAGTAAAAACGACTAAATTTATCGAATGTTTTAACTCTAATCGAAATGCTTCAAAAAATTGAATTTTAATATAATCGTTTATTTAAATCGATTTTAGCTAAGTAAATCTAAAGAAAGGCGTGTTCCCTTTGAGTAGTTGTCCTTAAATTTTTTGCCCAAAACTTCTTCAAAATACTTTGGGTGTAATCCAAACCCAGGCCTTATAGAACGAACATTTTCTTTGGAAACAAGTTCTCCCTTTTTAATATCTTCAGAAATATACAATGACCTTGAAAAATATCTTCCTTTAACCTGTTTGCTTGTTAAACTATAATTAATTATTCCAATAGCTTTTTGAGCCTCTCTAACGGCTTTTACCATGTCAGTAAACTCGACTTCATTCATCGAAAATGTTGCGTCTGGACCACCAATAGAGCGATCTAAAATAAAATGTTTTTCAATTACTGTTGCTCCTAAAATAACTGAAACTATAGGAACTGTATTACCAATGGTGTGGTCTGACAAACCTACTTTAACATTGAAGTCTTTTGCAAATTGCTGCATCATAATTAAATTGGCTTCTTCTATAGGTGCTGGGTAAGAAGATGTACATTTAAGCAAAGTAATATCATTATTTCCAACACTTTTACATGTGTTAATTGCTAATTGTATATCTTCGAAAGTGGCAATACCCGTTGAAATTATTATTGGCTTTCCTTTACTAGCAGCATATTTAATTAAGGGAATGTCGGTAATTTCAAAAGACGCTATTTTATAAATTGGACAATCCAATAATTCTAAAAAATCTACCGCTGACTGATCAAATGGAGATGAAAAACATACCAAACCCTCCTCTTTAGCAGTTTTAAATAACTCTTCATGCCATTCCCATGGTGTAAATGCTTTTAGGTATAAATCATAAAGCTTTTGTCCCTCCCAAAGAGTGCCTTTTATTATAAAATCCTCTTTACTTGAGTCAATAGTAATAGTCTCTGCCGTATAGGTTTGAAGTTTAACTGCATCCGCCCCAGCTCTTTTTGCTGCTTTAATGGTTTCAATTGCAACACCTAGACTTCCATTGTGATTTGCAGAAAGTTCAGCTATAATAAACACTTTGTTAAATTTTTGCTGTTTTTTCATAAACATGTGTTTTTTGATTTTTATAAACAATTGTTTCTTCTAAAATAAACCCTGCTTTTAAAAAAATATTAATTGAAGCAAAATTGTTATCCTTTATATATGCTTTTATAGGTAATTTATATTTTTCGAAAAAAAGTATGCAACAGTCATTTAAAAAAATGAAAGAAAGACCCTTGCCTCTAAATTTTTTATCTAAATTTATACCCATTAAGGCAAAATCTTTTTCCATATCAAATCGTATAAGCGCCGCTGGTATATTGTTTACTTCAGATATAAGATATAGAGCATTTTTGTTATTTATTTTTTTTAAAAACCACTCTTGATGCTCAACATAGTCAATTCTATTAGTGTTAAATGAATTTTCTCTTGTTAATTCATCGTTAGACCATTCAAATAAAAGGTCAATATCCTTATTAGTAATTTTTCTATATGTGATTTTTGGTTTCAAATTTTAATTATTAATTTTCGAATGGATAATAACATCAATAAATTTTTTGTTATAAAAGCAATGCTCTTTTAAAACTGCCTCATTAATAAAAGTATTTGCCTCTAATATCTTATAAAGTCTGGGTCTAATATTAAAAGCATAGGTATAAACCTTATGGAGTTTTAAATCCTTAAACGCCACTTGCTCTATTAATTTTAGATAGATATTCCAATGAAATTCAAAATGATTTTTTTCTGTTTCTGTATCGATTAAAAATGAAATTTCTGCGTTTTTATCAATCCAGTTAATATGAACTAGCCCTCCATATCCAATGCATTTGTCTCCTTCTAAATATGAAAAAAGCAATTGATTTGGGCGTAGTTTATCAAACAATTTTGATACTACTGTATTAAAATATTTCTCTTGACCTTCAATGGTAAGTTCTTCATTTTGACGTAAATGATACATTTGTTCATTTCGCCATTTCAAAATGTCAAATCTGTCATTATAACGAATAGGTACTATACTAAATTTATCATGTGTAAATTTATTCTTTGAAAGTGCAATATAATTATCTGGAAACCCCATCTAATATTAGTTTATATTTTATTTCAGCTATTTTCCAGTCAACTTCATTGTCAATGTCTTGTGCTTCAAGTTCAGATACTAAAACGTAGCCAGTATTATATGTAAAAAGAGTTTTGTTTATTTCTAATTGTTTAATATTAGCCCAATAAAGTTGCCCTGCATCATGATAGGATGGTTCTAAATCTTGTGACCTTGTATTTTGAAATTCGGAAAAGAAAAAAGAAACTTTATTATTTTTTACTTTTAATGCTCTTTGAACAGGAAAACTATATGGTACTATTGGAAAGACACAATCAAAATTGTTTTCTTGAATTTTTTTAAATGATTCTTCAATTTTTGAATGAGACAAAAAAGGCGCACAAGGATACATGCAACAAACATAATCAAACTGGGTTTGTGCATTTTTATATTCATTAAGAACTTCAAGAATTACATCATAAGTAGTTGCAAAATCATCTGATGCTTTTTTAGATCTCAAGAATGGAACTTTAGCTCCATATTTTAAGGCGATTTCTTTTATTTCAAGGTCATCGGTAGAAACAATAATTTCATCAAATAATTTACTTTTAATAGCAGCTTCAATTGTATAGGCAATGATAGGTTTTCCTAAAAAATCTTTAATATTTTTTCTTGGTATTCTTTTACTTCCTCCTCGAGCGGGTATAACTGCAAGATTACTCATAATAAAAATTATTAATTGTTGTGATAACATATACTTGCTCTTCTTGTGTTAGTGTTGGAAACATCGGTAAACTAATACAATGCTTATAATAATTTTCTGCAATTGGCAAATCACCTTCTCTCCATCCTAAATCTCTGTAATACGGCATTAGGTAACAAGGAATGTAGTGAATTTGGGCAAAAATATTCTTTTCTCTTAAATAATTATATAAGCCTAATCTATTTTCTACTTCAATAATATAAAGATGATATGCATGCCCCTCAACAATTCCTGATTGCCCTTTAATGAAGTCTTTATTTTCAAAAGCATTAAAGTAACGTTCTGCAATTGTTTTTCTTTTTTTTAATCCTTCTTCCGCTCTTTTAAGTTGACTATTCCCTAAAGCCGCTTGAAAATCAGTTATTCGATAATTATATCCCAAATCCTGCATTTCCATATACCATAAAGGATAGGAATCAATTCCGCCTGCTAAAGAAATCGAGTTTGTATAAATAGCTTCTTCTTTGACAATTCCATGAGTACGAAGTTGTAAGAGTTTTTTATAAAGATATTCATTATTGGTTGTAATCATTCCGCCCTCACCAGAAGCTATGTGCTTGACAGGATGAAAAGAAAAAATTGCAAGATCTGCAAAATTACTATTGCCACAGTTTTGAACTACACCGTTAGTATCTTTAGAAAACCCTCCAGGTGCATGACAAGCATCTTCAATAATCCAAAGTCCAAATTCATTAGCTAATTCTTTATACACCTCAAGATTAACTGCACTACCCGCAAAATCTACTGGAATAATTCCGCTAAAACTTCCTTTGGGTGAGCTTACTAAAAGTTTCCTTACTTTATGAATGTCTAATAGATATGTTTTGGGGTCGATATCTACAAAAACGACCTCACCACCACAATAACGTACACAGTTTGCAGTCGCTGCAAAAGTTATAGGTGTTGTGATAACTTTATCTCCCTTTTTTACATTCATAGCCATTGCACAAAGGTGCAACGCAGCAGTTCCATTTGATACAGCAATTGCAAATTGAGATCCCACATAATTAGCAAATGCCTTTTCAAATTCTAAAATTTTTGGCCCCTGAGTAAGAAAATCTGATTTCAGGGTTTTAACTACTTCTTGTATATCCTTTTTGGTAATATTTTGTCTTCCGTATGGTATTGGTTTCATACTTTATTGTTTAAATGTTGGCTCAACATGTTTTTTTATTAAGTGTCTTAAGCTTTCAATGGATTCCCATTCCGTATTCTTACCTGAATTATAACTAAAACCATCTTCAACCTTTTTTGCATTAAAGTGATTAATGAAATCGTTTAAATTAAAAATGGTTTTTTGAGGAAGTATGGCATAATATTTTCCTAAATCCCAAGTATTATAAGAGTCAGATTCGGTAATCATTTCTTCATGAATTTTTTCGCCAGGTCTAATTCCAACAATTATTTGCTTACATTCTGGTGCAATAGCTGTCGCTACATCTATAATTTTATATGATGGAATTTTAGGTACAAATATCTCCCCTCCCCATGCATTTTCAATTGCATAGAAAACCATTTCGCAAGCGTCTTGAATGCTTATATTAAATCTAGTCATTCTTTCATCTGTAATTGGCAAAACACCCTCTTTTTTCTTCTGAAGAAAAAAAGGCATTACTGAGCCATTGGATCCCATAACATTACCATATCTTACAACTGAAAACTTTAAATTTCTTTTTCCTTTAATATTATTAGCCGCTACAAATAATTTATCTGAAGCTAATTTTGTGGCTCCATATAAATTTATTGGTGCTGCTGCCTTGTCTGTGGAAAGCGCAACCACATGAGTAACTCCATTTCTAATTGCTGCATCAATAACATTTTCGGCGCCAAGTATGTTGGTTTTTATACACTCCATTGGATTGTATTCTGCAATATGAACATGTTTCATTGCGGCGGCATGAATAACAATATCTATTCCTTCAAAAGCACTTGAAAGTCTATTTCTGTCTCTAACGTCTCCTATAAAATAGCGTAATGCTGGATACTTGTTTTCAGGAAATTCCTGAGACATGTTGAAGTGTTTTTGTTCGTCTCTTGAAAAAATTACTAGCCGCTTAAAATTAGGAAATCTAGTCAATATTATTCTTGTAAACGCTTTCCCAAAAGACCCTGTGCCTCCTGTTATTAAAATTGACTTGCCGTTTAAATCTAATAAATTGTTCATTTATAAAAATTTTTTAATTAATTGAGTCTATGGTTTAAAGTACTTAAAAAGGGTATTTTTTAATTTTCAAAACATCCCCTGCTTATTTGTAATTAATTTAGTAATAACTTTGGATTTAATAATTCATTACCCTTTCTTATAAGTAATTCCACAAAAGTCCAATACTATTTTATTGGTCTTAAATAAAAAAAACTTTTTGTGAGCTACTAAGTAAACCAAAACATCCGCCTTTTTCATTGCCTCGCTGTAATTTATAAGACAGTGCCGTCTTTCATCTTCTATATTGGGCTCTACTTTTAAAAGTTGCAGACCTTCTTTTTCCAAAGCCTCAACGACTGTTACAGCAGGGGATTCTCGCAAATCGTCAATATTTGGTTTAAATGCCAAGCCCATACACGCTAGAACAGGCTTTCTCTTGTTTTCTATTTCAAAAGCTAAGGCTTTGTTTTTGATTTTTTCAATAACCCATTGGGTTTTATAATTGTTTACTTCGCGTGCTGAACGAATTATTTTACTTTCTTCCGGAAATTCTGACACAATAAACCAAGGATCCACGGCAATACAGTGACCACCAACGCCGGTGCCGGGTTGTAGAATGTTTACGCGAGGGTGTTTGTTTGCTAATTTTATTAATTCCCACACATTAATTCCTGCTTTATCACAAATCATAGAAAGTTCATTGGCAAAGGCAATCTGCACATCCCTAGAGGCGTTTTCTACCAGCTTACACATTTCTGCAGTTCGTGCGTTGGTTTCATGCAAATCGCCCTTTACAAAGTGTTTATAGAAGGAAACCGCCTTTTTAGTAGATGCTTCATTAATCCCTCCGATGGCTCTGTCATTGTGCTCTAATTCATAGATAATATTTCCGGGAAGCACTCGCTCTGGACAATATGCCATATAGAATTTGTTTTTTAATTCGGGCCTTTGGGCAAAAATTAATTGTTGCATTTTTTCGGTTGTTCCTACCGGACTTGTGGACTCTAAAATTACCAAAGATTCTGGCTTTAGCATTGGAACTATAGATTTTACAGCACTTTCAACAAAAGAAATGTCGGGTTGAAAAGCGCCTTTAAATGGGGTTGGAACTGCAATTAAAAAAACATCTGCAACTATAGGATTTGTGGCTGCTTGCAACAATCCCTTTTTAACAACGTGATGTACAAGCCCTTGTAAATCGGGTTCTACAATGTGTATTTCGCCTTTATTGATGGTGTTTACTACTTCCTTGCTTATATCTACACCGGTTACATGCAGTCCTTTGCTTGCTATTAAAGCTGCTGTAGGAAGGCCGATATAACCAAGCCCTATCATAACTACTTCTATGTTCACGGATTTGCTGATGCGTTTATTATTGTTTTGTGTTAATAAATCGTTTCCACTGGAGGCTGTTTTCTCCAAAATTAATTAACAAGCCAACCGGATATTTAGTTGCTTTTAAGTAATTTACTACTTGTGCTTTTCCCATTTGATGCATAAACAAGGCACTTTTTATTTCAACAATGATGTTTTCAAAACAGATAAAGTCTGCTTTATAATACTTTTTTAATTTTTTCCCTTTAAAAAATACGGGAATATTCTTTTGGCTTTCAAAAGGTATTTCGTTTGCTTTTAACTCTATTTCTAAAGCTTCCTGATAAGCGGCTTCTAAAAACCCACATCCCATTTCATTATGAACCGCCATACATGCCCCAATTATTTTAAACGTCTCCTCTTCATAAATCAACCCTTCCTTCTTCATTTTTTCTTTCTTTTATAAAACATCCCAATCCGTAAATCCGCGCTAATCAGTAAATCTGTGTCATTCGTAAATCTGTCTCATCCGCAAATCCGCGTTATAAATCCGCAAATCCGCGCACATGCTTCGCCATCTCCATAAGGGTTATAAAGCTTTGTCCTTTGTAAATAATGCTCTTTATCCTTTAGTAATTTTTCGGTTTCGTAAATAATTTTTTCTGTATTTGTCCCAACCAAAATCACCGTTCCAGCTTCAACTGCTTCGGGTCTTTCTGTGGTTTCACGCATCACCAATACAGGTTTTCCTAAACTGGGGGCTTCTTCTTGAATGCCTCCGCTATCGGTTAGTATTAAAAATGATTTTTCCATTAACCAAACAAAGGCAGGATAACTTAACGGTGAAATAAGTTTTATATTCGATATTTCGCCTAAAAGTTCATACACCGGCTTTTGTACATTAGGGTTTAAATGTACGGGGTAAATAATTAATGCTTCCGAATGATTTTCGGCTATTTGCTTTAACGCTTTGCAAATATCAATAAAGCCTTGTCCGTGATTTTCTCTACGATGTCCTGTGACTAAAATGATCTTTTTGTCAAAATCTATCGTACTTTTTAAGGTGTCAATTTCGTCATCTGAATAGTTTTGGTTATTTAATTTGGCTACACTGAACATTAACGCATCAATTACAGTATTTCCAGTGACTACTATAGATTTGGCAGAAATATTTTCTTTTAATAGGTTTGCTTTTGCTGTTTCTGTTGGTGCAAAATGATAATCAGCAATTCTTCCTGCAATGCT
>Ga0100388_10002860_pt1 | contig 14801 bp, 14 predicted proteins | sample CryGeymeta201512_FD_81536 | JGI IMG/M metagenome (GOLD analysis project Ga0100388, IMG submission 81536) | Groundwater microbial communities from Crystal Geyser aquifers in Utah, USA - Crystal Geyser metaG 2015-12 | ecosystem: Environmental > Aquatic > Deep subsurface > Groundwater | place... | reverse complement strand
GCTGAAAAGGCTCAGGAGTGCTATCAGGCATTTCTGCAACTTCAACCTACCATTGGCGTTTCGGATGTTCCTTCTGCCGATCGACCGGCTCGCGTTGCATGCGCTCGGCCCGACGGCTTCGTAAAGCTATAAATCCAGCGGTGGCCCACAGCCCCGTGTATCCGCTGGAAATCCGCCAGGCGGCATTCGATGCCGCAGTGCGCGAGGCGGTGCGGCAGGCGCAAGCCATCGCTGACTACCAACACGGCGTCGAGACGGAGTTCCTCGGCCCGGCTGACACCGGTTTCGGGGGCTAGATGAAAAAGTTGAAAAAGCCCCGCCGGCCAAAAGGGGACAGCAAGAGGAAAGATCGCTTCCCCCGGGGCCGGCGCTAATCGCTTTTCAGTCGCACCCTCGCGGGTGCCATCGTGGTCGGTGTCCTCGCCAGGAAATGCCCTGTTGTAAAGGATCCTCGGGGGAGAATCCTTTTGGGCTTTCCATCCCGCGGCGGGGGCACCGGCCTCCTTACCTTAATCAGGAGGAAATAATGACAGTCCGTAAGATCAAGCACATCTGGACCGTGAACAAGGATGGTAATGCGACCCTTGTCGCCGAAGGCGAAAGGGATGTGAAAATCAGAGACGAAGTCTCGATCCGGCACGAAGCGACCAGCAAGTTGTACCTGACGGATCTGAGCGTGACTGCCGACCCTGGAACTGGAATCGAGTGGCGATTGGGTGAGATCCGCGCTTTTACGGAAGGTGGTCGCCACCATGTCGAAACCAAGATCATGACTAGCGGCGCCGGCCGGCTCAAGTACACCTATCAGGTAGCCGGCAGAGTCTTCGGCAAGGACGAGCTGACTGGGGTTGCCACGTGCCTGCAAGACGCAGATGGCACCCCACTCACCAGCTTGCACTTGCAAGTCAACTTGCCGGCGATTCACTTCGGGTGGACGGTTTTTGCTCGAGAGGGATGGATTCCTTCAGATCTCGACAACCTGAACCATTCGCCCGATGTTGTGTAAAAACTTGCATCTGCGCCTTCCAATGTTTTCCTGTACGCTGCAGATGCGGTGTGGATTTTCGCGTACCGAAATCTGTTTCTCCGCCAAGGGTTTGACCGCGGAGAGGTTGCTCTAGTATGGAGAAACTTCAGGAAGTAAGCCTCCTCTGGCGACCTTCCAAAATTGTCAGCGCTTGACCTCTCAAGCGCACGAAATCCAAAGGAGAGCGCGGGGCAACCCGCCCTCTCCTTATGTCCCGGGAGGAGACGAGCGGTTTTTCCCTGCCTGATAACCGCGGGGAGATTCCGCCTCCATCGGCAGGATAGCTCAATGGTAGAGCACTGGGTTGACAGCCCAGAGAGGACGGGTTCAAATCCCTCTCCTGCCATTTGAAAGGAGGGAACCCTTCGGGGTGGTCGCTCGCCACGCGAGCACCAACCACCCCGAAGTTCCCAAGTACTTTTTTAAAATCCGCAATTTCCTTTATTCTACATGTTTCGCATATACTCATTTTGAATCTTTCTTGTCGTCATCCCGAACTTGTCACCGCCTTTGGCGGGAACCTGCAAACTGCGATGGTTTTGGGATCTGTACTGGATGCTGAAACGAGTTCAGCATGACCTGTACAAATCAAGCTAAAAGGGATGAGTAGCAATTTGAATTCATCCGGAACTTTTACCCACTCTCTAACTTGAAAAGACGAAACCAAAGCGGACAAAAATTGCAAGAGGAAATTATATGAAGGGAGTTGATTTTACATCTCTAAGCCGTATTTTTTAATTTCCCAAACTAAGGGGGTGGTATTTTGCGTATAATCCGTAACTGAAAGGGGTATAGGTTCTAAACGATCGTCAATGTTGCGGGCCTGTTTCAAGAGAAACTGAAGCTCTTCGATTTCATCCCTTCCGAATTTTGGAGAAATCAAACAGAGGTCTATATCGCTTTCTGTGGTTTGTTTACCTTTAGCCCAAGAACCAAAAAGAATGGCAGATTTGATAGGAAATCCCTGAGAACGGATTAAACTGACAAAGCGTTTTATGGAACGGGAAACTTTTGGATCTAGAGTTTTTCTTGTAACCATAGGTAGAATGCCTTAGTTTTTGTAAGATAATCTTGGGTGTATTCTTGGGTAGCCTTTTTATGCACGGCAAACTTATAATCTTCGTATCTGGCTTTAATATTAAAGGCTGTAACTTCATCTAAAAGATCCAGTTGTTCCGGGGTAAAATTAACCGAAGATATAAATTTTACAAGTCTGGTGAGTTTATGGCCAAACGGTGCGGTTTTGCCCGTGTCTTTGACGACCAAAGCCTTGATTATTTTTTCAAGAAAAAGATGACAATAAAAAAGACACGGTAAATATCTTCCTATGCGGAAAAGTCCTTCTGCCGTGATGATATCTTCACATGCGCTTTTCTTCCAATAATTAATCATTTCTTGGTTTAACATCTTGGATAGATCATAGCAAAAAAAAGGAGAGATGGCAATTTTAAAATTGCCGAATAACTAAACTGCTAAATTGTTCAATTCATATATACTCCTTCACCAATCTTGCTTTTCCATATAATGATGATCTTGCACCTCGGTGCAAAGTTCTTGTTTTATAGACAAGGTGTGGTAGAATGCAGATAGAACCTTAAAGAATAATTATGGACAAGAAAAAAACTATTCAATACCAAAATTATCGATTCGTTGCCGTGATCAAAGCCGCCCAAGAAGGCGGTTTCTATGCTTATTGTCCTACACTTCCCGGATGCGTTTCGCAAGGTGAAACATATGAAGAAACAACTGCCAATATCAAGGAAGCAATCGAGGGTTACGTAGAAACTCTGATTGCTCACGGCGATCCAATTCCAGAAGAAGCTTTTGAAGAAAGTTACATCCTTGATATTCCCGTTAAAATCAATATCACCGGAAACAAACCTCTTTTCGTATGACCAAACTTCCCATTATTACGCCCCAAGAAGCCTTCAAGAAATTGCAGAAGGGAGGGTTTTGCCTCGACCGGATAAAAGGCAGTCATTATGTCTTAAGGCATCCAAATGGAAAACAAGTGGTTATTCCGATGCATGCAGGTAAAACACTGAAAAAAGGCACCTTAGTAAACATTATCAAAGGGGCGGATTTGACGGTGGAGATGTTTTTAAATCTCTAAACCATATTTTTTAATTTCCAGCACAAATGGGGTAATCCTCGGACTTTTAATCTGTTGAACATATTACACCCCTCATCCCTATCATATATACTCTTCACAAAACTTCCTTTTTCCCATATAATAACTGTTTACATATTTTGAACCAGGCGACGTGCACCTTCAAGGTGCAAAATGAACAACTCAAGTCATCCAGATCCCGCTTAGCGGGAGAAGGATCTAGCATTGAAGATGCGCTCCACCTGCCTTGATAAGCAGGCGGGCTAGATTCTTCACGTCGCTACGCTTTATTCAGAATGACATAGGATTTTTTTGCATGTAGATTCCCACAGGCTTTACGCGGTGGTACTATATAGCCGATTAAAAACAAAGTGTCGGGTTTGACAAACAAGCGTATTTACACCTTCGAGGTGGTGTTGCGCCTGCGGCTACACCTCGAAGGTGTTTGCAACGAAACTGTCATTTTGTTTTGCGGTTGCTATATATTTCGCTTCGCGAGAATTTGAAAGCTTCATCCCTGCCTACCGTCAGGCAGGCACGAGTAAAGTAAGTGGTCTTTGCTCGCTAAATATAACTATTTACATATTTTTATGGCTTCATTTAAGTTTAACACCTTTTTCGATATTTTATGAATACCAACGAGCCGCAATACATTGTTGTCAAGGGCGCCAAAGTCCATAATCTCAAAAATGTTACGCTTTCTATTCCGCGCAATAAACTGGTAGTTTTAACCGGTGTTTCAGGTTCCGGCAAATCGTCCATGGCTTTTGACACCATTTATGCCGAAGGCCAGCGAAGGTATGTCGAAAGCCTTTCTTCTTATGCTCGCCAATTTTTGGGCGTTATGGACAAGCCTGACGTAGAATCCATCGAAGGCCTTTCACCGGCTATTTCTATTGACCAAAAATCTACCTCACATAATCCGCGTTCAACCGTAGGTACGATCACCGAAATCTATGATTATTTAAGACTTTTATTCGCCAGAGTCGGGCATCCGCATTGTCCTTCCTGCGGGCGCGAAATTTCACAGCAAACCTTGCCGCAAATTGTAGATATGGTTTTAGGATTGATTACTAAATCCAAAGACAAACTCGTAAAGACAAAAGGTTTAAGAATTATTATCTTGGCACCCCTCATTAAAGATCGCAAAGGGGAATACAGTAAACTTTTTGAAAATCTTAAAAAAAAGGGTTACAGCAAAGTCCGTATCGACGGGGAAATTCATACCCTGGATGAAGATCTGGTGCTTATTAAAACCAACAAGCACACCATCGATGTCATCATTGACCGTGTTGTTCTGATGCCGAAAACCGATCCCGACGCCAGTCGCCGCCTTTCCGGATCCTTGGAAACCGCGCTTAAACTCGGGGAGGGGAATGTGATTGTCGCCGCAGTTTCAGACAAAAGCTTTGACTTTCCCGAAAACCCCAAAATCACGGAAGATCATTTATTTTCCGAGCGTTTTGCCTGTCCTGTCTGTAACCTTTCCCTGCCTTTCTTGGAGCCGCGCAATTTTTCCTTTAACTCTCCGCACGGAGCTTGCCCGGCTTGCACCGGTTTGGGAACCACGCTTAAAATTGATCCGGATCTGATTTTGAGTCCCAACCTGTCGATTGCCGAAGGCGGAGTTTTGCCATGGAGCAGGCTTTTTGCGCACGATTCCTGGTCGGCGCGCATGATCGAGGTGGTAGCACGCGCGCATCATTTTTCGCTTGCTACTCCCATCAAAACTCTTTCACAGCAAGCGCTCAACATTGTTTTATACGGCACCGGAAACGAATTATTCGAAGTTAGCGGCGAAAATCGCTATGGCAGGCGCACCAGTTTTGATACTAAGTTTGAAGGAGTAGTCAATAATTTAGAACGCCGCTACAAGGAAACAGATTCGGATTTCATCCGTCACGAAATCGAACGTTTTATGCGGATCGAGCCTTGCATAGTTTGCCATGGCAAAAGGCTCAAACCCGAATCCTTGTCAGTGACCATTGAAGGACAATCAATCATCGACGTTTGCAGGCAGGCGATTACGGATTTTAAAAAGTGGGTTAGCCGTTTGACTCTGATTTTCAATGAAAGAGAGCAGCAGATTGCCGAACCGATTGTCAAAGAGCTTCAAGCGAGGATTAATTTTTTAATTGATGTGGGGCTGGATTATCTTACCATTGACCGCGCTGCCAACTCTCTGGCCGGAGGGGAGGCGCAGAGAATCAGGTTGGCTTCACAAATCGGATCAGGATTGGCCGGAGTCTTGTATGTTTTGGACGAGCCGACCATAGGACTTCATCCTCGTGACAATGCCAAACTCATCAAAACCTTAAAAGAACTGCGTGATTTAGGCAATACCGTCATCGTGGTCGAGCATGATGCCGAAATGATGGAAAATGCGGATTGGATTGTTGATTTTGGTCCGGGCGCCGGTGAAAAGGGAGGGCAGGTGGTTTTTGCAGGTACGCCGTCGGAGATTAAAAAAAGCCGGGAATCTTTGACCGGACAATATCTTTCCGGCCAGCGCCGCATAGAAATCCCGGCCAGGCCTACCGGTTCCAAAACAATGGAAAAACTCGGTCTTTACGGCTGCAGTCAGCACAACTTAAAACAGATAGAAGTTGAATTTCCCTTAAATAAACTGATCGCGGTTTCAGGCGTCTCTGGTTCGGGGAAATCAACTTTGATCAATGATACACTCTATTACGCTCTCAAACAGCATTTCGGCCAAAGCCTGATCAAACCCGGCGCATACCAAGAGATTTGCGGCTTGGAATATCTGGATAAGGTTGTCAATGTCGATCAATCGCCTATCGGTAGAACACCCCGCAGCAACCCGGCCACTTATACCGGAGTTTTCAGTTATATCCGCGATTTATATGCCAAAACTTTAGAAGCACAGATGAGAGGATATCTGCCGGGTAGGTTTTCCTTCAATGTTAAGGGAGGGCGGTGTGAGGCTTGCCAGGGAGACGGTTTTGTTAAAATTGAAATGCAGTTTTTACCGGATGTGTATGTGGAATGCGAAGTTTGTCACGGAAAACGCTATAATAACGAAACTTTAGAAATCAACTTCAAGGAGAAAAACATTGCAGAAGTTTTGGATTTGACAGTTGAGGACGCCTTGCATTTTTTTGAAAATATTCCTCAGATACGTAAAAAATTACAGGTTTTGGATGAAGTTGGACTGGGCTATATCCGCTTGGGCCAACCTGCTCCAACCCTTTCCGGCGGGGAAGCACAAAGGGTTAAATTATCGACAGAGCTTTCAAAACAGGGTACGGGCAGAACTCTTTACCTTCTGGATGAACCAACAACCGGTCTTCATTTTTACGATGTCGAAAAATTAATCCAAGTTTTACGCAGGCTGGTTTCCAAAGGCAACACCGTCATCATCATTGAACACAACCTGGAAGTTTTGAAAAATGCGGACTATATTCTTGACTTAGGTCCTGGCGGGGGAGATGATGGTGGAAGGGTGGTAACCTTTGGAACGCCTCTGGAAATTTCACGCCACCCGACTTCTTATACCGGACATTACTTGCAAAAATTGCACCTCGGAGGTGTAAACTGAGACATTTGCTCCAAAACATTGATTTGAAAGGATTTGTCGTTTTGCACCTCGGAGGTGCAGTCCTAAAATTGCTTTTTTGGCTGTTTTCTGTCTTCTGCTTTTTTCTTCTTGTAAAGTCAGACGCATTAGCAGCCGACTTTACCTCGCAGGGAACCACCACCTATACTGTTCAAGACAACGGAAATACTCTGATTGAACAACAATTGACTTTTAAAAATTTGACTGCCGGGATCGTTATTCCGGAATATGTTTTGACTTTAGATTTAACTGCAGTTGAAAATGTCAAGGCTGAAACGTCCAGCAAGGCCATTCCCGTGACGGTTGAGAGGCAAGATTCGAAAATCCTGCTGAAGCCTGATCTGGGAGATTATCCTTTAAAATCTAATCAAACCTTTTCCTGGAAGCTTACGTATGAGACAGCCGAAATTGCGCAAAAGAACGGGCAGATCTGGGAAGTCACTCTTCCTTATCATAGCAGCGAACAAAAAGACAGCCTGGTGATACTAAAAGTTCCTAAATCTTTGGGTGAAGAAAACTATATTTCCCCTCAACCAAGCCAAAAGAGCCAAGATCCGGCTACTTACGAATATCGCTATGAAAACTCAGCCGAGTTGAGTAACAAATCGGCAAACGCCTCTTTTGGGGGGGTACAGCTTTACAGATTCAAACTTAAATATCATCTCCAAAATGAGACGGAGGAGGAAGTTTATTCGGAGATCGCCCTGCCTGCAGACAAAATCAATCAAATGGTCTATTTGGAATCTCTGGATCCCAAGCCAATTTCCGTGACGGTCGATGGTGATCAAAATTATTTGGCTCGCTATAAACTGGCGCCGTCTCAAAAATTAGAGATTATCCTTTCCGGTCAATTAAAAGTCTTTCCGCAAAAATATGATTTTGAAAATTCCGGATTTAAAAATGACCTTCCCGGGAAGCTGGAAGTTTATCTAAAACCTCAAAAATTTTGGGAAGTTTATGACAATCACATTCTGGAAAAAGCCGGACAATTAACCGACGAGTCAAAAACCGTGGCCGAAAACGCCCGCTCCATTTTTAATTTTGTGACCGGGTTCTTAAAATACGCCACTGAGCCAGAAACACGCTCTCAAGACCGTTTTGGCGCCGCAAATGCACTTTTAAATCCTAACGAAGCCGTGTGTATGGAATTTTCTGACCTGACGATTGCCCTTTTGCGTGCCGCTGGAATTCCGGCGCGCGAAATTGATGGTGTCGCCTATGCGCCAACTGAAGACTTTAACATCGGCTTTTTTGGTTCCTTGCACACCTGGGTCGAATTTTATGTTCCGTTTCTGGGCTGGGTTCAGGTTGATCCGACCTGGAGCGCCCCGCCTTCGACCATCGAACTTTTTTCCCAATTTGATACCAAGCATTTAACTTTTGTTACCAAAGGTCTTGGCTCCGAATCGCCTTATCCGGCCGGTTCTTACAAAGCCGATGATCTGGAATCCGCTGACGTGGAAGTCGAACTGGGCGAGGAAACTTCTCTTTCGAAAACCAAACTTGAGACAAATCTAAGCTTTCAAAACGGGTTAGTTACTCTTTTTTGGAACGAAGGCCAACTTGCACTTTTTAATCCTGGCCCGCAGGTTCTATATAACCTTAAGATTACATTTGAAGGCGAAAATTTGCAATCACAAGGGGAAAATCGGCAAGTAAATATTTTTCCGCCTTTTTCCAGCTTAGAAATACCTCTAAAATTAAAAGCCCGCGGCATTTGGAAAGAGTCGGGGGGAAATTTGTCGGTTACTTTGCAGTACTCTGATCATTCAGCACAATCCGGCGAGCAAAAAGAGGTTCAGACTTGCAACTTTGTCCCCTTTTGGAAAAATTTCATTTTGCCCCTGGTGATTTTCGGCGGTGGATTCCTACTCTTTTGGTTAATTCTTCAAATGATTGAATATGTTGAAAAGTCAAAAAAATCCTAGCTTACCATCTCAAATCAAAAATCTACCCACCAAAATTGGAGTTTATCTTTTCCAAGATCATGTGGGCAAGATTTTGTATGTTGGCAAGGCCTTAAAGCTCAGACCGCGAGTTTCTTCCTATTTTACCGATCGTTCTCATCTGGGACCTCTTTTGCCTAAATTTCTCTCCGAAATTAAAAAAATTACCTATTTTGTGGTCGAGTCAGAAGTTGAAGCCTTGCTTTTAGAAGCCAATTTGATTAAAAAATACCAACCTTTCTATAATTCACAAAGCAAGGATGACAAATCTTTTCTCTACATCAAGATTACCAAAGAAGATTATTCTCATGTTGCGGTCGATCGCCTTCCCAAAAACCCGGTGCAAAGGAAGCAAAAAGAAAAGACAGCCTATTATTTTGGCCCGTATCCGTCCGCCAAAACGGTGAAACGTACTTTAAAGAGGCTACGGCGGATTTTTCCTTATTGTAGCGCCAGAAAAATACCGTCAAAACCCTGTTTTTATTACGGAATTGGTTTATGTCTGGGTCCCTGCGGCAATTTTGTCTCCAAAAATGAATACCGTACCATGATAAATCATTTAAAATTATTGCTTTCCGGCAAGAAAACCAAGTTGTTGCGCGAGCTTGAGCGCGATATGCAGGCCAAATCCAAAGAGAAACAATATGAGACCGCGGCTATGTTGCGGGATCAGATCAATCAAATTAAATTTTTGACTTCCGCTTACCATTTGCCGGAAGAATACCTAAAATTTCCTGAATTGGTTTTAGATCAGCATTTAAAAGAGTCGGGCGAACTCCGAGAAATTTTAAAACCTTATTTCCCGAAGCTTGACGAGGTAAAAAAAATCGAAGCTTTTGATATTTCCAACTTAGGCGGAAGGCTGGCTACCGGTTCCATGGTGGTCTTTGTGGACGGAGAGACGGAAAAAAATGCCTACAGACATTTTCGGATCAGACTAAAAAAAGACAAGCCCGATGACCCGGCGATGATGTATGAAGTCATTACCCGGCGTCTGAAACATACCGAGTGGGATTTTCCCCAGCTTATTTTGGTGGATGGAGGAAAATCCCAAGTTGCGGCAAGTTTGAAAGCGCTCAAAGGGGCCAAAACAGACATTCCTTTGGTTGGATTAGCCAAAAGAGAAGAACGGTTAATTCTGAAAGACTACCATCATTCATTCGTAACTGTAAAACTTCCGGCCGATTCCAAAGCCTTAAATTTACTTCTACGTCTGCGCGACGAATCTCACCGATTTGCCATCAGCTATCATAAAAAATTACGCTTGAGAGACTTTTTTGACAAGGTAAAGTGAGTATGTTACGTTAAAACGAGATGAAAAAATTAATCAGAATTATTCTCATTAATATGATTGCGGTGGGTGTTGCCGCTTATATCGTTCCCGGAATTTCGTATTCTGGCGGAGTGCAAACATTGGCTTTAATCGCGGTTGTTTTTGCTGTTATTAATCTTTTTATCAAGCCGATTATAAAACTCTTGGCTTTGCCGGTGGAATTTCTAACCTTGGGTCTTTTTAGCACCGCCATCAATGCAGCTATGTTTTATTTAACTACTCGTTTTGTGGCCGATCTCAAAATTTCTGGCTTTCAGTTTGCCGGATTGAGTATGCCTATTTTGACCCTGCAAGCCGCCTACATTCCTTTTTGGGGAACCGCCTTGATTGGATCAGTAATCATTGGTATAATTACCACTTTGTTATATTGGATTACAGATTAATTGTGGAGCAGAAAGATGATTTATCAAATTTCAGTCTATGGACAAATCGTGATTGCTATTCTTCTTATTATCTTGATTCTTCTTCAGGCCCGAGGAACCGGACTTTCAGTTACCTTTGGAGGACAAGGAGATGTTTGGCGATCACGGCGTGGAATTGAAAAAACCATCTTTATCGGAACAATCATTCTTTCCATCCTTTTTTTGGCAACCACCATAGCTCTGCTTTTTCTTTCAAGGTCAATTAGCGGATAAAATAGTTTTCATAATTTTTTAAAAAATTCTTCCCGTAATTTCTTAAAAAAATTGTTCCCGTAATTTATTTTTCCAAGCGATATGAATCAGCGAAGATTAAAACTATCGTTTTCAAGCGTTTCCCTAAGATTTTCCCCCTATATTAAAGAAGGCGTCAGAATACCGTTTATTCTACTTAGTTTAATTTTTATTTTAGTTGTTATTTTTGTCCTGATTTTTAATTTATCAGGCAGCATGCCTCTCTTTTTACAACGAAAAATTTTCCGTGAAGGAATCGTGGGACAACCGCAAAATTTAAATCCCCTCTTTTCTTCTGACAATGAGATTGATCAAACGATCTCCAATTTGATTTTTCGGGGATTGACTAAATTTAAGCCGGACGGACAATGGCAAGATGATTTGGCCGAAACAATAGACGTCAGCGAAGATGGACTAACTTATACTATTCAAATTAAAGATAATATTTATTGGCATGATGGCCAAAAATTAACCGTAGAAGACGTTATTTTTACTTACCAAAAAATACAGATGCCTGATTATTTGGGATTCTGGAGAGAAGCTTTCAAAGAGGTAAGCTTTGAAAAAATAGATGACTATCATCTTAAAATTACCCTTTCGCAACAATTGTCTTCCTTCCCGCAGAACCTGACCGTTGGAATCTTGCCCAGACACCTATTAGCCAATTTGAATATTAAACAGCTGGAAAATGCGTCTTTCTCGTTATCTCCAACCGGAGAAGGAGAATTTGCTTTCTCGCAAAAAAAATTCCAGAATAATCAAAAAGATAAAATTAGTCTTCTTGTTTTGAAAAGACAAAATGGCGATGGTAATATCAATAGATTGGAATTCTATTTTTATCCCGATAAAGAAGCTTTAATTAATGCCTATAAAGCTGGCGAGATTGATGCTTTTCGCGTTCCCGATGAAGAAGATTTAGAGTTTTTAAAAGACTGGGATAATTTTAACCTTTATCAGATTCCTATGCTCTTAAGATTTTACGGATTGTTTTTCAATACTATTTCAGAAAAACCCATCAATAAAGCAGAAGTTCGTCAGGCTTTAGCCTATGGATTGAATAAAGAAGAATTTGTACAAGATGTTTTCCGCACCCCTCCTCCGACTCTTTTTGGCTCGATCAATTCGCAGTCATGGGCTTTTTCAAGCGAAGGGGCAATCGTACGATTTGATTCGGAAAAAGCTAGGCAGATTCTCCAAGAAGCTCAGGCAGAGAATTTAGACTTGACTTTAACCATTCCTGATTTTCCGCTGGCTGAAAAAATAGGCGACAATCTGAAAAAACAATGGGAGAAAATAGGCGTTACTTTGCAAATCAAAATGGTTTCCTTAGATGATTTTGAACATGAAGTACTGAAAGACCGTAACTTTGAAGTACTTTTTTACGGTCAGGAAATCTCATCTGATCCAGATCAGTATCCCTTATGGCATTCTACGCGTAAAGACTATCCCGGCTTAAATTTAAGCCAAATTCAGTCGAAGAGAATTGATAAAGCATTGGAGGAGGGAAGACAGTTAGCTGATCTTTCCGAACGTAAAGACAAGTATGCGGATTTTCAAAAACAATTTCAAATTGAAATGCCGGCCATTTTGCTTTATCATCCTTTATATGCCTATATCGTGCAAAAAAGAGTCACCGGGATAAATTTTGACGAACTGGGAATTCCTGCCGATCGATTTGATACAATTGATAGCTGGAATATCGGTGAAAGTTTGAAAATTAAAATTTTCTAACGAGAAGCCGCGGTGGCGGAATGGTAGACGCGCTGTCTTCAGAGGACAGTCCTAATTTTTAGGGTGAGAGTTCAAATCTCTCCCGCGGCAGAATGATGAAGGGGCTGTGGATCAAATCTTGAAATTGACGGCACGGGTGCTCCATGCTATTATTTTGCGAGCGAAATACGCCGAACGCGAGCAAAAGAAGATGCGAGGAGTTTACTCCGCAAAGATTCATTGGTACTTCTCCATTGCGTCCGCCGAATCAGCGGACTCCAGTCGAAGAATATTTATTGTTCGACCACATGGAGAACTACAGCTTTGTTTTTTTGTCTCCAACTTTTTGTTTTGACTTTTGAGTTTTGACCTTTAACTTATTTTTGGGCGGGTGGCGGAATGGTAGACGCGCAACGTTGAGGTCGTTGTGGGATTTCCCGTGAAGGTTCAACTCCTTTCCCGCCCATATGTCATCCTGAGGACCCGCCGACTCCCTGCCTCGCCGGCAGGCGGGGGCGGGGACGTGAGGATCCCGTTGAGATCATTCTCCGCCGGCTGGCGGATCAGGATGACACCTGCTTTTTTGAATTTGAGATTTAAGATATTAGATATAAGTTGTAAGATATTTTATGGGCACTTAGCTCAGTTGGTTAGAGCGTTGCGTTTTAGACATAATCTGGTCGAGTAGCTCAGTTGGTTCAGAGCACCCGGCTTACATCCGGGAGGCCAGAGGTTCAAGTCCTCTCTCGACCACCAGATTATGGCGCTGAATTTAATGAAGTCCATCGCAAAGGCCGAAGGTTCGAATCCTCCAGTGCCCATTTTGTAAAACTAGCATGGATTTTATTTTTCCAAGCTTAAATCCGCCCCGCATGGCGGGGCGGATGAAGCTTACCCGACGAAGTCGGGCTCAAGCGAAGCGAAGAAAAAGAAGAAACCCCGACCGTAAGGTCGGGGGAGATTCATTTAAAAGTTCTAATATAATGCATGGCAAGCCGAGGTAGCTCAGAGGTAGAGCACTGCTCTGAAAAAGCAGGTGTCGACAGTTCGAGTCTGTCCCTCGGCATGTGTTTTCGCGAGGGTAGTTCAGCGGTAGAACGTCTCCTTGCCAAGGAGAAGGTCGCGGGTTCAAGTCCCGTCCCTCGCTCCATAATTCGCGAGTGAGAATCCGCCGATTCGGCGCGGTCGCGAAGTGAAATATATAGTACCACGGCGCAAGCCGTGGAAATCTATTTTTTGCCGGGTCGTCTAATGGTAGGACAGCGGCCTTTGGAGCCGTCAATCGTGGTTCAAATCCACGCCCGGCAACCAGCAAGGAGGTCTCACTCCTCAAAAATGGAATATTAAAACTGGCAGTTTCTCCTCTTTAAAATGGACTAAAATGCCCACAGTTAAAAATCAAACGCTAAAAGTCAGAGAAGTCTTGTGTAAGAATATAATCGGGAAATGTGGTTTTCCCGGCGGCGGTTGGGCTATAAATCCATACGTTGGCTGTGAACATGGATGCCTTTATTGTTATGCCAGATTTATATCGGAACCGTTACTGATCCTTACCAGCCTTTAGAACAAAAATATCAATTGACACGGGGAATGCTGGACATTCTCATGCATTATCCTGTTTCAGTCAGTATTTTAACCAAATCTTCTTTGGTGTTGCGGGATTGCGATCTGCTTTTGCAACTGCAGGATGTGGATGTCAACTTTACGATTAACACTCTGGACGAAGAGTGGAAAGCCAGAGTTGAACCCCATTCTTCCTCGATTCAAGAAAGATTAGAAACCGCCAAAATTTTAGCCAAGAACGGGATTAAAGTCAACGCAATGTTAGGTCCGTTTTGGCCGGTTTTTACTGACGTTGAGGCTTTATTCAAAAAATTCAAGGAAGCCGGAATGCAACATGTTTTTTCAGAAAGTTTTAATACCAGTAGCGGAAATTTTACGCAAGTTGAGGAAGTGTTGAAAAGATTTTATCCGAATCAAAAACAAAATTTCAAAAGCCTCCTTTTTGATAGACGAAAATTTGATCAATTTTATTTCAAGAGAGCGAAAACCGCCCCGCAGTGCGGGGTGGATGAAGCGATTACAACCCGTGCGAAGCACGCTACATGGGCGAATCAAAAAACCGCGAGCTTATGCTCGTCGGATTTTTATACGAAAGCTAGTCTGGCGATAGCAAATGCCTCTGAAAAATATCAAATCCCATCAACTGTCTATTTTTTGCGAGCGAAATACTCCGGACGCGAGCAAAAGAAGATACATGAACGGCAAGCTCATGGAGATTCATTTTGACACGGGCCATGCGGCTAAATTTGATCATTTACCATATATAGCAACCGCAAAACAAAATGACAGTTTCGTTGCAAACACCTTCGAGGTGGTGTTGCGCCTGCGGCTACACCTCGAAGGTGTAAATACGCTTGTTTGTCAAACCCGACACTTTGTTTT
>Ga0100388_10002849_pt1 | contig 14824 bp, 10 predicted proteins | sample CryGeymeta201512_FD_81536 | JGI IMG/M metagenome (GOLD analysis project Ga0100388, IMG submission 81536) | Groundwater microbial communities from Crystal Geyser aquifers in Utah, USA - Crystal Geyser metaG 2015-12 | ecosystem: Environmental > Aquatic > Deep subsurface > Groundwater | place... | reverse complement strand
TACCGAACAATCGGGAGAGCTGAAAGCAGCAACTTCGCACGGTTCCCGGAACCGATCCGCATCCTGGAACCAACGCCGCGGGAGAGAAGGGACCACGCGACCGGCCTCGATCTGTACAACTCCGGCGCGGTGAAGTACCCGTTCGCTCCGGATAGTTACTTTCTGTTCTCCTCATACTTCTATCACGAGCCTGACACCCTCGACGCGCATCTCTGCACCAGTCGTGACGGGGTCCATTACACGCGCTGGCAAGAGCCGTTCATCAAGCTGGGGGAGGGAGAGGGTTTCGACAGCGGAAGTCTCTACGCCGTCGCGGGGATGGTGCGCAAAGATGACGAAATCCGGATCTACTATGTGGGCTACAACTACACGCACGGAGGGCACTTCGAGAAGGAAGCGTACGCCGGAGGCATTGGCGTGGCGCGGGTGCGTCTCGATGGCTTCGTGTCTCAGGATGCGCGGTGGTCCGGCGGAGAAATGCTGACTGTTCCGGTGAAGTTCGAGGGCCGTCAACTACAGATCAACATGGATGCCAACGCTGGAGGATGGCTGCAAGTGGAATTGCGTAACACCAATAACAGACCCATCAAGGGCTTCGCAGAGGAGACCTCCGACAAGTTGTGGGGAAACCATCTCGCAAAGCCAGTGATGTGGAAGGGGAACCACGACGTGAGCCGACTTGCAGGTAAACCCGTCCGCCTGCGCTTCACAGGCAGAGGCGTGAAGGTTTATGCGTTTCAGTTCGCGTGAGGGTTCGGAGTTGAGGGCTCAGGAACAGAGGATGTGCCAGAGCATGTCGGCGAACTCACGAGTCCGAAGAGAGCGATGCGGCGCGGCGCTTTGTTGAACGAATAATTCGTCACTATAGATGAGTGCTTCCCGTAGCGGAGCTTCGGTGGCGCCTGTCCCCAAGCACTGAATCCCGACACGCCTACCCAAACCAAACGCCGTACCGCAGTACTGCTTCCTTACCAGTAGCGCCAAGCAGTCCCCAAATGATTCCGGCCACCACGAAATGCCCGAGCGCCAATCCGAGGAAGCCGGGGACGAGCTTCCGGTACAGATCTCGTCCGCCGTATCGCACCACCGGCATCTTGATACACCAGACCAGCAGGAAGGGGAACCAGAGCAGGCTTCCATAGCTGCATGACATGGCGTAGCCCAGCGGGTGCAGGGGAAATCCCATGAAGTGCGCCCGCGCCCACGACAGCAGCAGTGTGAAGAACCCACCAAACAGAGTGGCCACAATGCGGTTGTGATCCGGCAGGAGGGGGCTCTTCGCGTACGACGCTGCGGCCGCGTACTCGGAAATGGCCATCTGGTAACCCCAGGGTCCCCCCCGCATTGTCAGAGACCCCTCAGCGTAGTAGGGGACGAGGTGCTGATAAAAGGAGATCAGGGTCCCGGCGACCACCGCCAGCAGCAGCGCGCCGGTAATGTGTCGAACGTTGAGGTTGACGTCACTACTCAGCTTGAAAGCTTCCAGTTGGTACGCCGACATCATGGGAAAGTACCCACGCGCAAGGAAGGTGAACATCGCGAAAGCTGTGAGGCTCTGCAGCCCCCCCGACGCCATGAACGGAGCCGATCCGAGAGTGTACAACATGCACTTCTTCTGCATGTAGAATGGAAAGAGCCACAGAAGCGGCGCGCCGGTTTCTGCACGAATTCTCGTATAGACAAACCCAACCATGATGACGAGAGCGAGGTACACCACTGCCACCCATGCTGCCATCCCGGCGGCATGACAAAAGGCGACGAGACCGACAAACCCGGCAATAACCCCGAAAAGAGCAAGACGATAGGGCAGCACATCTTCCTCTGCGAATCGTTGCGATTCGCCCCCGCCGGGGGGCGCACGATCCAGCCCCACCGCGTATCTCAGCACCGGAATCAGGTGGGTTCGGGCAAGATAGAGCAGCACCAGCGTCAGCGCCAGGAACGAGCCCATCCCCTGTTCCTGTTCGTAGGGAACGCCCTGTTCCGTCATGCCCATGGAGCTCATCACAACACCGCCCGCGCGCAGGAGAAAGAAAGAGAACCAAATGGAAAAACAGACTTCGGTGGAGACGAGAAACCCGAGACCAATCATCTCCGGACGGAACTGCATCACCAGCGGCATCATCATATTCCAGGGAGGGTTGAACCGCACACCCTCCCCAAAAACGATGAACTTCTTCCACTCAGGAAGAGATGGGTAGTATGCGTGCAATATGTTGACGATGTTGAACAACGCCGAGATGGCAAACCCGGTCCACATGACCCGGTTCTTGAAAAAGTCCGGGAGGGCCCGCGGGTTGCCATGGGTCTCGGTCATCTCGATGGGCCAAAACACCAGAGGGAAGATGAGCCTTTCGTTCTCGATCCAGGCGCGGCGTATCAGGATCAGTATGCAGACCTGAGTTCCCCACAGCAGAACGAAAAAGAGCGTCCACATTAGAATGGGCACAAGCCACACGTCCCAGGGAACGTTGCCTGCGTCTCCCGCGGCGGGCCCTTCGTAGAAGTGACGGATTACCTTGAGATCTGTGGGGACAAGCCAGTCGCGCGCATGGGGCACGAGCTTGTCGAAACCATTGATGGGATTGCCGAAGTAGAAGACCGCCGTGATAAGCGACAGCAGGAAGCGACCCGTTCCGCACCCGGCCATGGAAAGGGAAACCGTAACGAAAAGAAAGATAGTGAGGATTTCGCCTCGGCTCAGGGGCCGAATGAGGCCGAGACGGGCGAGGATCGGGTTCAGCAGAATCAGCAGAATCAGCGCCGCGATGCCCGGGATGGCAGGAACACTCTCAGTAATCTGAGTCGCGCAGGCCACAATCTCGGACTGCCGCACCCAGGCGCCAAAGAGAAGGCTCAACAGCAGACCAATGACCAATGCCCGCAAGGTGACCGATTCGGCCTGCGGGGACGGGGCGCCCGTATCTGAGGAATGCACGAGCAGCGGCTCCGCTCCCGATGCCCCGGCAGGGACAAGTGAGGACGCTCCTTCGCTGATCTGTTCCATACGCCACTACCTTCGTGAAAAGTCCATCAGATTCCCTGACTGTGGTTTGGCAAATTTTGGTGGACACTCGACGCAGGAGGCGTCTCCGCGGACTCACAGAGTCCGAGCGGACTCTGTGAGTCCGAAGCGATCAGCACATAATGGGTATCATCGCTAACGCTGTGAGTTCGCCGTCTGGAGACGCCTCCTACCCATCGGAACTACAAATTCGCCAGACCACAGTCCTTGAGTCTGCAAGGGGCACCGCTGACAACGGGGCAAACCTGCGCACTGGCTGCTCAGCTTCGCACATTGATAATACAACAAACGGTTGCTCTCAGGAAGTCCCTGAGTATTGAGGGGTGTTGTCTCTGCAGGAGGCGTGGGTCAAGAGACCTCCATTCCCGCGCTCTCGATCAGGTAGGGATCCTGGCGCGGCTCGGGAGCGGCGGACTGGAATCGGCGAAAGAAGAGAAGCAGGAAAACGGCAAGCAGCGCGGCGGGAACAAGAATCTCCGGAAACCCGACGTGCAGCCGGGAATCGACGGAAGGCATGATCACTTGATAGAGGTCAATGAACCTCCCCAGCAGCACCACTGCGCCCACCCGCACCAGCGTCACGCCCTCACGACGGCCGCGAATCCGGATGAACATGACGAGCGGCAGAATCCAGTTCAGAATGAGGTTCAGCGGAAACAGCAGAGCCCATGGTCCAGTGCGCCACTGAGCATAGAAGACGGTCTCCTCCGGGATGTTGGTGTAGTAGATGAGCATATACTGACAGAACCACATGTAGGCCCAAAAAGTGCTGGCAGCCATGAGCAGACGGGACAACTCGTACAAGTGGTGGTCGGTCACGCGCTGCAGAACGCCTCTCTCCCGGAACCAGACGACGAGAATCAGCATGGCGGCAGACCCAGCGAGAAGAAGTCCGGCGAACAGGTATCCCGGGAAAATGGTGCTGTACCACTTCGGCTGGAGAGACATGAGCCAGTCGAAGCTGGCAAAGATGAAGGTGACTGCGAAGGCGATCAGGAACGCGGCCGACAGCGCCTGGATCCGCCGGGTGTGTTCCACGAGTCCGTCCGCGTCCTGCTGCACGGAGTGCGCCCGCAGAGCGCGGGAGAATCCCCACCAGACGCCGAAGGCGATGACCAGCCGGACAAGGAAAAATTCCGTATTCAGATAGGTCGTCTTGCTCTGGATAAGTGAGTCCGTGGCGACGATCTCCGGACATGACCAGGGATACAGAGAGCGGTGACCGACAAAGGTAAGCAGCATCAATGCCGCGGCCACTGGCAGGTACGCAACCATTGCCTCGGGAATCCGGCGGAAGGCCGTGGCCCAGGCCCCGTTGAAGATGGCGTTGACCGCCACGAAAACAACGCCGAACAAAGCTAGGGAGAGGACGTAGAAGTTGCCCAGTAGCAGGCTGGCCCAGGCCCGGTGAGGCGCGATGACCAGGTAGACGAAGAAGGATAACGCACCCGCGCCGATCAGGCCGGTCATCAGCTTGCGGCGCTTGGCGACGTCGTTCTCGATTTGTTTCATGGCGAGACGCTCTCCTCCTTCATCTGAAGATATCGAATATGGTGAATAATTCTCCAACGGTCCTCCCAGTCGACTTGCGAGGCAAAGCTGCCCATCTTGCCGCGCCCCAACGTGATGGTATGGAATATCTCGCCATCCTTGAGGAGCTTGAGGCGATCCGAATGGAAGTTGGGTGGGTTGGGGAACGTCGGAATCAGCGGGCCGTCGCCCTTGCCGAGATTGCCGTGACAGGGCAGACAGTATGTCTCGAACAGGCGTTTCCCTTCGGCCAAATTTGCCTCATTGGGAGGCACCGGATTAAGCAGTTCCTCGCCAGCCCGTTTTCGATCTGCGTCCGATGCAGAGTAATGAAACGCGTGCTTTCTGCGCGCCAGTGTTCCGGGCACAGGTGTCTGTAGCGTCTCCCCGTTGGCAAAAACAGGATTGCCGCTCTGGCTTCGGTAGGCGGGTGATTCCGCCATCTGGGTAGGAAGCCTCAGGTTGGGTTGACGGAAATCACGCCTCAGTCTCCAAAGCCCTCCCCACACGAACAGGGGAAACAACGTGATGGCGGTCCATGCTATGCGTCTTATCATCATGCGGCGGTCCGGATGGGGACCTCCTCCTCCTCAATCAGCAACTGTCCTCCGTGCGATTCATCTCCCAGTTCATCACGACGGACTAAAGAGTCCGATTCCATCACCGCCGTAGCGCCGCACATCTGCAGCAGAGAGCGCATCTCTCCGAGGTCGGCGGAGGCGTCCTTCTCGACCAGAACGAGGGCAAAGCGATCATCCGTGATCCTCGGAAGAAAAGGAGCGCGCCGACCGGGCCACAGCTTTGACCGGAAGAGCAGACAAGCCACGCCGATCAGTCCTGAGAAAAGGACTGTCAATTCAAACGCGACCGGAATAAACACCGGCCAGGAATTGAACGGCTGCCCCCCCACACGCACCGGCCAGTCCGTCGCCGATGTCCAGTCCTGCAGCAACAAGCCGAGCGTCAGGCCCAGAGCGCCCGCGGCAAAGCCGATCCAGATGAGCCTTGAAGGCCGTAGTCCCAGCGCGCGCGAAAGATGGTGGGAGGGATATGGCGTAAAGGCATCGAAGACATCGTATGTGCCGCCGCGCGTCTGTTGCGCCGCTTGAATGAGATCTTCTTCCCTGTCAAAGTACGCCACGCAGACTCGCTCCTCCGCGGGGGGAGGACCAACGTGTGAATACGGCAGGCGGCGCAGTCGGGCAAGGCAAGAACGAAAGAATGGCGCGCGACGCGCGACGCCTCGGTGTCCATCGCTAACGGCGTGTAGAGAAGTTTCGTGGTGACTGACCCCAATCTCCATGAGGGGACCTGTGGGACGCTCTCGAGCGTAGTCCAGCACGCCCTTGATCTCGGCAATGGCAATCACCGGCATCGCCCTGGTGAACAAAAGGAAGAGAGAAAAGAACAGTCCGAACATTCCAACAAGAATGGCCACTTCATTGGCGGTCGGCACGTAAATCGCCCAGCTACTGGGGAGGAAATCCTGGCTCAGGGAGGCGACAATGATCACGAACCGCTCAAACCACATTCCCACCGTAATCCCCGCGCAAACAAGGAACATCATCCACGGAATCGACCGCACTTTGCGGAACCAGAGAGCTTGTGGAACGAGCACGTTACAGGTCACCATGGTCCAGTACGCCCAAGCATACGGCCCTGTAGCCCGGTTCACGAATGCGGCAAGTTCATAAACATTGCCACTGTACCAGGCGATAAAGAATTCAGTCCCATACGCAAGCCCCATGATCCAGCTGGCGAAGAGCATGATCTTGCACATCCAGTTGAGGTGCAGGGGAGTGATGTAGTCCTCCAGTTTCAGCGTGGCACGCGTCATCAGCAGGAGGGCCAGGACCATGGCAAACCCGGAGAAAATTGCGCCAATCACAAAGTAGGGCGGGAAGATGGTGGCGTGCCAGCCGGGAATCACCGAAGTCGCAAAGTCAAAACTGACGATACTATGGACGGACACCACCAGCGGAGTGGCCAGAAGGGCGAGAAGTCCGTAGATCGTCTCGTACCGATGCCAGACGCGAGCAGAGCCGTTCCATCCCAGAGACAGAATCCCGAAGGCCTTGCGGGCGAACCGCGATCTGGCCCTGTCTCTCAGCGTGGCGAGATCCGGAATCATCCCGATATACCAGAACACCAGAGAAATGATGAAGTAGGTCGAGATAGCGAAGAAATCCCAGAGCAGCGGGCTGCGGAAATTGACCCACAGAGTTCCCCGAACGTTTGGGTAAGGGAGAATCCAGTAGAAGTACCACCAGCGGCCCATGTGGATCAATGGAAAGGTCGCCGCGCACATGACCGCAAAGATCGTCATCGCTTCGGCCGCCCGGTTGATGGAGGTTCGCCACTTCTGCCGAAAGAGAAACAGAACTGCGGAAATCAGCGTTCCGGCATGGCCGATACCAACCCAGAATACGAAGTTGGTGATGTCAAAACCCCACCCGACGGTGCGGTTCAGTCCCCACGCTCCAATACCGACGGACATTTCGTACACGATGGCCGCGAAGCCGATCGAGAACGCGGCGGCCGACACAAGCAACGCGAGCCACCACCAGAGTGTTGGTCTTTGCCCGACGAGCCTGGCAATGTCCGCCGTCACATCGGAGAGCTTCTTCTCCCCGTTCACGAACGGGGTTCTGAGTTTGGATACTGGAGCACTAATCACTTGACTTTCACGACCTGTTGCATTTGCGCGGACTCGAAGAGTCCGAAGATTATTGCCCTTCCCAGGCGCGACTTAAGCATGTGAACCTTTCTTGTTTGCCACTTTTGACAGGTAGGTAACGGCAGGCCTCCGGTTGAGTTCTTCCAGTACGCGGTATCCTCGCGAAGCGGCCTTCTCCCGGGAAACCTGACCGTTCTCATCCGCCATATTGCCGAAGACGATGGCATCCGCCGGGCAGCTTTGCTGACACGCAGTGCGCACGTCGCCGTCCCGAACAGGTCTGTCCTCGCGTCGCGCGGCAATCCTGGCCTGCTGTATCCTCTGGATGCAGAAACTGCATTTCTCCATGACACCCCGCGTCCGCACGGTAACATCGGGATTGAGTGCGAGATTTTGCACAAGATCGTCGCGCTGATGGTTGAAGAAATTGAACCGACGAACCTTATAGGGACAGTTGTTGGCGCAGTAACGGGTGCCTACGCAACGGTTGTAGACTTGCACATTCAATCCCTGGTCATCATGAACCGTCGCCAGCACTGGGCACACCGTCTCACAGGAAGCGTTCTCGCACTGCTGGCAGAACATCGGTTGATGGATAACCCGGGGTTCTGCCGCATCGCCGGAGTAATAGCGATCGATGCGCAACCAGTGCATTTCACGCTGGTTCCTAACCTCGTCCCGGCCGACAACGGGAACATTATTCTCCAGGTCACAACTGACGACACAGGCAGAGCAGCCCGTGCAGCGCGTCAGATCAACGGTCATGCCCCAGTGGTACTCGGGGTAGTCGTGGTCCTGCCACAGGTTGGTCTTGCCCTCGGGAATGTGCGCGCGATGTGCGCCGTGCCCATTGAGGAACTCCTCCAAAGACACTTCCTGTGCGATGGGCCGTCCGTGCTGTTCCGCCTCGGTCTGTGTGAGCGCGAAGGCGTAGCGTTGCCCCGCCACCCGTTTCAGGCTCCCATATTGCGCTCGTTGTTGCAGCCCTCCTTCGCGTCCGCGCGTGAGCGAGTATACATTGGCGCCGACGCCGTTCCCCACCGGCCCGGCGAGGTCGCGACCGTACCCAACGGCAATGGAGACAGTCCGCTCATGCTGCCCCGGCTGAATGTGGGCCGGCAGTTTAACCGTCCGATCGCCCGACTGAATCTGCACCCACTGTCCTTCGACGATGCCGCGCTTGTCAGCCAGGCCCGGCGAAACCGACGCGTAGTTGTCCCAGGTAATCTTGGTGATGGGATCGGGGAGTTCCTGCAGCCACGGGTTGTTGGCCGCCACGCCATCGCGCAGGGCCACGGTTTCATAGAGGTCGATCTCAATCTCCGGAGTCGCGAGCGCAGTGCGTCGTTTCGTCTCAGCGGACAGAGCCGCCGTTAGTGACGGCAGAGAGGCGGACAACGGCTGAGTCGTGACCGGCGCCTCACTGTAGCCCCGTTGAAGCATCTGTTCCCAGAAGACCGTGAAGTCGCGTGTCTCACTTTGGTAAGGGAATATTTTCTCTTGCCAGTGACGCTGCAAGGAGTCATGGAACGAGCCGGCCTTCCCCGACCAGCGCATCAGTGACTCCTCGAAAGGGCGTGTGTCATACAGCGCGCGCAGCGTCGGCTGGAAGAGGCTGTAGCGGCCTGCCTGCGGCTCGGCGTCCCCCCAGGCTTCTATTGGATGTGGAACAGTGCAGTGGTACTTTGTGACCGTCGCCGTTTCATCCGGATACATCGAGAAGGAAATTGTGCAGGGAACACTTTTCAGGGCATCGCCGAAGGCTTTTGCATCGGCCAGCGAGTAGATGGGATTGCATCCATGGATGAGTAAAGCGGAGACAGTGCCTTCAGCCATCTCACGAACCAGCCGCTCCACCTCGCGTTCATCCCCCTGCTTCTGATTCGAGAAGCGAGTGACATCCACCGTATTGCCGAGATTCCCAAGCGTTTCATTGAGCGCAATCACTGCCAGTTGGACATGCAGGTTGTTGGAATCCGAAACCACCAGACTCCGACCGCGCGCCGCGCGCAGGTCCCGAGCGACCTGGTCCAACGCTGCGGCGACCGAGGACGGCACATCCATCGTGGGGCTTCCACCTTTCACCGTGGCGAGCAGCGCCGTCAGGCAATTCAGTTGCTGTGAGGGCGCGATTTGATAGCGGTAGTCTGCGTTGCTCCCCGTGATCGACAGGCGCGCCTCAAACTGGTGATGACAGGACGTCAACTGGCGAACGTTGGGTTCGCTTGCTCCTTTGGGCGGTTGCAGCGGAAGGGCGCGGCGGGATGCGTATTGCTTTGTGAATTCAACCGGAGAAATCCATGTGCCCAGGAAGTCCGTCCCAAAACTGACGATCACATCGGCCTGGTCAAACCGGTAAGCGGGCAGGATGGACCGACCGTATGCCTGGGCGTGCGCTTCGCGAATTGCGGCGCCTGAAACAGGGTCATAGGTGATATGTTCGGCCAGCGGGAAAGTTCCGATGAAATCGGTAATGACTCCTCGCGTCGCCGGGCCGGTAATCGTGCCCGTCAGCAAAACGACCTTTCCCTTCTGTTCACGCGCAACGGCAAGATGCCCCACGACTTCCTTGTCTGCGGCCTCCCAGGACGTAGCTGACTGTTGGATCGTCGGGCGCTTCTGTCGGAAGCTGTCGTACAGGCTGATGATGCTCCCCTGTCCCAGCGCGCACAGTCCGCCACGGGAGAGTGGATGATCCGGGTTCCCTTCCAGCTTGATGGGGCGTCCGTCCATGACCTTTGCCAGCGCGCCACAACCGGCCGGGCATCCGTGACAGGTTGTCGCGTACCAGTTGGCGACTCCGGGGGTCATTTCCGGAGGTTGGTTGACGTAAGGGAGAATCCTCTCGACAGGCTTGGCGCAGCCGGATAGCGTGGAGGCTGCCGCGGAGAAGCCCACGAGCTTCAGAAATGATCGCCGATCCACCGCGTTCGAGTTCTGGATGTCCTGCATCGGCCGCTGAAACACGCCGACGTCGGATTCCCGTGAGAATTGATTCTGCTCTGCCGCGGGTTCTTCCCGGTTCTTCCACTGTTTTTTCATCGTGTCAGTCTCTTACTCTTGCAGTCCACGGACGGGCGTCTGTGTGGGGCGCCGGTCTATTCCTCAGTAATGACAGGTCGAGCATTCCACCGATGCCTTAACGTTCTTCATCCCCTTCAGCGGCTTCTTGTTCATCTGGCGGTGACAGTTGACACACCATCCCATGCTGAGATCGGATACCTGTTGCACGCGACTCATCGTTTCCACCTTGCCGTGACAGGACTGGCATGGAACACCTTTGGTCACATGCGCGCTGTGATCAAAACGGACGAAGTCCGCGCAGTCGTGCACCCGGACCCACTCGATGGGACGCTTGTCCTTCACTGCATCATAGATCTTCCGCACCTCAGGGGAGTCCTTCAGTATCTCCGAGTGGCAGTTCATGCAGACGTTCGCCGCGGGCACTCCCGCGACCGGGCTTTTCCGGGCGGCCGAATGGCAATGCTCACACGGAATGGAGTTATCTTTGGCGTGTACCTTGTGGGAGAAATTGATAGGCTGCACCGGGGCATACCCCGACTGGTTGCCCACGCGCGCGTATTCTTTCGGACTGAAGAGAACGAGCGCGCCCGCAAGGGTGAGTATGAGAGATATTACGGCGCAGGACGGTAGATTCACGGTGTTAGCCTTTTCGGGTCTGTCTGCCTTCCTTCCTCGTTGATCTAAAACAAGGGCTGCCTCAACAGGGAGCTTCCGCGCCTTTTCGGGTGTAGAACCACCAGTTCAGGCCGATGTTGATGGCGTAGAATACGGCAGCGCCGTAAAAGAATGCCTTCGGAGATCCCAACTGAGTAATCGCTACTCCCAGCAACGCCGAGAACACAAAGGGTCCGTAAGCGGCAATCGCAGCGGTCCATCCCAAGACACCGGCTCCCTGTCGCGGTGAATGGGAAAAAAGGAGGGGCATCTGTCGGAACGTGGAGGCATTCCCCGCTCCGGAGAAAAGGAAGAGCCCCAGCATCAACAACACGAATGGGGGAAACTGGCTCATGGAGGTCGGCTCCACAAAGAAGCTGACTCCCAGAGCACAGGCCAGAAGTCCGATGCCACTGATGTGGGTGATGATTCCGCCCCCAAACTTGTCGCTGGGCGGCCCCATGGCGACGCGAAGCGCCGACCCGATCAGCGGACCGAGGAACGCGTACTTTAGAGGATCGGGCGCGTTGGGGAAGTCCCCGTAGACTTTTCCAATCAGCAGCGGGAACGCCGCTGAGTACCCGGAGAATGAACCAAAGGTCATGACGTAAATCGAGGTCATGAACCATGTATGTTTGTTGTGGAAGATATCGAGCTGCTCCCGAAAGGTCGCCTTGATCGGGACACTGCGCAATCCAGACCACGCGAGGACTGCAAGCAGCAAGAGGAATGGAACGTACCAGAACGCAGCATTCTGCAACCAGATCGGCTTGGTGACATCTCCCTTGCTGAAGACTTGTTGTCCACCGGAAAGCGCCCCGATGGCGGCCACGCCGATGATCCATGGCGTAATAAACTGCACCAGGCTGACTCCGAAGTTCCCCACTCCGGCCTGAATCCCCAGGGCCGTTCCCTGCAACTTCTTGGGGAAGAAGAGGCTCGTGCTGGGCATGTAGGACGAGAAGTCTCCTCCGCCAAGCCCCGACAGAAATGCAAGAATCAGGAATACTGCGAAAGGCGTGTCGGGATTCATCACCGCCATGCCGATTCCGATGCACGGAATCAGCTTGATCAGCGTGGAGACGGTAATCACATGCCTCGTTCCAAACAGGGGAATGAGAAAGGTGTGGATGATTCTGAGTGTGCCACCGGCCAGCCCCGGCATAGCTGCCAGCCAGAAGAGCTGCATGGTATTGAACTTGAACCCGATGTGCGGGAGGCGCACCACCACGGCGCTCATCACAAACCATGTGGCAAAGGAAAGGATCAGGCTGATCGTCGTGATGGTGAGCGTCCTCCAGGCGATTCGCTTGCCCGTCTGCTCCCAGAATCCCTCGTCCTCCGGCTGCCATAGGGTTAACCAGGTAGCGCCCTGCCGGGAAGGCGGATTGCTCGGAGCGATTGCCTGGTGTTCCTGATTTTGCGTCGCGTGCAAGGGCGTCTCTTCCATATCAATCCTTCCTGCTTTCCGTCAGTTCCGTGTCGGGTGTCCTGTGAACAAACCCACCATTGCCGTCTGCCGACCCATCGCCGTCTTCGAGACCGACCGGTTGGTATTCACGCAGCGAGACGTCCGCGTGGGCAGAGCGGTCATCCATCTGCCGCATCAGCGTTGGGGCCTTCTCGCGCATCATTCGTTGAACGACGAGGTGCATCCAGAAAAGACAGGCCGCCGCCAGCAGCGCGAAGAACATCCAGCACGTTGTCCAGATTCCGGTTCCGCGCAGGAGATACCCGAAGATGATGGGGCAGACGAAGCCTCCCAGCCCTCCAAGCACGCCGACGATGCCCCCTACCACTCCGACGTCATGCGGGAAATAGTCGGGGATGTGTTTGTAAACCGCGGCTTTGCCGATGCCCATTACAATTCCCACGATGAAGATAAGGGCGGTAAAAATCCAGACGTTGGCCTGGAAATAGATGTGGGTGATGCCCTTCGCTATTAGCTGCTTCCGCATCACGGTGTCCCCAACCTCTACCACGGGTTCCTGCCAGAACGTGCTGGTTGGGAGCACGAGCATCCCTTCCTCGCGTTGAGGAGACCAACTCGTATCTCTGCCGCGCAGCTCGTATGTATTGTCGCCGATGGCGATTCTGTCAGGCGCAGCCTCCGTCACGGTGCCGTTAGCGAACGCCATGATTCCTTCCCCGGGGGATTGGATATCCATTCGGGGAACGATGAGCAGGGCACAGCCAACCAGGCAGGATGAGAGCACCCAATACATGATTGCGCGGGCGCCGAACTTGTCCGACATCCAGCCGCCCAGCGCCCGGATTAACCCGGAAGGAAGACTGAAGATGGCAGCCATCAGTCCGGCGGTAGCCACGGTCATGGCGTAGACATTGACGTAATAAGGGATGAGCCATTGGGCAAGCGCAACGAAGCCACCGAACACCAGAAAATAGTACAGGCCAAATCGCCAAACGCGACCATGCTTCAACGGAGCCAGCCGTTGGGACAAGCCCGCGCCACGGTGGTGCTCGATCTTCCGAGGGTACGTCGTGAAGTAGAAGATCACCGCCATGATGACGAGGGCGGCCGCGTACAGTTTGGGCATGACGCGCCAACGCTCGAGGTCGGCGCCACCATTCGTCAAGTACCGGAGAAGAGCCGGCGCGCCCATGCTGGTGAGCGCAGAACCAGCGTTCCCGACCCCGAAGATTCCGAGGCAGTGCCCTGTCGTTCCTTGCTGAAACACACTGAGGTGTAGGCAATGCCGATGGCAAAGGACGCTCCGCTGAGACCAAAGCCGAGACTTCCCAGCAGGAACTGACCATAGCCGTCGGCCATACTCATCAGATACATGGGGATGGCGGAAATGAGCATCAATACAGTGTAGATCGGTCGTCCACCATACTTGTCAGTAAGGACCCCGGCGGGAAGACGCATGATCGAGCCTGTCAGCACGGGGATGCCGATGAGCCATCCCATCTGCGCCTTGTCCCAGTGGAACAATCCATTGTTGACGAGAAACGTGACAAGGACACCGTTCATCATCCACGCGGCAAAACACACCGTAAAGGCCAGCGTATTCATGGTCAGCACTCGGTTTGCTTTTCTCTGATCCATCATCCTGATTCCCTCAAGTGTTGTCTCGCTGCGGCCTGCCTACGAAACGGATGTGCGTGGATCCCGATTCCAGATGACGACTTGTGGCGGGCGGCCAATATACTGTAATGGCACCACAAGAAAATGGACCAGCCTTGTAAAGGGCAGAAGCGTCAGGACAACGTAAGCCCCGACGATGTGGAGTTTGACAGCCAGCGGCATCACTTGCACAAGGGAAATGTCGGGCTGAAAAGCAAACAATGAGCGAAGATAGGGAACCAACGCGATGGCATACCAGTTCGATCCCCATCGCAGACTCGCGGCGATGTACACGCCGAGGCCCACCTGCACCAGCAGCACGGCAAGGATGAAAATATCCATCAGCGAGGTGACAGCGCGAATCCTCGGGTAACGCACTCGACGCATGATGAGGTTGACCAGCCCGATGAGAGAGATCAATCCTCCTGCCAGAGCGGCGACCTCAATGATGTACAGCCGGACAGGCGCACTGTTGAAGGCAAGGAGTTCTCGCGGGAATAGGAAGGCCACAAGGTGACCACCCAACACCAGCAGAATCCCGTAATGCCAGGGAACCGATCCCAGGAACAGGCGCTCCCCCTCCAGAAACTGGGATGAGAGACTGGAATAGCTGAAGCGCACCTGCCGGTAACGTCGAATCGACTCGACGAGATGAACGGCCAGCGCAACGTACGGGAACACTTGGAAGAGTAGTACATTTAGATTCATCGCGACCACCTGATTCTATGGTTGATCTGCTCTCCCCATCAGACTTCCAGAGCGATCAGCTTCTGAGTTGACATATCAGGGCGCCCCGAGTACGCCTCAACAGCCTCTCGCGTATCTC
>Ga0100388_10002835_pt1 | contig 14877 bp, 9 predicted proteins | sample CryGeymeta201512_FD_81536 | JGI IMG/M metagenome (GOLD analysis project Ga0100388, IMG submission 81536) | Groundwater microbial communities from Crystal Geyser aquifers in Utah, USA - Crystal Geyser metaG 2015-12 | ecosystem: Environmental > Aquatic > Deep subsurface > Groundwater | place: USA... | reverse complement strand
GGGGCGATTATAAATTTGCAGGTTTGTATGATCTTCGTTTGGGAATATCCCGTCATTATCAACTGATTCGCATTCCGGAATTTCTGTATTCTTCCATGCAGCTTGACACAAGAAAATCCGGCGAAAAACTTTTTGATTATGTAAATCCCCGTAACCGCGAAGTACAGATAGAAATGGAAAAGGCGGCAACCGAACATCTAAAAAAAATCGGCGCTTATCTTAAACCTACATTTGATGAAGTTGACCTGAGCGCTGATAATTTTGAATTTGAAGTTTCGGTAATCATACCGGTTAGAGACAGAGCTAAAACAATTAGCGAAGCGGTTGAATCTGTACTGCTTCAAAAAACAGATTTTCCATTTAACTTGATGGTAGTTGACAATTATTCAACCGACGGCACAACAGAAATCTTAAAAGAGTTTGCTCTAAAAAATGATAAGGTAATTCATCTTATACCGGAAAGAAAAGACCTTGGTATTGGCGGCTGCTGGAATGAAGGCGCTCATCATAAAAAGTGCGGAAGATTTGCAGTACAGCTTGACAGCGATGATGTGTACAAAGACGAAACAACACTCCAGCGCATTGTTGATGTATTCCGTAAGGAAAAATGCGCAATGGTTGTGGGCAGTTATGTGCTTACAGATTTTCAACTGAATTCAATTCCTCCCGGAATAATTGATCACAAAGAATGGACTCCGGATAACGGACGCAACAATGCTTTGCGCATAAACGGGCTTGGTGCGCCGAGGGCATTTTACACCCCAGTTTTACGCGAGATTAAAATTCCAAACGTTAGCTATGGCGAAGATTATGCGCTCGGGCTTGCCATAAGCCGTAATTATCAAATCGGCAGAGTTTACGAACCAATTTACATTTGCAGAAGATGGGAAGGAAATTCCGATGCGGCTCTTTCTATTGAAAAACAAAATGCTAATAATATTTACAAAGATAGAATTCGCACTTTAGAAATTCTCGCCCGGCAGTTAAAAAACGCAGGCGATTAATAAGTAAATGTTATAATATTCTTTTGTTCAGGTTTTGTTCCCGTTGTAAATTATTAATCCATTAGCCAACGGATTGTACATTTTTCAAAGAGGTTTAATTGACAGTAAAAAAGTTTTTTGAAAATAGCGAAAGCAAAAAGTTTATTGATGAAGGAAACTTTGGTGCGGCGGCACATCTTCTTCTCGAAAATCAAAAACAAAACTGGCAGCGGCTTGCCGCAGGTTACAAATCATTAGAAACAGTGGTGGGAAAAACTTTTTATTTTAATGGCTTCCGTATTAAGGTGCAGTTTAATCCCGGCAGAATAATTTCCAGTTCAGCCAAAGTGGATGCCGCTTCCATTAAAGAAAGAGAATGCTTTTTGTGCATTCAAAATCTTCCCGAACAACAGAGAGGAATACCGTACAGCCAGTATTATTTTATCCTTGCAAATCCTTTCCCCATTTTTCCCGAACATTTTACCATACCCCAAATAACCCACATACCCCAGCAGATTTTGGGCAAACTAAGTGAGCTGCTTAAACTAAGCCGCGATCTTTCGAACGGCTATGTGGTATTTTACAATGGTCCAAAATGCGGCGCATCTGCGCCGGATCATTTCCATTTTCAGGCGGGTAATAAAGGCTTTATGACTATTGATGACGATTTCCATCAATTAAAGAATGAATACGGCGCGACTTTAATTGACGATGCAGACTTGACATTAACCGCTGTTGACGATGGTTTGCGAAGGTTTATATCAATCGAGTCAACGGATTTTAATATGATAAATGACGTCTTTGAAAAATTCTATCTAAACTATTCGCTCGTTGTTAACTCAACGGAAGAACCGATGATGAACATCCTCTCATATTATGAAGTTGAATTCGGCTGGAGAGTGATTGTTTTTTTACGAAGTAAGCATCGTTCATCTCATTACTTTGCCGAAGGGAAAAAAAACATTTTACTTAGCGCCGCCGCGGTTGATTTCGGCGGAGTGTGCATACTGCCTTTAGAAAAAGACTTTATTAAAATTACAAAAGAAGATTTGACTGAAATATTCAATGAGATTGGAATAAGCAAAGATAATTTTGAATTTATAAAACAGAAGCTGGCTAATCAAAAGTAAAAAGTTGAAAGTAAAAAGTAAACTACTGGTAAATGGATTAGTATTGAAAGCGGGGGAAAGATAAAAGTTAGCAGATTTTGCATTCTGAATTCTAACTTCTAACCCCCAATTTCTATTTTCAAAATATTCTAAACAAGTCTCACTTTTTGATTAGCGGAAATTTTTAATTCGCCCTCTGCAAATGTGAAGGAGTTTGCGGTGAAGAAATCAAATTCTCAAACAATTCCCAGCGTCTCTCAATGTTATCTTCAGTGCCGCCGTTTCTTTCGATATAATCTTTTACAATATCCTGCCCGAGATTATAATTTATAACATAGCTTCGATACTTATCAATAAATTGCAGGCTTTTCTCGCACTGCTCGGGTGTACGCAGCGCAAATTTATGAAGCCATAGTTTTGTTTCTTCACGTGTCCAGTTGCCGTCAATATAATTTCTTGCTGCGTGGTTGCTTGTAAAACTTAATCCTTTGATCAATCCGAGCACCTTATAATATTCTTCAACTCTTGAAGCATCTAAACCGGCAAGCGTGAACAGAATTTCTTTCTCGAATTTTATTCTGCTTTCACCGGGGAACGCAACTTCAATACCATAGTTTGCGCTCCCTTCTGCAATCAAACTTTGCGGGCTGAACAGCGGGTAAACAGAAAATTCAACCCATCCGTTTTCTTTAACCATCTTTTTTTCAAGCAAAGAATTATAGAGATGATGCCCGGGATATCCTTCGTGTGCCGCAAGGTCAATTGCTCTATCAATGTAAACCGGCAAATCAGTATTAACCTGGATGATGCTAAAGCTATTACCTTTGTACCAATTGTATGCTCCCCACGGCTTATCGGAAACGTATTCGACAGTAAAGTTTTCACCTTCAGTAAGTTTGATGTGCCGGGCAGTTCTTCTTCTGCATTCCTCAATTGCTGTTGAAAAAACAGTATCGAGTTTTTCTTTTGGAATTATAAAATCTTTTTTGAATTCGTTTAGTCTTTCCGATACCGAACCAATACCGGGCAGCGCAGTATTGAGTTCGTTAATTATTTTTTGAAATACTCCTTCAGAATATTCGGGAACTTCAACATCATACAAGCCTTTTGCTTCTTCATCAAATCCGGGCGTTATGCCGCTTAACATAAGCAGTTTTACTTTTGCTGAAACCACCTGTTTGTAAAGATAACGATAACGAAGTTTTTCAAGCCCGGTGGCTTTTTGACTTCCAAGCGCTTCGAGTGCGGTTAATAAACTATCGGCTTCAGAAGTTAATTTTTCATAAACAGTTGTGTCCTCTTTGTTTATTGTTGATGCGGATGTTCTCCATTCTTCGGGACCGTAATAAGCATCAACATAATCTGCATCAAACTGCCCAATTTTTAAAACGAGTTTAACATAAGATTCTGCAATAGAATTCATTGAAAGCTCCAACTTTGATTTTGCCCTTTTATTATCCGAACAGGAGTAAATTAAAAAAGAAAGAATCGACAATAATAAAAAGGAGATTAAATATTTTTTCATTTCACATCGCATTATAATTTTAAAAAGGACTCAAAGAATATTGAACTAAATACTATAGTAATACCGTTTATCCGTTAGCCAATCCGTTAGCCAACGGATTTTTTATGTCAAGATATTTTTTCTGTTTTCAACTTTTAACTTGCGGCTTGCCGCGCTATGCATAAGCGCGTTGATAATTAGTCAATCTTAAAAATCATAAAACTTATTGCCGGCACTTCTACATTCAAAACATTGGAATTAATTTCAATGTTTTTTTTATCAATTAAATTAATCGCGTTTTTCAGTTTGTAAATAGCAGGTATCTGCAAGTTTAGTTTCGCTTTTTCGATTCCCTTATTTAAAATGACGAGCACGCGTTCATTCACATCGCTGCGGATAAAAGCATAAACATCTTTTTCGGCAAGCAGCGTCAGAAAATCTCCGTAACGCAATGCAGGATGTTCTTTTCTAATTTTTATTATCCTCTGCACATCATACAGCATTTCTTTTTCCCATTCCGTAATTTCACCATCGAAGCGCATTTTGCGGCGGTTATCCGGATCGCTTGCACCTGTCATTCCAATTTCATCGCCGTAATAAATGATAGGCACGCCAGGGATTGTGAGAATATATGAAAGATGAAGTTTTACTTTACTGTAGCTTTCTTTGTTATCAACTTGCGGAGGATTGTTCCATCCAATTTCATTATTGTATGCCTGATCTAACGGAACATCACCATCGGCAAACGCCATGTAGCGCATCTTATCGTGGCTATCCATAATATTCCCCATAACATGATTAACTCCGTAAACCGAGAATGTTTTTTTCATTTCGGTATCAAGCGTTTTGAACGAACCGTTTTCACTTATAAAAACAGGTATTGCAGTATCGTATAAATTAAAATTAAACTGTGCGCTAAGCTGCCCATTATTAACATACGAGCTAATCAAATCGTAACCGCCAAAAGTTTCGCCGATTTGATAAACAATTTTGTCCTCGGGTCTTTCAATTTCCTTTTTAATTTTTGAAGTTAACATTCGCCAAAATTCATTTGGTACATGTTTTACTGCATCGTGGCGGAAGCCGTCAGCGCCTGTTTCCTTTAACCACCAGACAGCATTATCGGTCATAGTTTCAAGCGCATCCTTCGAGCCGAGATAATCAAACGATGGAAGATAAGGTTCGAACCAGGTTGTTAAACGCTGCTCGTCCCAAAGACGTAAATTTTTTCTTCCGTCGGGTAATTCAAGCACGCCAAACCAATCCCTGTGTTCTTTCCAGAAGGGATGTTCGATGTGAACATGGTTTGAAACAAAATCGAGAAGAATTTTTATTCCATGCTGATGAGCAGTTTTAACAAGTTTCTTTAGCAGTTCCAGATCGCCAAATTTTTCTTCAACGACAGTTGATGAAATGGGCCAATAGCCGTGATAGCCGCTGTAATAGCGGTGCGGTGCCGGGTACTCCTGATATGCCTGATTCGGATTATCAATAACCGGAGAAATCCATAAGGTATTTATATTCAGCGCGTCAAAATATCCATCTTCGATTTTATTCAGAATGCCCTGTAAATCTCCCCCAGTATAATTCCCTTTGTCTGAAAGTTCTTTGTGCTTAATAGGATTGTTGTTGTTTTTATCACCGTCATTGAATCTGTCGATCATCATCGAATAAATTATCGCATTCTGCCACAATTGTCCGGCATTATCTTTAATAACCTCACCGTTCTTTACATACACCGTTTGATAATTACTTCCTGCGCCGTTATAATTAACTGAGATGCGAACAACACTTTCATTCAACTGAGGAATAGAATTTAGTAAAACCTCAATTTTATTTCCGTTTACCTTTACATTGCTTTTTACAAAGTTTCTGTTATTCCATAAAGCAAAAACATTTTTTTCGGTGATAGGCTCGGTCATATTTTCATTTTCATAAAAGAAAGAAAGCGTGAGATCGTTTCCATCGGTTTTCTTCCCTAAAAGATGAAGATAATTTTTCTCCGGATGGCGGGATTCAATTATTAAAATTGAATTAGTTCCGCCGATACCGTTCGGTTTACTTTCCGGATTTTCAGGATCTTCTATTTCTTCTCCATCGACAAAAAATTTATACTCATATAACCCGGCATTCAAAGGAATAGTAATTTCATATACACCGTCGCCGTTCGCATCATTCATTGGAAGACTTTCCCGGTTCCATGAATTGAAAGTGCCAAACAGTGTAACACTTTTAGGCGAACCTTCGGGCTTAAATTTGAATGTTTTTTCTAATTTGATATTGGATTCAACGAAGAAATAATAAGGAACATTTGCAAGAGTAAATTTTACAATGTCAAGCCCCTCAAAATCTTTTTGCGGAGTTAAAAAAACGAAACGGCTTGCAGGTTTATAGACAACGTTGATATTTGGAGTTGAATTAAATTTTGCCGAATAATATTCACTGTAAAACAAATCCGGTAGGAATATAGAATCTGTTTGTCCGGCAGTAACTTTAACAACCGGAATAATATCCCTCACTACCTGGGCGTGGATAATTGCCTGAGCAGTTAATAGAATTAATAAAAATAATTTAAACCGTTTTATCCGTTTTGAATACATAGACCTTCCTGATTAATTCTGTTTTATACTAATGTTAAAAATAACTATTTACGGCAGGATAGGAAATTGAATTTACAATGGATGAAAAATATTTATGAGTTTCTCTAAACAGAGCCACTTAAGAAAGCTAATATTCTTTTTTGTCATTCCCACGAAGGTGAGAATCCATTCCGGGAATAAAGATTTTGGGATTCCTGTCCGTTAGCTAATCCGTTAGCCAACAGACGGGAATGACTTTTTGTAGAGTGAACTCATCTATAATCATTTTGAACAGTCTTGATTAACCGGGTGAAAAAAGAAACTTTTCCGTCATCTATTTTGTTTATTTTTTATCAGTACAAAAAGAGAATTAATATGAAAATTAAAGAAGTATATTTTTTAGATTTTTTTAATAGTCTCATAAGCGGAGAAAAAATTAACTGTGCCCGGATAGTAGATTCGCTTGTAAACGAAAATGTAGATATAAAAGAAATTTATACCGGGTTGTTTCAACGTTCGCTGTACCGGATAGGAAAAATGTGGGAGCAAAATCAACTTTCCATAGCTGAAGAACATGCCGCAACTCAAATTGTAGAAAGTTTAATAGGAAGCGTTCAACCTAAATACAACCCTTCTGCCCAAAACGGTAAAAAGGTTATTGTGTCCTGCGTTGATAAAGAATTTCACTTAATAGGTGCACGAATGGCAGCACATATTTTTGAACTTAATGGCTGGGACGTCACTTTCCTTGGGGCTTCCACACCTACCCGTGAGATGATTAAACTAATCGAACAGAAAAAGCCCGAAATTGTAGGATTATCTTTTAACTTCTATCTAAACTATCTCCGACTTTTAGAAGAAATAGACATGATTAGAAAAAACTTTCCCGAACAGAAAATTTTAGTTGGCGGACAGGGAATTAAAAACACCGACGAAAACATGTTGAAGAAATATAATAACCTTTTCTACTTTGATTCAGTTAATGAATTAGATAATTATTTAAAACAAATAAATTAGTTCTATCCCGACTTAGATAGGTGACTTTTCAATCGTTATAGTTTAAATTAAACGCGGAACTATTTATTATTAATTTTTCCGGATTTTTCATGAAAAATGTTATCATTCTCCGAACAATATTTATTCTTCTTATGTCGGCGGTTTCTTGTTCCTGCTCCTCCGCTATTTACGATATCGCTTATCCAACTTTAAACGACGGAAAGTATGACTCCGAATTTCCATACCGCAACTGCTCGGCACAACTTGAAGAAATAAATAAAAGTGTAAAACTTATAAACTGCATCGCCTTCTACGAAAGCTACATATTCAACCAATCAAGCGGAATTAAATTTGCGGATTTAAATGAAGATCTAATTCTTAACCGCAGCGATAACCACACCTTTTTTGAATTGACCGAATCGGGCACCGCAACTGTCATTTACTCCGGCGTAGCTTATACCGCATTACTCACATGTTCGCATATTATAGACTTTCCGGATACCGTTATTTCCTATTTTACCACCGAAATGGGACGGACTACGGATATAGTTCAAAGTGTATCAATTAAAACAAAACAAAAAAATTATCTCCCCGAAGCTCAATTAGTTGGCGAGGTTGAAATTATTGCTCAAGATAAACAGCTTGATGCGGCAATCATCGGGCTTCCAACTAATTCGGAAGAGGCGAAACTTCTGCCTGTTCTAAAGTATCCGCATGGATCGGCACGCGAGCTTGAGTGGGGTTCGTTTGTTTATGTATTTGGTTATCCTTTAAATTATAAAATGGTAAGTAAAGCAATTGTAAGTAACCCTAACCGCGACCGCAGAGGCGCTTTTCTTCTTGATGCTGTTTTTAATCGTGGTTTTAGCGGTGGAATTGTTCTTGCTGTGCGCGATGGTGTGCCTAACTTTGAGCTTGTGGGCATGGTTCGTTCTGTGCCTGCTGAATTTCAACATTCGCTCGTTCCCGAAAAATTAAAAGATAACATTGATTACAATCCCCGCATTCCCTATAGCGGAGAAATTTTTGTGGAAAAAAGAATGATGATAAACTACGGCATCACTACGGTGGTTTCTATAGAAGCCATTAATGAATTTATCGCAGCTAATAAAGACAAATTAGAAAGGAAAAATATTTTTTTAAACGATGATCTAATACAATAGCAGGGCAAGCCGTCCTTTAACTAACGGATTGTGCCTTCTGGATTTTGCCTCCTTCAAGTTAGGTATGTAGCAAATTATATTTAAAGCAAAAAGAGACGGAGAGATTCCGTCTCTTAAAATATTTATTGTTACTTTAATTCAATTGTCGGCAATTCGCTCGTGCAGAACGGGCAGCGTGTGGCTTGAATTGAAATACTTGATACACAGAAAGGACAAGTTTTCGTTGTCGGTGATTTGTCAGGTATATCTTCCTGTTTACGGTGCAGTTTCGCAAGTCCTTTCACAAGTAAAAAAACAGCATAAGCTACAACTAAGAAGCTGATTAACTTATTAATAAAAACACCCAAATTAAGTGTTACGGCGCCGGCAGTTTGTGCATCGGCAAGATTCGCATACGGCGGCGCAGCGGTTTCACCTGCCTTAAGCAAAATGAAAACATCTTTAAAATCAACATTTCCCAAAAGCATCCCGATCGGCGGCATTATAACATCGGAAACCATCGACGTTACAATTGTTCCGAATGCAGCACCGATTATAATACCGACCGCCATATCAATAACATTGCCTTTTACGGCAAAAGCTTTGAACTCTTTCCACATAAAAATTTCTCCTTGTTAGTGAATAGAATCATCTGAAAAACATTTTTCCTCATTCATAACTCACGAGCAGATTACAATTTATCAAAGTTTAATTTCTAAACTCTATTCAAAGATAAATTGCCGCCTGCAAACTATGAAATAACGAAATTAATTTTGACACAACCGTGTGTTTCCGTCAAACTTAAATTTTTAAATTATAAATAATTGACGATTAATTATATGAAAAAGTAATTAAATAATCACACATAGCGCGTATTTTTTGATAAAAACTAAAATAGTGGGGCAACATACAAATGCGAAATAAAATTTTGCTACTTTGCCTAACAAGCCTGAATTGCATAAAAATAATGGGGAGACAAAGAGATATCAGTTCCATTGCGAACAGAAAAAAGAAATCGGTTTAAAAATTGAAGACTTAAAAAAGAAACTATCGCTTAATTAAAAAAACTTCGCCGTCTTGATTAAAGAAATAAACATAATTAACTTAAACCACATTGTTAAAATCTTGCCTGTTCCTCCAATTTAGGATCGACCGGAAAAAAGATTAAACAATATTTTTTATATCAAACCGGAGAAAAAAATGGATCTTGATAGCTCAATTGAAAGTATAGTCTCAACCATTGAAAACGGGTGGAACGAAAAAAAAGGAGAGAAATATGCCGAAGCATTTACCGAAGATGCCGAATTTATAAGCATAACCGGAAAATATTTAAGCGGCAAAAACGAGATAACAGAATGGCATAATGATATTTTTGAGGGAGTATATAGTAACACGATGCTCAAAGTAACCGTCGAGAGAACCCGCCAAATCACAGATGAAATTGCATCGGTAGATTCGCACTTCGAATTTTTACAGAAAGGGGGAACATATTTTGCCCCGGGCTGGGTTCTATCGCACGCAGTTTTAAAAAACACAAATGAAGGCTGGAAAATCCTTCAATTAAACAACACCGTTCCATACGAACCATCTAGATAATATTTGATTTCCGGGAGAGCTTCATTTCCCGGGATTTTTTTGTCGTATATGCCATTATTTTGTAACTTCAGTGTGCTTTTTTATTAATTCCTTTCAACATAAAAGGAGCTGATTATGATCAGAACAGTTACTCTTTTTTTGCTCTTTGTTTTTATTTTATCGAACATCTCATTTTCACAGGAAAAAAATATAATTCCCGGTGAATTAATCGTTCAACTAAAACCGGGCTACCAAACAGAAAATTTAGAAAACGATCTATCTTCAATAGCTCTTCACACGAAGGAGTTGTTGTCAAAACGAATGAATATTTGGTTGTTCGGTTACGACGTTGGCAAAATTGCAGATAGCAATGTTCTTTTGGAATTACGCAGCCATCAATCGGTTAAACAGGCGCAGTTTAATCACATCGTCTCCTTACGTACAGAATTAAATGCTCAAGAATTTTCAACATCCATCCGCAACACTTTAAATGTACCAAACGACTCGCGTTTTAATGAGCAGTGGTCGCTTAACAATACCGGGCAAACCGGAGGCACTCCGGATGCCGATATAGATGCAGTTGAAGCATGGGATTTTTCAACAGGCGGCGTTACTGCTCTTGGCGATACAATTGTTATTGCAATAGTAGACGGCGGCTGCGATTTGAATCATTCCGATTTACAATACTGGTACAACTACGAAGAAATTCCAAACAATAATATTGACGATGACGGCAACGGCTATGTTGATGATTTCCGCGGATGGAATGCTTACGATAATAACGGCAATGTTCCGTCTGCATCTCACGGAACCCATGTTTCGGGGATTGCTGCAGCCCGTGGTAATAACGGCATCGGCGTTTCGGGAGTTAACTGGAACGCAAAGATTATGCCCGTTGCCGGTTCTACAAATGTGGAGGCTACTGTTGTTAAAGCCTATGCGTATATTCTCGAAATGCGTTCTCGTTATAACGAGACCAACGGGCAGCATGGTGCATTTGTGGTTGTTACTAATGCTTCTTTTGGCGTTGATTATGGCAACCCGGTAAATTATCCTTTGTGGTGCGCAATTTATGATTCGCTTGGAGTTCAAGGAATTATAAGCTGCGGCGCTACTGCTAATGCAAATATAAATGTTGATCTTCAGGGAGATATTCCTACAGCTTGCCCGAGTCCTTATTTAATTTCGGTTACTAACACTACAAACACAGACAGCAAAAACAGCGGCGCTGCATATGGTTTAACCACGATTGATATCGGTGCGCCCGGCACTTCGGTTCTGTCAACAGATTTAAGTAATTCGTATTCACTTAAAACCGGAACTTCAATGGCAACACCAACCGTTGCAGGCGCTGTCGCTTTATTGTTTTCGGCAGCAAACAGCGGATTGATGCAATCGTACAGGGTCAATCCTTCGCAAGGCGCTCTAACATTTAAACAGTTTTTATTTGACGGCGCAGATCCCATACCCGCTTTACAGGGTATCACCGTTACAGGAGGAAGATTAAATATATTCAATGCGGTTATGTCTGTTTCAACTCCGCCGGATAATATTCCACCCACAACGGTTTCCGATCTTGCAGTTGGCGGTGCAACTTCAAATTCGTTATTACTTAACTGGACAACTCCTCTCGATACTACGCGCAATGGTATTGTTGCTTATGATATCAGAATTTCAGCTTCGCCAATAAATGATTCGGCATCATTTTATAGCGCGCAGCAGATAGATTTTAACGAAGCGCCCGATACCGCAGGTGCAGTAGAAACGCTTTTGGTTGGAGGGCTTAATTTTAGTTCAACTTATTATTTCGCACTTACGGCATATGATCTATGGGGAAATGTTTCCAATATTTCCAACAGTCCCGCAGGAACTACTTACGGCGCACCCGAACTTTCGGTAACTCCATCGAGTCTTACACAAACTCTTTTCAACAACGAAACTTTTACCGATACAATTTTTATCTCCAATGTTTCGGTGCATAACTCATCGCTAAATTATAATGTATCGATGGACAACAATACATTCCCGACAGGTCTTGTTACTTATAAACTTGTGCCGTCAAAAGTCGTCACCGAAGATGTTAACATTGGAACCAAAGATGACCCTGCAGAAATTGGCGGATTGAGTATAGAAGGTTCGGGCGGACCGGATTTATTTGGTTATGAATGGATTGACAGCAACGAACCGAATGGTCCTTCTTACGAATGGAATAATATATCTTCCACCGGAACACTTGCAAGTACCTGGGCTCCTACCGGCTCATTCGATCCTAAAGATGAAGGATATGCGGGTCCATTTAATTTCGGATTTGATTTTAAGTTTTACGGAATAACTGAAACACAGATTTATGTATCGAGCAACGGCTTCTTAACATTTTCAGCGCCGGCTTCAAATACATTTACAAACGGACAATTGCCTTCCACATCTGCGCCTAACGGTATTATTGCCGCTTTCTGGGATGACCTTGACGGAAGCGCGCAGGGAACGGTTCATTATCAACAGGACGGCAATAAATTTATCGTTCAATTCACAAACTGGCAGAAATATTCTGCAACCGGTTCTTTAACATTTCAGTATGTGCTTTATAGCTCCGGAAAGATTATGGTTTATTATAACAATATGAATGCAACTTTAACTTCTGCAACTATCGGGATAGAAAATCTTGATGGTACGGATGGATTGCAGGTAGCTTATAATGCCGCTTATGTTAGTAATAACCTTGCGTTAAAAATTTCCGCAGATCCTGATTGGCTTGCAGCCAATACGACCGGCGGCTTATTGATGAATGGCACAACAACAAATCTTGAATTAACTTTTAATACTGAGGATTACCCGCTCGGAAATTACAGCATGGATGTTATAATAAACAGTAACGATCCCGCACACTTAACAACAACAATTTCCGTATCAATGCAGATAGTTTCAATTCCGGTTGAACTTACTTCGCTTACGGCTTCGACAGAACAAAATGAAGTTGTATTAAACTGGTCAACTGCAACCGAAACAAACAACCGCGGTTTCAGCATTGAAAGAAAAACATCCGCAGCAGCCTGGCAGGAAGTTGGATTTGCAAACGGTGCAGGAACTTCAAGCGAGCCTGCAAATTATTCTTTCGTCGATAAAGAACTTAACGCCGGAAAATATACTTATAGGCTTAAACAGATAGACTACGCCGGAAGCTATGAATACAGCGGCGAAGTTGAAGTTGAAGTGACCATTCCCGCAGTATATTCACTTACTCAAAATTATCCAAATCCGTTCAACCCGGCTACAATAATTCAATATTCAGTTCCGGAAAAATCGCAAGTTACAATTTCAGTTTATACATCACTCGGGCAGCTTGTAAAAACTATTGTTAGCGAGACTGCCGAAACAGGCTATCATCAAGTTCAATTTGACGCTTCCGAACTTACTTCGGGAACGTATATTTATCAGTTTATTGCAAAAAGCAGCAGCGGAAGTTATATCGATTCCAAGAAGATGTTGTTTGTTAAATAGTGCCAAGCGAAGCTTGGAATATTCTAATTGGGTGAGGCAGGAATTGCGAACCTGCCAAGTGGTAAAACTCTAAAGCCGCGCAGCGGGAAGCCGGAGTATAATTGGAAACGGCTATACTCTAAGCGGCTTGACAAAGGAATCAATCCCCGGAAAACCGGAAGAAAGGATGCTAAGCAAACGACCGGGTTGTAATGAAAGTGAAGGGCTCCTCTAAAAATCCATTATCCGTTAGCTAACGGATTACGGGTATATGCTGCCAAGCTGGATTTTCGAAGCGAGACAATTAAAGTTTTTAGAGATGCCCTAAACTAAATTGCAGCGACATAAACAGACGCTGTTTTATAAAAATAATTTGAGCCTATTCTGTAATTTTTTTAAGCCCTCAATGGTTGCTAAATAGCTATGTTCATTTTTCTGTTTTATATTAAAAAATAAAATCCTATTGCTGCCGTTTATTTTTAAAACGCTTCTTATTCTGCAACCACACTTTAACATTCCGGCATTAGCGATAGTGGTTCATTAGCATTGGCTTGTTATAAAGCATATTTTTAATATAACTTTTTATAAATTTCTATAACCCTTTTTCCAAAATGGTTTGACTTTGGTTTATTATTTGGGAATCGTTCTGAGCCATCAGAATAAAAAAGTCCAGACGAGTATAATGTCCCCAAAATATCTGGTCTATCGCTAATGAAAATATCTTCTTTCATCCATCTTGATATTATTATTCGCAAGTATGCTGCTGCATAAAGAATATTAATTGTATCATTCTCTAATTTTTTTATAATTTCAATTTTGCTTTCACTAATAGAAATTATACGTTGGTAATTATTGCCGGGATAATAAACACTTGTAATATCACTTAATTGATTTTCAATCCAATAAGCAGTTTTTATCTTAATTTGGCAAAAACCTATTGAACTATTTAAACCGGATTTTGCAATTATTATATCAAGCGCTTCATCTTCCCAGTTAAAATTTAACGTACGTTCAGAATATATTATTGAACATAATATTCTGTAATCAATATTAAATAGGCGGGATGCTTTTTTAATTATATCAATTTTTTCGTTTATTTTCTTAATGGTTGTGTTTGCATCTTCTGCAAAAGAAATTTGAAAAAAAAGCAAGATGAAAAATAATATCGGGGTCCAAAGACCCCGCTTGAATAAAATTATTCTCATAAAAAACGAACTACTTCATTAAGATTAATTTTGAGGATGTTTCAAATATTTCTGTTTGATTTTCCATCGACTTTGCTTTAATTCTGTAAATATAAATGCCGCTTGCCACTTGGGTTCCATTTTCACTTTTGCCGTCCCATACCGTTTTTTGATAACCGGAAGAAATAGAATTATAAAAAAAGTTTTTAATTACTCTTCCCATTATATCGTAGATGGATATTTCCACTTGTGAATCATATGGAAGGGCATAGCTTATTGTTGTTGTTGGATTAAAGGGATTTGGATAGTTGCCAAATAATTCATAATC
>Ga0100388_10002825_pt1 | contig 14891 bp, 17 predicted proteins | sample CryGeymeta201512_FD_81536 | JGI IMG/M metagenome (GOLD analysis project Ga0100388, IMG submission 81536) | Groundwater microbial communities from Crystal Geyser aquifers in Utah, USA - Crystal Geyser metaG 2015-12 | ecosystem: Environmental > Aquatic > Deep subsurface > Groundwater | place... | reverse complement strand
TATTCGTCCGCACCGTCGCGGTCGCGCGCATCACCATGCCGCGTTCGATGGTGCGGCTTTCGGCCGGGCGCGAGTCGATGTCCGAAGCGACGCAGGCCCTGTGCTTCCTTGCGGGCGCGAATTCGATCTTCACCGGCGACAAGTTGCTGACCGCGCCCAATGCGGGCGACGACAGCGACGGCGCGCTGTTCGCCAAGCTGGGTTTGACCGCGCTGAAGGGCGAGGAACCCGCGCGCGCCTGCAAGAGCGCGGTGCCGGCGGAGTAGCGGCAGCTTGACCCTCGGCTTCTCGGTCGACAGCCTGCTCCCGAAGGCGCGTGGGGGCGGGCAGCTGCGGATGGGGCTGGTCAAGCTGGAGGAGCCTCACTGGCTCGACCCCGCGCCCGATTTGGCGGCTCGGGCGGCTGCGTTTGCGGATTGGTCGCAGGCGGTGCAGCTCATGCCGGAAGCCGAGGCGCCGGGGCGCGAACTGGCCGCCATGCTTGGCGCACGAGGCGCGCTGCCCGAATCCGCGCTCGCAGTCCATGAAGACCTGTGCCTCCTCACGCAGCGCCCTGGCGAGGACATCTACCGCCTCATTGGTGCAGCAGTCGCTTGGCCCTCTGATTGGCACCCCGCCGACAAGATCGGCCTGCCTTTGCGGGCGCTCCATGCACCGATCCAAGGATACGAGGAACACCTCGCCACCGGTGTCGATCGCTTCATGGAAACATTGCGCCCCGGCGCGATCTATGGCCGCTGCAACTGGTTTATCGCCGCGACGGGCGAACGCCGCTGGTTGCCCGACAGGCGGCCGCAGGAAGCCTTCGCCCATGTGACGCCGGAGAACGCCGGAAGCACGCTGTTCGTGCGCTCCGAACGCCAGACGCTCCGGCGGCTCCCGCAGACCGGCGCGGTCCTTTTCACCATCGGAATCTATGTCGAACCGCTCGGCCATCTCGCTCCTGCGAATATCGCGATGCTGGGCCGCACCGTGCAACATCTCGTCGCAGGCGAGGGCGACAGGCGCGGTGCGCCTGCCTATGCTGACAGCCTCATCGGTTTCGCCAGGAGAAACGCCGCATGATGACCGCCTTGATGATCCTTCCTATGATCGCGCAGGCCACCCCGCCGCCCAATCCCGATTGGAACTGCGATGATCCGCAGTTCCAACAAGAAATGAACTGGTGTGCAGGGCAGGATTATGCGGCTGCCGATGCAGAACTGAATGCGCAATGGACCGTCACCGCCACCACCATGAAGGCGCGCGACGCAGACTTTGCCGAGCGCGGTGATGGCGCATTCGATGTGCGCGAAGGCTATTTTGAAAGCCTGCTGGAGGCGCAGCGTGGCTGGCTGCGCTACCGCGACGCGCATTGCCGTGTGGATGGCTACACTGCCCGCGGGGGCAGCATGGAACCTTTGTTGGCATTAAGTTGCAAGGCCCGCTTGACCCGCCTTCGCGTGGCTGAGCTGAAAGATCTGGCCGAGGCCCCCGGTTGATGCTGCAAATCCGTTAGCTTGCAGCCGCGGCAATCCCTCGGCATAGCCCGGTGATAACATAATGCGATTGCACGAGAGGTCTGAGCCTTGTTTGCGAAAATCCTGATAGCCAACCGCGGCGAAATCGCCTGCCGGGTCATTACCACTGCGCGGCGCATGGGGATCAAGACGGTTGCGGTCTATTCCGATGCCGATGCCCGCGCGCCCTTCGTCGCCATGGCGGATGAGGCAGTGCATATCGGCCCATCGCCCGCAGCCGAATCCTATCTGATCGCCGACAAGATCATTGCTGCCTGCAAGCAGACAGGCGCGGATGCCGTCCATCCCGGCTACGGTTTTCTATCGGAACGCACGTCCTTTGCCGAGGCGTTGGCGAAAGAAAACATCGCCTTCATCGGCCCGCCGGAGAACGCGATTGCGGCAATGGGCGACAAGATCGAATCGAAGAAGCTGGCGATGCAGGCGGGGGTGAACGTTGTTCCCGGCTTTGTCGGCGAGATTGAGGATACCGAGCATGCGGTGCGCATCTCGGACGAGATCGGCTACCCGGTGATGATGAAGGCCAGTGCTGGCGGCGGGGGCAAGGGGATGCGCCTTGCTTACAGCGAGGCCGATGTGCGCGAAGGGTTCGAGGCGACGAAGCGCGAGGGGCTGAACAGCTTCGGCGATGACCGCGTCTTCATCGAGAAGTTCATCCTCAATCCGCGCCACATCGAAATCCAGATCCTCGGCGATCAGCATGGCAATATCCTTTACCTCAACGAGCGCGAATGCTCGATCCAGCGCCGCCACCAGAAGGTGGTCGAAGAAGCGCCGTCACCTTTCGTCACGCCGAAAATGCGCAAAGCGATGGGTGAGCAATGCGTCGCTCTGGCGCGCGCGGTGGGATACTATAGCGCAGGCACGGTTGAACTGATCGTCAGCGGTGCGGACCCGACGGGGGAAAGCTTCTACTTCCTTGAAATGAACACCCGCCTGCAGGTCGAACACCCCGTGACCGAGGCGATCACCGGGATCGATCTGGTCGAACAAATGATCCGCGTGGCCGCTGGCGAGAAGCTGGCGATGACGCAGGATGAAATCGGGATCGACGGGTGGGCGATCGAGAACCGCGTCTATGCCGAAGACCCCTATCGCGGGTTCCTGCCTTCGACCGGTCGGCTGGTGCATTACCGCCCGCCGCTGCCAGGCTGGCAGGAAGACGAAACCGTTGCGGGCAAGGCGCGTCGGGGCGTGGCACGCGGGGCCGGCTCGGTGCGCGTCGATGACGGCGTTTACGAAGGCGGCGAGGTGTCGCGCTTCTACGATCCGATGATCGCCAAGCTGATCACCTGGGCGCCCACGCGCGACGAGGCCGCCGACCTGCAGATCGAGGCGCTCGACAATTTCCGCATCAAGGGGCTCGGCCACAATGTCGATTTCCTCAGCGCGATCATGCAGCATCCGCGCTTCCGCTCGGGCGAGCTCACCACCGGCTTCATCGCCGAGGAATATCCCGAAGGTTTTCATGGGGCGGCGACAGACAGCGCACTTAAGCGCAAGATGGCCGGGCTAGGCGCGACGCTGATGCACGCGATCGAAGGCCGGGCGCGCGACATCAGCGGACAGCTTGCCGAAACCCTTGACGCCCCGACGCTCTGGTCGGTGACGGTTGGCGGGGAAACCTTCGAAGTCGACCTATCGAGCCTTGAGGTTGATATTCTGGTGGGCGGCGAACTGATGAACCTCCGCCAAGAATACACCATCGGTGACAGTATGGTCACCGCCACCATCGATGGCGAAGCGATCACCGTGCAGCTTGAGCGCACGCTGACTGGCCTCCTCATGACGACGCGAGGGGCAAAGCACGAGGTGCGCGTTCTGCCTGCGCGCATCGCACCCTATGCGGCACTGATGGTTGAAAAGGTGCCGCCCGATCTCTCGCGCTTCCTGATCTGCCCCATGCCCGGAATGCTGGTGATGCTGCACGTTGCCGAGGGCGAGACCGTGCAGGCCGGACAGCCGCTCGCCACGGTCGAGGCGATGAAGATGGAAAACATCCTGCGCGCCGAAAAGGAAGGCGTGATCGCCAAGATCAATGCCACAGAGGGTGAAAGCCTCGCGGTGGACGCGGTGATTCTCGAACTGGAATGACACGGGCATGGCGTTGGCGCGCAAGCCTCACCCCGCCTTTCTAAATCTTGCGTCATCGGGCAATCCTGTCCCAAACCCAGGATCGACGGTGCGTGATGATCTGGCTTGGTCGCTGGATCGGCGGAGCGGGCCCGGTCAAGATTTTGCACTACGACGATTGATTACTGCGCTTGATTGCAACTTTCTTGCAAAGCTTGTTGTCAATTTGCGCTGGTTGTATGATTATCGACATAAAGTTTCTTTTTGGTCTGTTCTACGCCCAGCTTCGTGAGAATATTGGTCCTGCCGAGTCGTGGTTTTATCCACGGCTGCGGATTGAATCTCAGTCGGAGGATTTGATCATGGCACGAACGGGAACCGGTTTTTTTGATCGAAAAGGCAATTTCTTCAAGACTGCCCGCGACGCGACCGTGAGCGATCTGGCGGGTATGCTGGGGCAGATTGGCGAAGGTGAGAGCCTTGCGCCAGGGATCGCTTACATGCTGCTTAAACGGCGCGCCGAGATCGAACGGCTATTTGCCGAGCATGACACGATGCTCGCGGAGGAGGCCGTAATGAAAGCAGCGCGCACCTCAGCCGATCCGCTGAACAATGTCGCCCAACTGCCAAGCCGGCCGGCGCTCTGACATTGCAGGTTTAATTCAGCGCCATATGCAGGCACTGGTTGAAGTCAGTCAGCGTGTAGTCGCTAAAAGCCGCGCCGTTGTTAAATCCGCGCTTCCGGTAAAGCGCAAGGGCCGGATCAAAGGCCGGACCGCTGCCAGTTTCTAGGCTGAGAATCCTCAGATCCTGTGTCCGGGCATGCGCAATGATGGTTTCAAGCAGCGCGCTGCCTAGTCCGCGGCGCAAGTAATCTGGATGGGTTCGCATCGACTTTATCTCGCCGTGCGTTCCGTTCAGCCGCTTCATCGCGCCAATCGCCGCCACCCGGCCATCGATACGCGCTTCCCAAACGGTGACAGTGTCCGTCTCCAATCCACCAAGATCAAGTGCGAAACTCAGACCTTGCGGCGAACCTGCCAGCATCGCCTGCTGATGGAGGGCGATCAATGCTTGCACCTCGGGGTCGTTGAGGTTCGCGTGGGCGATGTTCAAGCAGTCAATTCCCCATCAAGGAAAGCAGCGATGTCTGCGAGATCGACGTCACGCGCCACATAAGCCTCTCCCAATGACCGCAGCAGCAAGAAGAGCAGGGTGGTGCTTTCCGCTTTCTTGTCGTGACGCATGTGCTCGACCAATGCCGCGCCGTCACACGCCAGACCCAAGGCTGCAAGGCTGGCCGGCAAGCTTGCCGCAGCAATCGCTTGTGCGGCGCGTTCGGCATCGGCCACGGATATCTCCCCTCGCCGGGCGGAGTAGCGCGCCGCCAACACCATGCCGAGCGCGACCGCCTCTCCATGCAGTAAACTTTGCGAAAAGCCCGTTTCAGCCTCCAGCGCGTGACCAAAGGTGTGACCAAGGTTAAGCAGAGCGCGGCGGTCTTCGGTCTCGCGCTCATCTTCTGCCACGATCCGCGCTTTCATCGCGATGCTGGTCGCAATAGCGTGCCCAAGCGCGGCTGGATCGCGCCCCACGACCTTGTTTCCATTGGTTTCCAGCCAGCCGAAAAACGCGGCATCACCCAACAGGCCGTATTTCAGAACCTCGGCATAGCCAGCGCGCATTTGGCGATCGGGCAGGGTGGCCAGCACCAAAGGGTCGATCAGCACCAGGGAGGGCTGATGAAACGCACCGATGAGGTTCTTGCCCGCGCGCGTGTTGATCGCGGTCTTGCCGCCGACAGATGAATCAACCTGCGCCAATAGCGTTGTCGGCAGCTGCACGAAGCCGCAGCCGCGTTTCAGGATGGCGCAGGCAAAGCCGACCAAATCGCCCACCACGCCGCCGCCGAGCGCGAAGACATGATCCCTGCGTGTGATCCCCAGCCCAAGCAGCCAATCGCACAGGCTTTCAAGCACGCTCCAGGTTTTTGCATCTTCGCCAGGGTCAACCACGAACCATGTGGCAGCAAGACCATGCGCGGCCAGATTGGTGTCGATCCCCGCAGCGTAGAGGCGGTGCGTATTGGTATCGGCGACAAATGGCACGCTGCGTGTTGTGCCATAGCTTTTCAGGAATGGCGCAGCCCTTTTGGCCAGCTGGGCCATCAAGCCCTCCTCAATCACGACATCGTAACTGCGTCCGGCCAGCGCGACGGAAATTACAGCCATTGATTGATTCCTTCGATGATGGTTCGAGCTGTCGCCGTATGCGGACCGTTTTCGCTGACGACGCGAACATGAGCCTGCGCGTAAAAGGGCGCCCGTTCTTTCGCCAGGCGGGTCAGGATTTCACGGGGATTGCCGTTCTTCAATAAGGGCCGGTTGCCGCGCCGTGCGGTACGCTCGACCAGCGTGTCGGTGTCACAGTCGATCCACACTGCAATGCCACGCTCGAGAATGATCGCGCGGGTCGACGGGTCGACAAAGGCGCCTCCACCAGTTGCGATCACGCCATGAGCTTCGTCCATAAGGCGTGCAATCACGCGCCGCTCGCCGTCACGGAAGTAGGCCTCCCCGAAGGTGTCGAAGATTTCGGGGATGGAACGTCGTGCAGCCTCCACGATGGCGTCGTCTGCATCGATAAAATCGCGCTGCAACAGGTTGGCGAGTTTTCGCCCGACGGTCGATTTGCCGACACCCATTAAGCCCACCAGCACCACCGGACGGGTGATGCGCGCCGCAATTGCGGAAAGGTCGTGATCCTGCGGAAGAGAGGGCGATGCGGACATTGCCGCACGGCCTATAGATGGGCTAGGGCACACGCAATATGGCAAACTCGCGCCCTCCGCGTCTCTCTCCGTCCGGCCTTCAGGACGCGCCTGTGCGCCGACCATCTGGCACGGGGCGTTGGGTGATGATTGCGGGCGTCGTGACGGCCGGTTTGCTGGCGCTTGCGTGGTTCGATGGCGGCGAAGAGTCGCTTCATCCAATTGCCGAGGCGGTGCCGCTGCCCGAGCAGGAGCAATGAATGTGACGCGGGCTTCAGTAAGCATTCTGGTGCTCGGTCTTGCAGGCGCGCTGGGCGCGTCGGGACTATCGGGACTTGCTCTTGCGCAAGGCAAACCCGAATCGCTCCTGCCGCCGGGGTTCGATGATCCTGCTCCAGCCCCAAGCCCTGCGCCGTCATCTGCGCCCACAACGGCCCCCTCGCAGCCTGCACAGCCGGGTGTCATTCCTTTTCCGAGCGGGCCTGTTGCTCCGGTAGCCTTGCCGCCTCTGCCCAGCATCACGCGTAGCGAATATGCCCGTTTGCCCACGCTCGATCAGCTGGAGAACATGTCGACCGAGGAGCTCGACCAGCTTCTCGGCCTTAAACCGAAATCCGATATTCCCGCTGGGGCGCAGCGCGCGCTTACGCGGGTGGGCGTTCTGGCCACTGACGAAGGCGGGTTGCCGCCCGTCGCGCTTGCCAGGCAGCCTGAACAGCTGGTGCGGGCGGTGCTGGCGGGCATCCGCGGGCCGATGGTTTCGCGCTGGGGGCATATTCTGCTGCGGCGTGCGCTGGCGAGCCGACTTGCCGCACCTATGGGCATGGACCCGATCGAATTTGCTGCGCTGCGTGTCGGCGTGCTCAACGGGATGGGTGAATATGCGCTCGCCCGCGCTGTGGCACAGGATATCGACAGCGCCGAATGGTCGCCGAGCCTGACGCAAGAGGCGTTGACCGCATATCTCGCCAGCGCAGATATCACCGGTGCTTGCCCCGTCGTGCGCTTGCAAGGTTCTTCGCGCGATGATGGCGCGTGGCAGATGTGGCAGGCAATCTGCAATGCCTATGCTGGCGAAACGGCGCTTGCCGCATCGCAGCTGGATCGCGCACTTTTCCGCGGCGCCGCCCCTCGTATCGACGTGCTGCTGGCGCGGCGTCTTGCCGGGGCTGCCGGACGCGGGCAGCGCGGGGTGCAGATTGAGTGGCAGGGGGTGGATGAACTTAACCCCTGGCGCTTCGGCCTTGCGAACGCGGTTGGTGAGCCGCTACCGGAAGGTCTGCTCGATGGCGCATTGAACGCCGCGGATGGAGCCTATTACGCCAGAGCTGGCGCGCTGCTACCCATGCTGCCTGCGACAGAACGCGCTGTCTTTGCCGGGCGCGCTGCACGTGAAGGCATCTTGTCCGCCGATGCGATGGTCGATCTTTATTCTGAAATCTACGCCGGCACTGGCTCTAACGGAGATCCGCAGAACCATGCAGCTACTTTGCGTGAAGCCTATCTTGCCAGTGATCCCGCAGCCCGTATCGCCGCGTTGGAAAGGCTCTGGGCTGCCGGCCCGTCGCTGGGCGGTGGGGACGGATATGGCGCGCGAGTGCTGACTGCCTTTGCCGCTGCGCGCATTCCGGCGGTCGCGGCCAACGCGGATGCCGCCGGTGATCTGATCGCGGCGATGCTAACCGCCGGGCTTGATTCCAACGCAGTGCTTTGGGCCAATGTGGTGGAGGAAGGCTCGCTTGCGTGGGCCTTGATCGCGCTGGCCAATCCGCGCGGCGGCGAAGTGGGGCAGGGCGCCGTCGAAAGCTTTACCGGCGATGACAACAGCGAAGGCGCGCGAAAGTCCGCGTTCCTTGTTGCAGGTCTTGCCGGGCTTGGACGCCTGAATACAGGCGATGCCGCTTCTCTTGCCGGTGATCTTAATTTCGATCTGGCGCGCCAAACCCGCTGGAGCCGGGCAATTGCGCGTGCGGCCGACGTTGGCAATCCGGCGTTGGTGGCCTTCCTGGCTGGGCTGGGAATGCAAGGTTCAAGCTGGGAGCAGATGACCCCTTTGCACCTCTATCACATCACCTCTGCGCTGAGCCGGGTGGGGATGCAGGCAGAAGCCCGGATGATCGCTGCCGAGGCCGTGGCGCGCGGCTGAGATGCGCTGATGTCTGATGCGACAGAGGCTTTTCTCGCGATGCTCGCCACTGAACGCGGGGCGGCGGCTAACACGCTTGATGCCTACCGCCGCGATCTCGATCAGGCGGAAGAGGCGATCGGCGATCTTGCCTCCGTGCCGCGTGATGGGGTGGCTAGTTTAGCTGGCGAGTGGGCCAGTCTGGCGCCATCCACCGTGGCCCGGAAAGCATCGGCGCTGCGTCAGTTTTTTGGCTTCGCCATTGACGAGGGGTGGCGTGACGACGATCCCTCGGGTGCACTACCGCAACCGCGCGCGCCCCGGCCGCTGCCCAAGGTGCTGGCTCATGACCAGATCGCTGCGCTGTTTGCACGCGCCGAGGAGGAGGCGTCCGGCAATGATCCCAAGGCGGTTCGGCTGCTTGCGCTGATCGAACTTCTTTACGGATCAGGCCTTCGCGCAAGTGAACTTGTGATGCTGCCGCTTCATGCAGTTCCGCGCGATGCGCCGTTTCTGACTGTCACAGGCAAGGGCGGGGCAACACGGCTGGTGCCGGTTGGCGGGCGTGCGCTGGAAGCACTCGCCCGTTGGTTGGCATTGCGACCGCAGGAGCCGCCGTCGCGTTACTTGTTCCGTTCCCGCAAGGGTCAGCCGCTCAGCCGGGTGCGGCTGTTCCAATTGTTGAAAGCCTTGGCAGCGCGCGCCGGGCTCGATCCTGCCACGATCAGCCCGCATGTGCTGCGCCATGCCTTTGCGACGCACCTGCTTGAAGGCGGGGCGGATCTGCGCGTGCTTCAAACGCTTCTTGGCCACGCGGATATTTCCACGACCCAGATCTACACCCATTTGGACAGCGCGCGGTTGGTTGCTCTTGTCAATTCCCGCCACCCGCTTGCAACCCGCTCAACATCCGACTAGCCCCTCGCCATGATTTCCTACCTCGATTTCGAGAAGCCAGTCGCCGCCCTTGAAGAGCGCATTGCACAGTTGCGCAGCGTGAACGCGCTGCATGATGTCGATGTTGCCAGTGAGATCGGTCGGCTTGAAGCCAAGAGCGTCGAACTGCTCAACCGCACCTACGCTTCGCTTACCCCGTGGCAGAAGACGCAAGTTGCCCGTCATCCGCAGCGGCCGCATTTCCACGATTATGTCGCGCATGCCTTCAGCGATTTCATACCCTTGGGCGGAGACCGCCTTTACGGCGATGATCTGGCAATCATGGGAGGCTTTGCACGGCTTAACGGGCGGCGGATCATGTTGATCGGGCACGAAAAGGGCAATGATACGCAAAGCCGGATCCGTCACAACTTCGGCATGGGCAAGCCCGAAGGCTACCGCAAGGCGATCCGCCTGATGGAAATGGCGGGCCGATTCGGCCTTCCGGTGGTCACATTGGTGGACACGTCTGGCGCCTTCCCGGGGATTGAGGCTGAAGAGCGCGGGCAGGCAGAGGCTATCGCGCGGTCGACCGAAGCCTGTCTTTCGCTTGAAGTGCCGATGATTGCAGTCGTCGTGGGTGAGGGCGGGTCAGGCGGCGCCGTGGCGCTTGCTGCGGCCAATCGGGTGCTGATGATGGAGCATGCTGTCTATTCGGTGATTTCGCCGGAAGGCTGCGCCTCGATCTTGTGGCGCACATCAGAAAAAGCGCCCGAAGCGGCGCAGGCGATGAAGATCACTGCCCAGCATCTCAAGCGTGACAATGTGATCGACCGGATCGTCAAGGAACCGGTTGGCGGCGCGCACCGCGATCCGAAGGCCGCGGCCAGGATGCTAGGGGCCGCTTTGACCGAAGAGATCGAAACGCTTTCCAGCAAGACGGCGCAGCAACTAATTGCCGCCCGGGAGGAACGTTTCCTCGCCATCGGAGGTTAAGGCCTCCCGCAACATAGTGATGCGCGACATCGTCCGACATCATTTAGCCGTAAGGCCACACTTCGCGGGAGAAAACCAACATGGCTCGAATTTCACGCAGACTTCTGGTGCTGAGTGCCGCGCCGATCGCGCTGGCCGGATGCGCAGGCATGGGCGGTCCGATTCCGTCGGCATCCACCCCCATCACGCAGACCGAAGCGCAGCAGGGCGCGCAATACCACCCGCAATTGCTGGCTGAATTCGGCGGCGCGATGACCGGGACGCACGCGCAATATGTCGAACAGGTGGGCAAGAATATTGCCGTTCAGTCGGGCCTCGGCAATGCTCGGGAATCGTTCACCGTCAGTTTGCTCAATTCGCCGGTCCACAACGCCTTTGCGGTGCCCGGCGGCTATGTCTACACCACGCGGCAGCTCGTCACGTTGATGAACAACGAGGCGGAACTGGCAGGCGTGCTGGGGCATGAGGTTGGCCACGTAGCGGCACGCCATTCCCAGCGGCGTCAGCAAAACGCGCAGCAAAATTCGCTCCTTGGAGGCGGGCTGGCGATCCTTTCCGGGATTTTGCTCGGCGATTCGAGCCTCGGCAATACCATTTCGCGCGGCGTCCTTCAGGGCTCGCAAATGCTGACCCTAAGTTTTTCGCGCCAGCAGGAGCTCGAAGCAGACGATCTGGGCATCCAGTATCTTGCCAAAGCGGGCTACGATCAGCGCGCGATGGGCACGGTTTTGGCGAGTCTCGCGGCGCAAAACGCGCTCGATGCGCGGCTTGCAGGACGCAATGCCAGCGTTCCCGAATGGGCTTCCACCCACCCGGATCCCGCAAGCCGCGTTCAAAGCGCGCTCGCCAAGGCCGGCGCTGGCGGTGTAACGAATCGCGACACCTTCCTCGCCCGGGTTGATGGGCTCTTGTACGGGGATGATCCCGCCCAAGGCATGATCGAAGGCAGCACCTTTATTCATCCTGAACTTCGCCTCGCTTTCACCGCGCCGCAGGGCTTCTACATGGTGAACGGAACGCGCGCGGTAAGCATCAACGGGCAGGGCGGACAGGCGCAAATGACGCTGGCTGCCTATAACGGCAATCTGGAAACCTACGTGCGCCAGCAGTTCACCGCCGCCGGCGGGCAGAATAACAATCTGGCGCCGGCGCAGCTTGAACGCACGACGGTCAACGGGTTGCCCGCCGTGTACGGCACCGCGCGGGTCAATAATGGCCAAAGCCAGGTCGATATTGTGGTTTTCGCGTATGAATTCGCGCGCGATCGTGCCTACCACTTCACCGCAATTGCCCCTGCGGGCCGCGCGGGCACATTCAATTCGATGTTCCAGTCGATGCGCCGGATTACGCAGACCGAAGCGACATCGGTGGTGCCCAAGAAGCTGCAGGTTGTGACCGTGGCGCGCGGCGATACGGTAGCGAGCCTTTCACGCCGAATGGCTTATCCCGCGGCGCAGGAAGAACGGTTTCGGGTGCTGAATGCGCTTGGTAGCGGTGAAGATCTGACGGCTGGCCAGAAAGTCAAGCTGGTCGTACGGGCGCGCTAATTGATACGGACCGGCCTGATTTGCTGGGTCGGTCTTTATCGACAAGACAAACAAAAACGGCGGGGATCGCTCCCCGCCGTTTTTTTTGTAAGCTGACTTACGGCGCTGCGTTGCCGGCCTTGAGACCAGCATCGACCTTTTCAAAGGTCTTGTTAACTTCGCCGCCAACAGCGGTCATGGCGGTAATGGCAGCGACTGCGATCAGAGCGGCGATCAGGCCATATTCGATTGCGGTTGCGCCCTGCTCGTCACGGATAAGGTTCTTGAAAAAGGTCATGTCTGGTCTCCTGTTTTGGTCTTCGGTACCCGCGCCGTCCGCCTCTTAGCGTCCGACATTTTTTGAATTAATCGGCATCTCTTGATAATTCCCTAATTCGCTGGACACGAATTTCAGCCATTACCTATCGCTGCCGTCACTTCCGTTGACACAAAGTTCCACATCTGGATCGTCTCGCCGGCAACGGCTTGAATGGCTCCGAGGGTGGCAAGTGCAATGAGAGCAACGATCAGGCCGTATTCAATCGCGGTGGCCCCGGTGTTGTCGTCGACCAGGTTTTGAAACAAAGTCGTCGACATTGGGAAATCCCTCGCTTCCTGCGTCCTGACAACTTCAAAATCGTCCATTCGGGTTAAGGAAAAGTTGATGCGCGCGGCCAAAGTGGAAAAAAATCCGACATGACGAAACCGCTGATGATGGTCGTGGCGGGCGCATTGCAACGCAGCGATGGCCGCTGGCTGATGCAATGTCGTCCACCAGGAAAGCATCACGCAGGCTTATGGGAGTTTCCCGGCGGCAAGGTGGAAGATGGCGAGCCTCCTGTAACGGCCTTGTGCCGGGAGCTTTCGGAAGAATGCGGCATCACAGTCGCGCAAAGCCAATGTCACCCTGTAACTTTTGCCGAAAATGCACATCATGATGATGACCGAGGCATTGTCATATTGCTTTACATTGTGCGCGGTTGGCAGGGCGAGCCACAATCGTTGGAGGGCGGCACGTTAGGCTGGTTTCACGCATCAGAGGCTTTGGCATTGTCCAAACCGCCGCTTGATGTGGATTTGGCTGCGCGCCTGTTTCAAAAAAATTGAATAGTGCCAAACGGCTCTTGCCAAGCCGCATGGACCCCCTTATGTGCCGCCCCCTAGCGCGCACCCGTAGCTCAGCTGGATAGAGCACCAGACTACGAATCTGGGGGTCGGACGTTCGAATCGTTCCGGGTGCACCAACAACGCCCGTTCCTTGAAAAAGGGGCGGGCGTTGTTGGTTTCCGGCCGTTGATCAATCGCCGGCGCTGTCTTCGAGTACGTGCATATCATCATCCGACAGTCCGAAATGATGGCCCGCTTCGTGGATCACAACGTGGCGGATCAGCGCAGCGAAACTCACACCAGTTTCCTGCATTTCAGCCAAGAGCGGCTGGCGGAACAGCGTAATGACCGCCGGCAGTCCGTCGCTTTCCCATTGCGATCGTTCCGTCAGCGCGACACCTTCATAAAGGCCGGTCAATTCCCACCGGTCTGTCATGCCAACGGCGCGCAGTTGGTCGGGCTGGGCGAACTCTTCGACTCGCAGAACCACGTCACGCAGCCGTTTGCGGAACGGTGCGGGCAGCTGCGACAGGACGCCGATGGCTGCAGCTTTGAATTCGGTGGCGCTCGGCATGGTCACAATCTGTCGTCCTTTCTGATCCCCGAGGGGATGGAATTGGCGGTTTCGATACTTACATGCGTTAAAGTTTGTGAAACACCCTTCAGGCGTGATCGCGGATTTAGGGCGGAACGCCTCTGGCACTTGCGGGTTATCTCGGTTCTGGATCGACAGGGCAGAGCCTGCGACAAGGCACTTGCGCAAAGAAAGACGACAAGACATGAATTATCTCTCGGCCCACGATCATGATGATGCGTTTGATCCGGATAACCCGATGGGCAAGCCCGAAGTGCCGGATCATGTCCAGGACGCGATACGCACTCTTATTGCATGGGCCGGCGATGATCCGGCCCGCGAAGGGTTGCGCGACACCCCCAAGCGCGTTGGGCGTGCATGGCTGGAGTATTGCGAAGGATACAAGGAAGATCCTGCGATCCACTTGTCGCGTATCTTCAAAGAAGTCGGCGGTTATGACGAAATCGTGCTTCTCAAGGATATCCCGTTTCAGTCGCATTGCGAACATCACATGGCGCCGATCATCGGCAAGGCGGCAATTGCCTATTTGCCCAACAAGAAAGTGGTCGGCATTTCAAAGCTTGCGCGCGTCCTGCACGGCTTTGCCCAGCGTTTGCAGATACAGGAGCGTCTGACAGCCGAGGTCGCCAGTTGCATCTGGGACAATCTCGAACCTCACGGCGTGGCTGTTGTGATTGAAGCACAGCATGGCTGCATGACCGGTCGCGGTGTAAAAACTCCGGGCGTCGGCATGATCACCAGCCGAGTGCTCGGCTGCTTCCTTGACGATCATCGCAGCCGCAAGGAAGTGATGAGCCTGATGGGCTACTGATACCTCCATAAGACTGCCGCACCTTGCTGCGCTTGGATGGGGCCAGCCGAAATGGTAAAGCTGCATGATCGACGGCCTCAATGGCCGGGATCATGCAGGAGACAACCATGAAGAAACTATCCTTTGCCGGGCTGATGCTGAGCGCGTCTCTGGCTTCTCCCGCCGTGGCGCTTGAACACGAGGTCGTGATTGACCATGCATCGGGGCCGATCGCTGCCGATTACAAAGGGTCCGTCGCTGTCGAAACGCGGCAGGTGGGTTCAGCCGGCGTGGCTGGTCGGTCCAGCACGCTGCGCTGCAACTGGACAGCCAGTCTAAAAGTCGAACGTATCGCAACGGTCGGTGACACAATGCAGTCTCGCCGTGTTCTGACGCGCAACGATGTCGCCAGCGGCTCGCGTCCCGGCTGGTGTCAGACGCAAACCAAGGCGATTGATCGGCTGGTGGAAACGCGCCGCGAACGTATCCGTACCGTCATGTTGGCTGTGATCG
>Ga0100388_10002819_pt1 | contig 14910 bp, 10 predicted proteins | sample CryGeymeta201512_FD_81536 | JGI IMG/M metagenome (GOLD analysis project Ga0100388, IMG submission 81536) | Groundwater microbial communities from Crystal Geyser aquifers in Utah, USA - Crystal Geyser metaG 2015-12 | ecosystem: Environmental > Aquatic > Deep subsurface > Groundwater | place... | reverse complement strand
TTTGATGGCCTCCGACTCGCCAATGATATTGGTGGCGTGTGCCTTGCCGCTGACCTCGCTCCGCAAGAAGAGGTTCTCGGATAGGAGGGCGTGTTTTTCGATCGCGCGATTGATGACGACGCGTGCATGGTCGATCTTGAAGGGTTTGATCAGGTAGTCGTACGCCCCCAATTTGATCGCTGAAATCGCCGTCTCAGGTGTGGCGTGCGCCGTGATGACGATGACCTGTTGGGCTGGGTCGACCGCGCGCGAAGCTTCAAGCACGTCCAGTCCGCTGATCCCGGGCATTTGAAGGTCAGTGAGGACACAAGCGTAGCGCTCCCCCGCACTGAAGAGAGCCACGGCGGCCTCGCCGTTTTCTGCGGTGTCGACGCGAAAACCCGCTTTAGACAGCATGATGCTCAAGAATTCTCGCATGCTTTGTTCGTCATCGACGACAAGGATGCGTGATCGTTCGATTTCTTCGGTCATCATTTTTGGGGGTTCGAGGGCAGTGGACACTAGGCTAATTGTCCGGCAGCAATAGTGGCCGGTGCCTTTTGAAGGGTAAGGCGAAACGCGGCGCCTTTCAATGACATCGATTCGTTGAGCGTGATTTCCCCGCCTTGCTCTTCCATCAGTCTAAACAGCGTGGCCAGACCCAATCCGGTGCCTTTTGTTTTGGTGGTGAAAAACGGCTCGAAGATGCGGTCACGAATTTCTTCGGGGATCCCGCTGCCATTGTCTTCGACAAAGAGGTGCCAGACCTCGCCGGCGTCCTCGAGGCGAATCAGGATTTTGGAACAGCCGGCCTCCGAGGCGTTGTTGATGAGGTTCCACAAAACCTGCCGTGTGGCCTGATCGTCCACATACCCTTGAGCGCCTGGAGGGGTGATGACCTCGAATTCGAATTTCCCACGGGTTTTGGCAAGGTCGGTCACATCTCGGATGAGGCGAACGAGGTTGGTCGGCTCCAGCGCCAAATTATGTGGCCGCGAATACTCAAGGAAATCCGAGATCAGCAAATTTAGCCGATCGACTTCGCGAATGACGATGCCCATGAGTGCCCGGTCGCTTTCGTCTTCGCTTTCGCTCTCCAGCATCTCAACGGCGCCGCTGATGGACCCGAGCGGGTTTCGGATTTCATGTGCGATGGCTGCCGATAACTGGCCCACGGCGGCGAGCCGTTCCGAACGTCGCATCTGGCCCTCAAGGGCGCGGATATCGGTCAGGTCCTGAAAGATGACGATTTGTCCATTATCACGGCCGCTTGCGTCGGAAAGAGGGGATACCGAAAACCCCAAGAATACGGATTTGCCGTCACTCCTCTCGAAGGGGCTCTCCCGTCGGCGGAGTGGATGCTCGGATTGAAGTGCCTCCCAAAGCCCAGGGAAGATGGCATCGATTGGGCGGTCCATCATTTGTATGTCTGCGAGTCCCGTGATGTCGCAGGCTGCGCGATTCACGAAGATGACATTTCCGTTGAGGTCAGTGGTGACAAGTCCAGAACTGAGGCTCTCGAGGATATTCAGATTCAGCGCCTTCAGGTCCGCGAAATCAGAGCGCTGTTGGACGAGTTCCTTGGTCGCTTTGCCCAGGCGGTCTGCGAGATAGCCAGCAAGGAGAGCGACAACCACGGACGCTGTTGAGTTGACCGCCAGGCGGAAGAGCGTGACCTTGGCTGGTCTGAAGATGCCGTAAATATTGGGCAATGAAACGAGGCCAAGGTCCACACAGGCAAAGAGAAAAAACGCGAGAATGGATGCAAAGGCTGCTTTGGTCGCAGCAGGACGACCTAAAACAACCGCAGAGTTGATGATGACGACGTAGAAAAGAAAGAGAAAGAGGCTATCCAGCCCGCTCGTGACCAAAGCGAGCGCCACGGAGAGGCAAAAATCCACGACCAACTGCACTTGAGCGTGGCGAGTTGGGTCGACCTGCCTCTTGAGCGCAAGCGCATAACCGATCGTGAGCACGTAAGTGCCAACGATAAGCCCCATCAATGTGTAGTTGCGAAACTCGGCGAGGTTGGTGAGCGAGTCCGCGTCGAGTGCGACTGCGGTGCCTAGGAAGATGGTTACCAGAACCACCCGGCAGAGCATCAACCCTTCGAGGCGGTCCGCGACCGCGCTGCGATGGACCTGAGCCGACATCAGCTCTTCTTGATGTTGCCAGCCATGGTGAAGATGGGCAGGTACATCGCGATGAGCATGCCACCGACCACGATACCTAGGAACACCATCAAAAGCGGTTCGATCATGGACGTAAGATTGTCCACTGCTACGTCGACTTCATCTTCGTAGAAGTCGGCGATCTTGTTGAGCATTGTATCCAAAGCACCTGTTGATTCACCCACGCCGATCATCTGGACGACCATGTGTGGGAAGATGCCCGTTTCGGTCAAGGGATCGACCATGTTCTGGCCCTCCGAAATCTTGGCCCGCACGTGCATGATCGCCTTTTCGATCGTCATATTCCCGGACGTCTTTGAGACGATTTCAAGTGAATCCACGATTGGAACACCGGATGAAACCATGGTGCCCAGAGTTCGCGTGAAACGAGCAACGGAGGCTTTTCGGACCAGAGGGCCAAAGAGAGGGGCCTTCAAGATGTAGCGGTCAAAAACGGCGCGAGTGGCGGGTGTTCGCATGAGATAGGTTACCAACATCGTGGCACCAATTATACCAATCACAATGTGCACAAAATACGATTGTACAAATTCGGAGAGGTTGACCACAAATTGGGTCGGTGCGGGCAACTCGCCTCCCCCCATTTCAGCAAACATCGAAGTGAATGTCGGGATGACCTTGTAGAGCAACAGGATCACGACGAGCGTCGCAATCACGAGAACGATGATTGGATACGAAAACGCGGAGCGAATCTTACGACGCAATTTCTGCGATTTTTCGATTTCGATCGCGAGCCGGTTCATGACGGTGTCAAGAATACCGGCTTCCTCACCCGCAGACACGAGCGCGCAATAGAGACCATCGAATGCGGTGGGGTGCTTTCGCATCGTCTCCGCAAGCGTCTGCCCCGATTCCACGTCTGCCTTAATAGCAAGAATAGTCGCGCGAAATCCCTTATGAGGTTCAGCACCACCGAGCAGGTCGAGGCATTGAACGATGGGCAAACCCGCGTCGATCATGGTGGCGAACTGGCGTGTGAAAACGACGAGGCTTTTCAACGGCACACGAGCCGCAAAAATGCCCATGTTCAACTTGGTGCCCTTCTTGCGAATTTTGGCAACGTCGATGTCTTGAGCGCGCAAGCGTTGTCCGACTTCGTCGGAACTCGTCGCGTTCATTTCACCTTTTCTCCTCTCGCCGCTTCGTGCGGTGCCTTCCCAGACAAATACCGGCATGGCTATCCTACTCTGTTATCAAGTGTATCGAATTCTTCCACCGGCTGGACCGGACTTCGAACCCGACGGGCCCGATTGGCCACCTTGTTCGATCATCGTACGTAATTCATCAGGGTCACTGCTTCGGGCCAACGCGTCCTCAAGGGTAATCTCGCCGGCTCGGTACAGCTTAAAGAGTGATTGATTCATGGTCTGCATGAAGCTTCGCGACTGTCCAACCTGCATCGCTGAGTATAGCTGGTGAACTTTGTCTTCGCGAATCAGGTTGCGAATCGCGGGGTTGGGGACCAGAACTTCCATCGCCATCGCTCGTCCGCGCCCAGAAGCATGTGGAATCAACTGCTGTGAGATGATGCCTTCGAGCACGAAAGATAGCTGTGCACGAATCTGTGATTGCTGGTGAGGCGGGAACACGTCGACGATTCGATTGATGGTTTGAACACAACCATTCGTATGAAGCGTCGCAAGTGCAAGGTGGCCTGTTTCAGAAATGGTCAACGCCGCTTCGATGGTCTCGAGGTCACGCATTTCGCCGATAAGAACGACATCAGGGTCCTGACGCAGAACATAACGAAGGGCGGTTTTAAAGCCCTTGGTGTCTGCGCCAACTTCACGTTGGTTCACCAGGCAATTCTTGTGCGGGTGCAAATACTCGATCGGATCTTCGATCGTCAGGATATGCATCCGTTTTTCTTGGTTAATTTTGTCCAAGATACTGGCGAGCGTGGTCGATTTACCGGAGCCCGTCGGGCCGGTGACGAGGATCAGTCCGCGTGGTTTTTCGGCAAAAGATGCGACGACTGGCGGAAGGCCAAGGTCTTGGAACGAGCGGATTTCAAAAGGAATCAGACGGAACACGCCTGCAACAGCTCCGCGTTGCATAAACACGTTTCCACGGAAGCGGCTGAGGCCCTTCACGCCAAATGAAAGGTCGAGCTCTTGTTCCGTTTCAAAAACCTGCTTCTGCGCATCGGTCAGCACGCTGTAGCACAGCTGCTGCGTGTCAGTCGGTGTCAGGGGCGACGTCCTCAACGGGACCAAAGATCCGTCGATACGAAGCTGTGGTGGGGCACCGACAGTGATGTGGAGGTCACTGGATCCCTGATCCACCATGATTTTGAGTAGCTGCTGTAGATTTGCCACGGTTTTTCCGTCGTTTTATAGAGAGATACTCAATTTTCGCGAGAACGCCAGTTTTCCGTTAGTCGGAAGCGGTATTTCGGGCCACTTCTTCCGGGGTGGTCATGCCTTCGAACATCTTGGCGATTCCGGCCATCCGCAGAGAATGCATGCCAATTCGAATCGCTTCAGCCTTCAGTTCGGCGGTTGAATAGCCCTGAAGAATGTACTCTTTGAGTTGGTCCGAGGCCGGCATGACTTCGTAGAGAGCGACACGCCCTTTGTAGCCACTGTTACCACAACGTGCACAACCGCTGCCTTTCATGACTTGCCGAGCCATGTCCTCGGGCCTGACCTGCAGGTCGATCAGCGACTCTTTGGGCACGTCGTAGGGCACTTTGCACTCGGTGCAGATTCGGCGTGCCAGTCGTTGTGCCAAGATGACGTTCAACGACGCGGTCACAAGGAAGGGCTCGATACCCATGTTCAGCAAACGAGAGACCGTACTTGGCGCGTCGTTTGTGTGCAGGGTACTGAGCACCATATGGCCCGTGAGCGATGCCTTGATGGCAATTTCCGCGGTTTCGAAGTCGCGAATCTCGCCGACCATGATGATGTCAGGGTCTTGTCGCAGGAAAGAACGAAGCGCTGCCGCGAAGTTCAACCCGATGGACTCGTGCATCTGGACTTGATTGATACCGGCGAGGTTGAATTCGACGGGGTCTTCAGCGGTCGAGATGTTCTCGGAAACCTGGTTCAACTCAGCCAAAGCCGAATAGAGCGTCGTCGTCTTTCCCGAACCGGTAGGCCCGGTAACAAGGCAAAGGCCGTATGGCCGATGAATGGCGCTCTTGAAGTCAGCCAGAGGTTTGGGATCGAAACCAAGCTTGGTCATGTCGAGCTGCAGATTTCCCTTGTCCAAAAGTCGCATGACGACTTTTTCCCCGAACAAAGTGGGCAGGGCGCTGACGCGAAAGTCCATCTCGCGGTTGCGGCCCATGCGCAGCTTGATACGACCATCCTGCGGGAGTCGTCGCTCGGCAATGTCGAGGTTCGCCATAATCTTCAAACGCGAGGTCATCGCGTTCTTAAGCTTGACCGGAGGCCTCATCACCTCTTCGAGCACGCCGTCGACACGAAAGCGAACGCGAAACGATTTTTCGTAAGGCTCGACGTGGATATCTGAGGCGCCGCGCTTGATGGCATCGACCAGAATCAGGTTCACTAGACGGATGACGGGGGCGTCCTCGGACATCTTCGCGAGGTCGTTGACGTCGACAGCTTCATCGTCGTCAACGAAGTCGACGTCATCGAGGTCCATGTCGCCCAGAATCTCGTCGTAGTTGTAGTCGAGCTGGTCGGCCTGCCCGTAGTATTTGGCAATCGATTCCTGAATCGCGGACTCGGTGGCCACGACCTGCTCAATATTGTAGCCGGTCATGAACTTGAGGTCGTCGATCGCATAGATATTGGAGGGATCGGCCATCGCGATGACCAGCGTCGCGCCTGAGCGATTCACTGGGATGCACTGATGGCGCTCCGCAACCTCACGAGGAATGAGCTTGATGATATTTTCAGGGACTTCGATTTCTCCCAGATTGATCGAAGGCACACCGTAGTGTTTGCTCAGGAATTTGGTGAGGTCGGTCTCATTGACCAGACCCATGCGCGCGATTTCGTAGCCGAGGCGTGAGCCTTCGACTTTCGAGCGGTCCTGTGCTTTCGCAAGTTGTTGCGGGGAGATTAGCTTTTCGCGAACAAGTAGTTCGCCGAGACGCTCCTGCTTCATTGATACGCCACGTCGTAATAAGGCAAAGGCATGTGATGAACGCCTGTAATTGACTTGTTGTTTCTGGATGACCTTGAGGCCGGAGGATATCAGCGAGGTAGACGGCCTGTCAATTTCACCGGCCTGGTCGGGGGCTAAAATGCCAAAAGCGACGACCTTTCTACAATAAAGATGATTGTGCCTTGACAGCATGGGGGGGCGAGCATACATTCCGCCTCCACCTGATGCGGGGTGGAGCAGTCAGGTAGCTCGTCGGGCTCATAACCCGAAGGCCGTAGGTTCGAATCCTACCCCCGCTACTTTGAAAATTTGAAAACGCTTTGATGCGGGGTGGAGCAGTCAGGTAGCTCGTCGGGCTCATAACCCGAAGGCCGTAGGTTCGAATCCTACCCCCGCTACTCCTTGAAAAGAGCCTCGAAAGAGGCTCTTTTCGTTTCTTGTCTCTTCCACGTCTCTACGCATCCGCGCAAAAAAAGAGCCCGCCATGTCTGGCGAGCTCGTGCTTACTCAATATCTTGCTGAACTACTTCTTATCGCTTGGCTTTTTGCGAGGCGACGCGGTGCGCTTGGTGGTCTTTGGACCAGGCTTTTCGGTACGAACTCGCTTTTCGGGGCGGACTCGCGCGCCGGTCGACACTCGTTCGGGCTTGGCTTCGGATGGAGCACCGCCGCGCTTTCCGACGCGCTCATCGGAACGCTCACGTGGGTTGGTCGCCTTTTCGTCGCTGTTGCCGGAACGAGGGATTTTCTCTCCGCGGCTGTTTCGGTCCGGAATCCGCTCGGACCTTGGAGTGCTTTGGGCTTTTGGCGCAGAGTCACCGGGGGTTCGCACGGATCGAGCCTTGGGTCGGCGGCTGAATTTTCGAGTCTTTTCCGTACGCTTGCGCGCTCGTCGTGACGGCTCCGCGAGCTCTGGAGGAGTCTTTCCGACCGCATTGTAGAGCGAGCGCACTTCATCGTTGTCGAGCGCGCGAAACTGACCGGAACGAACGCCCGCGATCGTCAACGGTCCGATGGCGATTCGACGTAGTCGCATGACACGGTAGCCGACCACTTCGCACATTTTACGGATCTGGCGATTTCGACCTTCAGCGATTCGAAACTCAAGCCAGGTATTCTTGTCGGTCTGGCGTCCGACCTTGACCACGGCTGGTTTGGTGATGACGTCAGGTTCGATCTCGACGCCCTTGCGCAGCTCTTCGAGTTCTTTGGCGGTTTCTTCGATAACGCCCACGACCTTCACGGCGTAGGTTTTTTCGATTTCGTGGCTGGGGTGGGTCAACAGATTTGTGAGGTCGCCGTCATTGGTCAGCAACACCGCACCATCCGAATCCCAATCGAGTCGTCCAACGGGATAAACCCGCGGCATATTCGCAGGGACAAGGTCGGTAATAATTGGGCGGCCCTCGGGGTCGTCGAGTGTCGTGATGTAGCCCTGAGGCTTATTCACGAGCAAGTAGATCAAGCTCGCAACGCCTTCGATGATGCGTCCGTCGACTTCAACCCTGTCTTTTTCCGAGTCAACCGTTGTGCCCAGTTCTTTGCACACCAGACCGTTCACTTTCACTCGTCCTGCGACGATCATGGTTTCTGCGGTGCGGCGGCTTGCCACGCCCGCGTGGGCGAGAAATTTTTGTAGTCGCATGTCGCTCATTCTTCTTCCTGTGAGCCGTTTTCGAGGATCATCTCGAAATCAATTTCCAGCTGGTCGAGGGTCGGTAGGTCCGATAGGCCCTTCAATCCAAAAAACTGGAGAAAACGTTGGGTCGTGCCGTAGAGATTGGGGCGGCCGATATCGTCCATTCGACCAATCACTGTGATGAGTTCAAGTTCATTTAGTTTCTTGACCATCCCCGAGGAGTCCACTCCACGAATCTCGTCAACTTGCGCCCGGGTCACGGGTTGCCTGTACGCTACAATCGCGAGGGTCTCAAGTGCAGCTTTGGAAAGCTTGAACGGTCTGACCTCGTAGAGGCGTAAAACTGCCTGGTTGAAATCGGCATTTGTTCTGAACTGAAACCCACCCGCGACTTCGACAAGATGGATGCCGCGGCTCGTCCCAGAAAAATCTAATTTCAACTGGCGCAGTGCGCGCTCAAGGTTTTCGGGCGGCTCTTCAGGAAACAACCCTGAGATATGCGTTCTGGCGAGCGGTTCGTCAGCGGCAAAAAATACAGCTTCCAGATGTCCCTTCAGCAGATCGATGTCGGTCGTCGGACGTGCCGCCGTGGGTTGTTCATTCATGGTGGAGCTCCAGGAGCTGCGACACCTCGTCGATATCGAAAATCGAACGTTCGATCCAAAGTTGGTCGCCTTCGAGGCGGCTCTGGAAAAGTTTGATCATTTTCAATCGGGTCATTTCCAAGAGCGCCAGAAAGGTCGTGACAATTCTGTGTCGGCTCAAGTCCCCGTGTTCAAAAAGATCTTCAAACCTGATGCGTGGGTGATTGGTCAGAACGTCGGCGATTTCAAGAATCACCGAGCGCAACGTAAGCTGTTGCGAGCTGACCTCGTACACCCAGCGTCCATCGACTTTGCTTCGCGCCACAACGCGTTCGAGTGCCTCGAGGAGATCACTTAATGACGCTTCTTTGATGGGAGGCGGACCCAGCAATGAGGTGAATTCTCGAGATTTTTCGGGATGTGTGAAGACGTCCCGCTCCAGCATAGCCCGAGAATCGAGGCCCTGCGCCGCCGCTTTATAACGTTGGTATTCAAGCAGGCGTTCAACGAGTTCTTCACGGGGATCTGGGCCGTCTTCGTCGTTGGGGAATTCTTCTTTTGGAAGAAGCATCTTTGACTTGATGAAGATCAGTAGGGCCGCCATCTCAAGCCATTCTCCGCCGATTTCAAGATCGACGGTTTCCACCGATCTTACGAATCGTAAGTACTCTTCGGTGATGAACGAAATCGGGATGTCGAAGACGTCGATTTCGTGCTTCCGAATCAGTTCGAGCAGAAGGTCCAGGGGACCTTCAAAGGCGTCGAGTCTGACAAGTAGTTCGGGTGGAGTTGTTCGAAGAGGATCCGTAGCCATCTGCCGCTTCCTTGGAATCGGCCGTGGAGTGTGACGAATGATCCCAAAAAGTCAACGATCGCGGATTTATCAGCCGCGTGGATGGTGTTCGGCGTGGATGGCTTTGAGTCGTTCTTTGGCGACATGGGTGTAGATTTGAGTCGTTCCGATATCTGCATGTCCCAAGAGCGACTGCACCACGCGCAAGTCTGCGCCGCGCTCCAGAAGGTGCGTGGCGAAAGAGTGGCGCAATTTGTGGGGGCTGATTTCTTTGTCGATGCCCGCCAACACGACGTATCGCTTAAGGTTTTTCCAAAAACCCTGTCGGGTCATTTCGCTTCCCCGTCGAGTCACGAACAACATCGGCGACGATCCGGGGCCTCCGGAGGCGGCCAACAGCGCGCCTCGCCCCGTGGCGACATAGTTCTCGATGGCTTCGGCCGCGACTTCTCCGATGGGAACGATGCGTTGTTTGGAGCCCTTGCCGATGACCCGCACCCAGCCCGCTCGCAAGTCGACTTCACGTTGGCGCAAGGTGACCAATTCAGTGACACGCAGGCCCGTGGCGTACAAGACTTCGAGCATCGCTCGGTCGCGCAGACCTTCGGGGGTCAACACATTTGGGGCCTCAATCAACGCCTCGACCTCAGCAAAAGTCAGCACATCGGGGACTCGCTTTCCATATTTGGGCGAGTCAATATGAGCCGTGGGGTCTTTGGTGATTATTTCGAGTATTCGCAGGTACTTGAAGAGGCCGCGAATCGACGAGACTTTCCGGGCAATCGACCTCTTTTTGATGCCTTGGTCGAGGAGCGCCAACATGAAGTCCGCGATTTCTTCGGGCGAAATCGACTCAGCCTGGCGTCCGTCTAAGTGTTCCGAAAATTGTGCGAGGTCGCGTGAGTACGCCTGCACAGAGTTCGAGGCGAGGTTGCGCTCTGTGCGTAAATGAATGAGAAAACCGTCAATGGCGTCGTCGAGTGTCATGGCATCCTTGGTGCCTCAAAGTTAACCATCAAGCCGTGGGACGCAAATTCATGGAAGAGTTTGCCGAAAATGAAGTGACAGCGGGGCGATTCGAACTCAAATTCGAGTCTGGCTCTGACCTGCGCATCGAGAAACTACCTGGTGTGGGTCCGAAGACTGCACAGCGACTGGCTGAGCGAGGGATTCGGTCTGCATCAGATCTGCTGCTCACGTTTCCTCGGAAATACCGTCGTGTGTATCGAAATGCACGCGGCGAGACCTTGGTCGAACACCGCCCTGAGTTTGCATCCTTTGTGGGCACCGTCGAATACACCAAGAAGCCGCCTCGCCACAGCCGAGCGCCGTTCGAGGTCCATCTGAGCGTCGACGGCGTGCCGGTTCGTTTGGTCTGGTTCAACGTCCGGCAGGACTGGTTCGGCAAACAATTTGAGTCTGGCAGATATGTGGAAGTTGAGGGGGCGATCGACTGGGATCGCGCCCACGCTCAGCTTTCACATCCTACGGTCACTGTGCTGCGAGGAGATCCACCGGCGCGTGTAGAGAGGGTGGAGGTTGAGCCGGTCTACACCTCGTATGAAGGGATCCGTGATGGTGTCGTGCGACAGGCGATCCAGGCTGCGAACGACAGGTTGATGGTTGGATTGCTCGACAGCTTGCCGGCCTCGGTGGCGGCGTCGAGAGGATTGATCTCGGTTCAAGAAAGCCTGGAGACCATTCATCTTTTGCGACCTGTTTCACTTGAGACTCTTGATGCGCGTCTTGCACAAGCAAAACGACGTCTGATCTACGAGGAGTTCTTCACGCTGCAGGTCGAGCTTGCTCGCCAATACGCAGAAGGCCGTCGGCGTGGCAGGGCGCCTGTGATTGCGGGCGGGGAGAACGCTAAGCGGTTGATCTCGGCGCTTCCATTTGAGTTGACGCCCGATCAGGAGGAAGTGATTCGACTGCTGGCCACGGACCTCAAATCCAAGGCGCCCATGCGGCGTTTGTTGCAGGGCGACGTCGGCAGCGGCAAGACGATCGTGGGTTTGCTGATGGCGGTCATGGTCGCAGAGGCCGGCTGGCAAACAGCGTTCATGGCTCCCACCGAGGTGCTGGCAACTCAGCATTATGAGCGATCCAAAGATTTTTTGGCCAATGTGGGTGTCGAAAGCGCGATTTTGACGGGGTCGACCGGTGCTGCGGAGCGACGTTCTTTGCTGACGAGGCTTGGGAGCGGAGAGATTCAGGTGCTTTTTGGTACCCACGCGCTGCTTACCGATGACGTGGTTTTTGGAGGCGTTGCCGCGGCTCAACCCAGTCTTCTTGATCCAGATTCGTGGCGCGGAGCGCAGAATCACGAGGTGGGCGGAAAGCCGACCGGACTGGCATTGGTGATCGTCGACGAACAGCATAAATTTGGCGTGGAACAACGCGATACGCTGCTTGCCAAGGGAGACGATCCGCATCTTTTGGCGATGTCCGCGACACCGATTCCACGCTCGTTGGCGCACGCGATGTTTGGAGATTTGGACCTCGCGGTGATCAAACATAAACCGGCCGAAAGACAGCCTGTGCGGACAATTCTTAGGCCTCGCGACGTGGTGGATAAGGTCCATTCGTGGATTCGAGAAAAAGTCGAAACCGGGGAGCAGGCATTCATCATCTATCCATTGGTCGAGGCTTCCAGCGGTTGGGAGCGTCGAGCCAATGTTGTCGACGAGGCGGAGCGGCTCGCCAACGGCGTGTATAAAGACTTGAAGATCGGGGTGCTGCACGGTCGAATGAGTGGGCAGGATAAGGACGCCATCATGAGGCGTTTTTCGTCGGGCGAAATTCAGATCCTTTGCGCGACCACTGTTGTGGAGGTTGGTGTCGATGTTCGCAACGCCACCCTGATGGTCATCGATGGCGCGGATGCTTTTGGGCTGAGCCAGCTTCATCAGCTTCGTGGACGGGTAGGGCGTGGGGATCAAGCGTCATTTTGTGTGCTCTTGGCCGACCAGCAGGCAGGGCAGCCAGCGTGGGAGAGGCTTGAGTCATTTGTGAGCACTTCCGACGGATTTCGGCTCGCAGAGATCGACCTGGAAATGCGTGGGCCTGGTCTGTTTTTGGGAGTACGTCAGGCCGGAGCAGCGGAGTTTCGATTTGCAGATCTTTTGCGGGATGCCCCGCTCTTGGACGAGGCCCGCGACGACGCCCGTCGTTGGGTTTTTGGCGATGCTGGTGCCTGATCTACACGGTCGTTGCGAGTCGAACTTCACCGGCGTATCATACATTCAGAAAGCACCAAGCACCCAAGAAACATTGATGTCGGACGACCTCAACGGTCAAATAGTGGCGGGGAAATATCTTCTTGAGGGTCTTGTGGGCGAGGGGTCGATGGGCCGCGTGTTTAGCGGGCGAACTCTGGACACGCAGGACAGAGTAGCCATCAAGATTCTGCATACGCACCTGCAGAAGCGACAGGATTTTCGCGAGCGGTTTGAGCTTGAAGCTAAGGCGTTATCTCGTCTGGCGCACCCGAGTTTTTCGAAGATTCACGAATCAGGACATGACGATGAGCTCGACCTGGATTTCATGGTTCTGGAGTTCATTGATGGGGTGAACGCTGCAAAACGCATGGAAACGCCGATTTCTGTGGATGAGGCGTGTGTGATTGCTCTGCAGGTGAGCGAAGCCCTGCTTGAGGCTCATTCTCAGGGGGTTTTGCATCGCGATTTGAAGCCAGAAAACATCATGGTTTCGGGTGACGATCCACCCGTGGTTAAGCTTCTTGATCTGGGCCTTGCCAAGTTGTTTGACACGGATCCTGACGAGTCAACGGATGTCTTGAAGCGTCGTCGTAACCTGACGAAAGCGGGAGAGGTCTTTGGGACGCCTGCTTATATGAGTCCAGAGATGTGCCTTGGAACGCGTGATGTTTCGGCGTCAAGCGACCTCTATTCTCTTGGATTGATTCTTTTTGAGATGGTGGAGGGTAAACCTGTTTTTTCAGGAACGCCGGTGAAAATCTCGATGGATCAGGTCGAAACCTCGCCTCCAGCGATGAGTCCGGATGTTCCTGTGGACATTGCGCGTTTGGTCGCATGGATGCTTCAGAAGGAGCCGGCTGACCGACCACAATCGGCAAATCAAGTGTCGGAAATACTGCGTAAGCACGTGGCCGGCACCAGACCGATTGCCGAGACACCTGTCGTGACGAATCCAGTGGTTGCACCTCTAGAGACCGCGCCACCACTGACAGCGACTGCAGAGGGGGCGACTTCGGCCGCCGGTCGCACGCCGATTTTCGTGGGGCTTCTGGTCGTTGGTGTGCTTGCATTGGTTATCGCTTGGTTGCTTCGATGAATGGTTATGTGCAGATTGCTGTGGATGTGCCTATTTTCTCGGCACTTACCTACAGAGTTCCAGACAGCTTGCAGGGAATCATTGAAGTGGGGCAGTTGGTGCAGGTGCCGTTCAGGAACCGCGCCAAGACTGGTCTCGTGGTGGGTATGGTCGACGAGGCCCCCGCGGACTTCAAAGGCAAGATTCGCGATGTCCTGGATGTGGTGGATCGTCAGCCTTTGCTGGGCGAAGCTGGACTGAAATTTCTGCATTTTATTGCCGACTACTATTTCACGCCTCTTGGTGAAGTGGTGCGATTGGCGATTCCAGCTGCGATTCGAATCGAAGGCATCAAGCATTACCAGCGTCTTGCTGAATCAGCGCCTTGGGAGGCATTGGAACCGCCTCTTTTGGCGGCATTGGAGAAGTGCGCGGAGACGCCCGTGTCGGTGCATAAGCTCAAAGAAGAATTTGGGCAGACGTTCCTGCAATTGGGTGAATTGGAGCGACTGGGTTTGGTCGAGGTGACTTACACCGACGACACTGATGTCGTTGCGAAGACCGAAGTTTTCGCTCGGCTCTTGGAGGTCCCTGAAGGCAAGAAGTTGGGCAAGCGCCAGGCCGAGCTTGTGCGTGCGCTGCGTGCGGTGGACACGATCGCCTGGAGCGAGCTTCGGGAGACGACGGGCGCGCCCCTATCGGCGCTTCGCGCTTTGGCAGAATCGGGCATTGCTGACATGTGGGAGCAAGAGGTCTACCGCGATCCTTTCACCAATATCGTGGCCAAGGAACCGATCGCCGAGTCGTTGACGCCCGCTCAGTCTGAAGTCGCGGCTGCACTGGCGCTGGGTTTGGAATCGGGCGCATTCAAAGGTGTGCTGCTTCACGGTGTGACAGGGAGTGGGAAAACTCGTGTCTACGTCGATGTGATTCAACGTGCGCTTGCCAGGGACCAGACGGCGCTCGTGTTGTTGCCTGAAATCGCCCTCACGCCGCAATTTGTTTCGGTGTTCCGTGGGTATTTCGGTGACGACGTTGCGGTTCTGCATAGCGGATTGACAGCGGGGCAGCGATTCGACCAATGGCGCAAGATTCAGCGCGGTGAGGTCCGGATTGTGGTCGGAGCACGTTCGGCCATTTTTGCCCCGATTGCGGACCTTGGCGTGATTGTGGTCGACGAAGAGCACGATCCCTCGTTCAAACAGCAGGAAGGCTTTCGCTATCACGCCCGCGATCTGGCGCTGGTGCGCGCGCAGCGTCTGCGGATTCCGGTGCTGATGGGCTCGGCCACGCCGGCGCTGGAATCGCTGCACAACGTCGCGCTCGGCCGTTATCAGCGGCTGTCGC
>Ga0100388_10002805_pt1 | contig 14942 bp, 14 predicted proteins | sample CryGeymeta201512_FD_81536 | JGI IMG/M metagenome (GOLD analysis project Ga0100388, IMG submission 81536) | Groundwater microbial communities from Crystal Geyser aquifers in Utah, USA - Crystal Geyser metaG 2015-12 | ecosystem: Environmental > Aquatic > Deep subsurface > Groundwater | place... | reverse complement strand
GTCGCCTCCCGCCGTTAGCGTGGTCCTAACCATCCCCTGAAACAAGTTCAGGGGGATTACCGAATCAATCGGGTATGTCCGTCTTCGTTTCAGCAGGGACAGTATTTTTGACGACCTACTTATGTGGCACTGAACGGCCGGGTATTGCCGATGAACGAGTATGACACGCTGTACCTCTTCAGGTCGCGGGACCTGATCCATTCGGACTCTGTGAGTCCGCTGGGAATACCTGCACCGGCTGTACAACCCCAACCCCGACTGGACTGGCCCGAAAGAAGACTGCGCCTGCCCGGACCTGTTCAAGTTGGGCGACAGGCATGTCCTCCTCTGCATCAGCCACCCCCGCGGCGCGCGGTACTACGTGGGTCGGTATGAGAATGAGAAGTTCCGTCCCGAATCCCATCATCGCATGAACTGGCCGGGCGGCGGATGCTTCGCGCCGGAGAGTCTGCTCGACGACAAAGGCCGCCGCATCTTCTGGGCGTGGGTGTTGGAGGGACGCAAGCGGGAAGTGCAGGAGAGGGTGGGCTGGTCGGGGCGGACTCACAGAGTCCGGAGTGATGACACTGCCGCGAGTGCTGTCATTTGACGACCGCGGGCGGATGTTTATTGAACCTCCGAAGGAGTTCGAGGCGCTTCGTATTGGTCATCGCCGCATCGACTCGGACTCTGTGAGTCCGCAGTTTGGCCACCGAGGAGGGAGCGGAAACTCCGCTTGAGGGAATCGCTGGTGACTGCATGGAGATCGCGTTGACTGTGGAAGTGCCGCAATATGGCGAGTTTGGTCTCAAGGTGCGACGTTCTCCCGACGGTGCGGAGGAGACCGCCATCAGCTACGATGCTTCTGTGGGTGTTCTGCGAATTGACGCGTCACGCTCCAGCCTTAGTGACGATGTGTGGACGCCCTTTCCGGTCGTCGGTGCAGTGGACTCCCAGAAGCATGTCCGCGTACAAGAAGCGCTGTTTGAGCTGGATCCCGGCGAACCGCTCCAACTGCGAATCTTCCTGGACCACTCCATCCTCGAGGTCTTCGCGAACTACCTCCAGTGCGTCACCCACCGTGTCTATCCCACTCGCGCAGACAGCCTCGGCGTCACCGTCTTCTCGGACTCTGTGAGTCCGCGGCAAACGCGGCGCTACGTTGGTTAGATCGATGGATGCATGGGGCATGACGGACCCGCATTTATGGAGGGTATGAGTGGCTGCGGCTGGGTCGAAGACAGCTATCGAGGGTATTCTTCGAACACTGGCTGCTGCTTCTCACGCAACTCCACCAGCTTCTCTGACAGGGCGAGACCGGCCGCGGCGCCCGTAACCGCTCCGGCGGCGGTCAGGAGAGCCACTTTCGCCTTCGTCGCGCCCAAAACAATCGCCTCGGACTCTGCGAGTCCGCACACCCAGACCCACTCCCGCGCCCAATTTCGCGCAGGCATAAGTCCCCGCTGCATAGGACAATGCCTTCCCAAACTTCGTCATGATACACATCGGACTCTGCGAGTCCGCCCTCGATATAAGACTTCCTGAGTCTCTCGTCGAGGCCCACTCTATCACAAGTCACCTCCCGTTTGACATTCTATGCTCACTCGGAGAGAATCAGGTGGTTTGCCACCCAGATTCGGAACGGAAAGACATGGAAGCCGAAGCGCTCGCTCTGTATGACACCCACATCCACACAACCCTCTGCCGCCACGCGCGAGGGGAACCGAAAGAATACGCGGCGGTTGCGGAGGAGCGTGGTCTCAAGGGTATCGTTATCACCTGCCACAACCCAATGCCAAACGGTTGGTCTCAGGCAGCGCGCATGTATGAGGATCAGTTCGATGAGTATATCGCGCTGGTCAGCCGCGCAACGGAGCAGTTCCGAGACTGGATGGACGTGCGACTCGGGCTGGAGTGTGACTACTACCCCGGTGTGGAGGACTACCTGTTGAGACAAACTGAGAGCGCAGAGTTCCACCACATCCTCGGCTCAGTTCATCCCCATATACCGGAGTATCAGAAGGAGTACGAAACTGGCAGTCCTCTCGACTACCAGCGGACCTACTTTGAGCACCTCGCATTAGCCGCGGAGACAGGGCTGTTTGACACCCTTGCGCATCCCGACTTTGTCAAAGTTGTCCATCCCGAGGAATGGATACTGGATCGGGTCATGGACGACATCTGCCGGACGCTGGATCGTGTCGCCGCGTCCGGCACTGCGATGGAGTTGAACACCTCCGGCGTCCTGAAGATCGTTCCCCAGATGAACCCCGGTCCGGAAATCTTGCGCGAGATGCACGCGCGCGGCATCCCCGTTGTCATTAGCTCCGACGCCCATGACCCGCAGCGCGTCGGCGATGGATTTGTGGACGCTCTCGACGCGGCCGAAAAGGCGGGATACACACAGGTAAGCTACTTTCTTGAGCGGAAGCGATGGGACGTCGATATTCATCGCCTGCGAGGAGACCCGCGCTACTCCAGGAAATTACAGTGAATGATGAATGCGCCGCTCACATGTTGATTCTGGAGAACCCGATATGGAAGCCATCTCACCTACCCATCTTGAAACCCACCTCCGCTACTTGACGCAGGATATCGGCGTGCGCCTCGCCGGATCGGAGTCAGAGAAGCGCGCGGCGGAGTACGTGGCAGACCAGTTCCGACAGGCAGGCGCCGAGGTGTCCATCGAGAAATTCCCCGTTCGACAGCGTGTGGTCGAGTGGGAAGAGTTGACGATTCACCTGGGAGATTACTGGATGTCTTTCCCGTGTTCGCTCTTCAGTTCCACGCCGGGGACCAAAGGGAAACCCATCGAGGCGCCACTGGTGTTCTTCGAGGCACCCGCCGAATACCAGCGGAGAGACCTCTCCCACCTCAAAGGCAAAGCCGTCGTCCATCTTGGCTGCCATATCGAGTCCCGCGATGCCTACCGACGGCTGATGGAAGCGGAACCGGCGTTCCTGCTGTTTGTGGACATTCGCTATCCCGGAACCGAACCGCTGGCAGATGGGATGTTCCCTTCCTACGCCCGTTCCCTCGGAGCAGTGCCCACCGTCAACGTTGCCTATATGGACGCCTGGCGGTGGAAGATCGAGGGTGCGGACGCGGCGCAACTGTGTGTTACCGGAGGAATGGTGGACAGCGTGTCGCAGAACGTTATCGCCGACCTACCCGGCAGTTACGGCAGCCGCGGCGTTCTGCTTGTCGGCGCCCACCATGACACCCAGGCGGAGTCCGTTGGCGCGGACGACAACGGCAGCGGAACAATAACTTTGGTGGAGTTGGCGCGTGTGCTGGCCAACGTGAAGCGCCGACGTGGCATTCGTCTCATCAGCTTCGGGGCCGAGGAGCAATTGTCCGTCGGCAGCGCCGAATACGTTCGGAGTCACCGTCGCGAGGTTATGGACTCCGGCCGCCTCATGTTCAACCTCGACAGCTTCGGATCGCCAATGGGGTGGACGGAGCTGGTGTGCAACGGCCCCGCGGAGCTCGCGGACCACTTGGGGAACGCCTTCGCAGACGCGGGCCACTGCGTGAAGGTGACGGGGGACATCGTCCCCTATGCCGATCACTTTCCCTTTGTCGCAGCGGGCGTTCCGGGCGTCTGGCTTGGCAGACACAACTGCACCGCCGGTCGTTTTTTCCACCATCGGCCGGATGACGACATGACGCGCGTTTCACCTGAGCTGATGGCTACCATCGGGGACACTGTCGCGACCACCGTATTCGACTTGGCGAACACCGCCGAATTGCCTTTCCCGCATACGATAGGGGAGGATCAAAACACACGCGTGCAATACTTCTGGGAGGACCTGTTCGGTGGATGGGAGTAGTCGCTAACCTGTCAGGGCAGGTCAGCGACTAAGTAAATCATCAGATATATTGTCCCCCCAAAAACCGCAATGCCTGCAAAGATTTGCCTTCATTTCCGTGTTCTCCGTGATCTCTGTGGTGAGAAAATGGGGACAGAATTCATGACGATCTACTTACTCCCTGAGATCACTGGCAACGCGGCCGACTCTCGGGCGTCTGCACGTCGGGCTTCGGAGACGGCCTCACTCACCGAAACAGCACGTCGTCAGTTGCAGTCGCACAGACTGGCATCCTTGGTGATATCGCCCGGAATCTTCATCCATTTCACATGGCCATTCACAAAAGCAGCGTTCGCGCCTCCGTTGTGGATAGAGGAGGGGCCATAGGTAGTTCCTGGTGGATTGTCGTATCCGCAAGACAACACGTAGTGGAGACTGTTCCTCGCCGTGTCTGCCAGCATCACTGTCTCAGCGGGCTGCTTGATATCAGCGAAAGCCGCCGTGGGTTGTCCGTAGACGTGGCTCCATTGAATAGTCACGCTTGTTGCACTGCATTGACAGCGCAGCCCTGCCCAGTCGGTCATGCTTCACTTCTTCTTCCGTCCTTTCGCCTGCAGCGTGTTGGCCTGCTGCACGCTGCCGATGTAGAGCGTGGTGTATGCCTGTTTGCTGGTCTTGAACGGGCCGACGCCGACGTGTCCGTGCCAATCGCCCTGGGTATACATGGGGTTGGTGATGCCTGTCTCCATTTCCCGTTTGGCAATGAAGGCTTCCATACGCCCGCGGAGGGTGGCGACAATGTCGGGGTGCTGGTCGGCGAGGTTGTTGTCCTCGTGCGGATCGGTGACAAGGTTGTATAACTCGACCGGCGGCTTGAAGTGGAAGTCGGGTTCGAGGGCGACGATGAGTTTCCATTCGGGTGTGCGCCAGCCGTGCTTACGCATCCAGGTGCATTCCGTGATGTAGAATTCGGACTCGAAGCTGGGGACATCACCGCGTGCCATCTGCATCAGCGACTGGCCGTTGAACTTGATCTTGCTCCTGATTCCAGCCAACTCCAGCAGCGTGGGCACGAGGTCTTTGTGTTGATTGAACCCGGCGATGCGTGCTCCGGCGGGAACCTTCTTGGGGTAGCGGATGATGAGCGGCACGTGCAGCGTAACGTCGTAGATGCCGTGGTGGTCGAACCAGCACTCATGGTCGTACAACGTCTCGCCGTGGTCGGAGTTCAGTACGACAATGGTGTTGTCGAGGATGCCCAGCGTCTCCAGTTGCGTGAAGATTGCCTGGATGCACGCGTCCATGTAGGCGACGGCGCCATCGTATTGTGCGATGACGTAGTCCTTGTTCGTGATCCCCTTGGGCAGCCAGGAGCAGATGTAATCGCCGAAGGGCTTGAACTTGCGGACCGGTTCCATCGACTTGTTGCCCTTCGCACACTCATCTCCGTGATAGAAGATGCGCTCGTAGGGGAAGGGCGGAAGGTAGGGCGAGTGTGGATCCATGTGACGCAGGAACAGGAAGAATGGTTTGTCTTCGGCGGTGAGCCGCGCCAGCTCGGGCTGCGCGACCTCGTTCAGACCCTCGGCTTTGTGGGCGCGGCCGTCAGCCCCAGCGCTCCAGCCCTCGTAGTTAAGATAGGTGTCGAAGCCGCGCGCCGCAGCGTTCCCGGTGAACCCGACGCAGGTGGTGTTGTATTCGTTCTCCCGGAGGATTTCAGGAAGTGTGCGCACCTTTTCGGTCAGTCCGCCCTGGTGTCGCAGGGCGACGATCTCCGTGCCGAAGCAATCCATGCCGGTCAGCATGGAGCCATAGCCGGGCGTCGTCGGAACGTGCGGACAGTATGTCTTCTCGAACAGCGTTCCCCCCTGAGCGAATCGGTCGATATGCGGCGTGGTGAGCTTCGGGTAGCCGTAGCAGCTCATGTGATCCGCGAGTAGCGAGTCGATACCGATCAGGAGGATGTTGGGTTTGGTGGAGCGTCGTGTTGTTGTCTTGGGCACTGGAAGAACGATCCCTTCATGTTAGAGTAGTCTGCTTTTCCACGACATCGATCGGGATGTCCGTGAAACGATCCAAACGGTGGTCATTCGTGTAGAAAACGTCACATTTTGCGTCAAGGGCCGCCGCAAGGTGAAGAGCGTCTGGAGTCTTGATTGTGAAAAACGCTCGAACCTTCGTGGCTCGCTCAAGAACGGAACGCGACAGTGGAATGAGTTGGGAGATCTCCGTCGTCAAGTAACTCGAGGTTGTTCTCCCGCACAGGCTTTACGCGGCACTCCATGCGACTAAGCTCACTCGTAACGATCTCAACGCCCGGTTGCCGTAACCGATTGGCAACCACGCTATGGTAAGGGGGTATCTGCTCCACCAAGTAAATCAACGGCGCCGTGTCCAGGTAAATACGCACCGCTCAGTCCCCCCAGCTATCCCTCTACGCTTGCAGGTAGGCGTCCACTTCCTCCCGCGTCGGTGGGACGTGGCCACGCAAGCGTTGGCGCTCCCAAATCGCCTCCAAAGCGTCATGGCAGGATGTGCGCGAAGGAGACGTGAGGGGCTTCCAATACAACCCGTACACGTCCGCCGTTCCGGGGAACTCGTTCGTCCAATGCCACTGTATTGGTGTCGATAAGAGTCCCATCAACGATATATGCATTGTGCATGGATATCACTCCCCTTCACGTCACTGCTTGAGCACTATTCTACTACCTGTCGCGCTGGATTCATAGCACCCCAGCACCATCCTCAACGAATCGCGTCCTTCCCGCGCGGTGCAGATGGGCGGTCGCTCGCCGCGGACGAACTCAACCAGCGGGCGCGCCAGCCCGGCGATGCGCTCCCCCTGGCTCTGCGGCGAGGGGATGTCCGAATACGACCAGTCGCCCATCTCGTTTAGGTACCACTTCAGTCCAATCGCGTTTTTGGGCCGCGGCGCCACGGAGCTGGGGCCGTCTCCGTAGTTCTGAATGAGGACGCCCTTTTCGCCTACGATCTCTGTCGTGTTTTCACCCGCGGAAAAGGTGAAGGAACAGACCACCTCCGCGAACATTCCGTCCGGATACCGGAAGATGGCGATGCCGTTGTCATCGGGGATGTTGGGATTAAGGAGCGTGTCGATCTCCGCCGTCACGCTGTCCGGCATACCGAACAGCCAGTGGAGAAAATCGATGGGATGCGCGGCGTCATCGGCAAACATCCCGTGGTTGTATTCCGACTTCACGTACCACGATTGGTCGAAATTGGGCCAGAGATGCGTCGCGAGACCATGTCTGCGGCGTACCATGAAGATGCGCCCCAGGATATCCGCGTCGATGACGCGTTTGATTTCCAGGTTCTGCGGGTCGAGCCGCATCTGCCACGCGAGCGTGAACGGGACATGATGCTCCTCCACCGCCTCGATGATCCGATCTGCTTCTTCCAGCGTCAGCGCCATCGGCTTCTGCACGACGATCTGCTTCCCCGCCTCTGCTGCGGCGACCGCGAGATCGGCGTGCATGGAAGTTTCCGCGCCGATAACCACTGCATCCACGTCGTCCCGACGCATCAGGGAGTCGGAGTCGGCGACGAATTCCATGCCAAAGTCTGCGCAGCTCTTCTCGCCGCGTGCCGTGTCATGATCCCAGCCGGCTACCAGTCGCACATCATCCATCCCCACCCATCGGCTACAGTAGGTGGAGACGTGGGCGTGAGCGAAACCAAGAACGGAAAGTCGAGTATTCATGCGAAAAGCCACTCCTCAAGGGAAACGTTAGCTTGCTTCGATAGTTCCACCATCTTTGCACCGTATCATGGCAGTGCAGTTCTGCCTGGTCAACGGCTCACCGCGCCCCGCACGCCTGTAAACATGCCTGCATATGGCCCCGCGCTTCCGCGGCGATGGCCACGCAGCGGGGAAGCTCATACTCTTTCGCTCCGATGATCTCAAGGTTGAGGGGGCCGCTGTAGCCGTTCTCGTGCAACACCCGAATGTATCCCGGCAGGTCGATGTCACCGCGCCCGTTCGCCTGCAGCTCCGGGGTTCCCGGTCCGCGCTCGCGTCCCTTGCAGTCGCGAATGTGGACGTGCTTGACCCGGTGGAGCACCGCCCCCAGCGCCTCTACCGGATTCTCCCCCGCTCGGTGGATATGGCTCGGATCCATGTCCAGACCAAAGGCCGGGGAGGTGATCGCCTCCAGTGCCCGGAGGGTTGTTGGCGTGTTGTAGATGGCCGCGCCGACGTGGGCTTTCACGCAGAGCGTAACCCCGTACTTTTCGGCCATGTCCGAAAGACTCCCCAGCGAGTTGATGGACTGCTGCAGGGACTCATCATCATCGCTCTTGCCTCCCGGCCCACAGTTGATGACGGGGATGCCGACTTCCACCGCCGCCTGGAACGCCGTCTCCATCCGCTGCGGGTCCTGCGACGGTTGCTCCATCGCCAATAATTCCAGACCGTATTCCTTCGCCAGTCGCTTGATCTCCGGCGCGATTTCCTTCCACCGATCTAACACGAGATGTTCGCTCATGCTCTCGATGGCAGACACCTCGATTCCGTCATAGCCGGCGATTGAGAGGTACTTGAACGCCGTTTCCATATCGTAGCCGCCGAAGAGTACTGAGTTTGCTCCAAGTTTCATGGCGAGCTTCCTATTCTTCATTGATACTGCAGTTTGGCAAATCCGCGGTTCTGGTGGGTAGGAGGCGTCTCCAGACGGCGAACTCTGTGAGTTCGATATCTGGAGATGCCTCCTACATTTGGTGTCCACCGGAACTTTCCAAACTACAGATTGATAGCGATCTCCTGGTCTGCAGTGCGTGTCCAATACCCACGCGTCGAGATTCGACCTGAAGGTTACGATGATTTCTCGATACAGGAGACTCCCTGAATGATCCAACGACGCGCCCCCCATACTGCATGCCATGGAACGATCGGTTGCCGCAAGAATGGATGGCTTGCTGCGCAATGGGTTAGCCTATCCTTTCAGCAGAAACAGAGCAATGAAGGCGGCCAGTTGGCCTATCCAGAAGAGAAACATCCACTTGATGATCTCGGCTTTGTTTTGGGATATCTCGACCCTGAGGTCCGCGCGGAGTGCCGAATTCCCCTCGCGCATCTCACCGCGGAGGCCGGATATTCCCTCGCACATCTCACCGCGGAGGCCGGATATTCCCTCGCGCACCTCACCGCGGAGGCCGGATATTCCCTCGCGCATCTCACCGCGGAGGCCGGATATTCCCTCGCGCACCTCACCGCGGAGGCTGGATATTCCCTCGCGCATCTCACTGCGGAGACCGGATATTTCCGTAGTTATCCGCTCATTCAGGCGTGATTCAGATTCCTGAACTCTTCTTACAAAGCGTTCCTCAACCAACTCGATGATGCCATCGCGCTGGTCCTCAAGGGCCTCGTTCAGCAACTCGAGCAGGCCATCACCGGCCGTGTCGGGCATGAAATCGCGGAGACTCCGCGGCACAGTGACAATAGGCATGGTAGTGTCCTCCTGACTGAAGGCATTCTATTCCCTGCTGGGCAGTGAGTCAATTGGTGTGCGAACCCACTGGCGTAATGGGACGATTTCAGTGCTGGCACACGCTCTAATCCACCCTCACCTGGGGGCAGCCGCGCGCCGGATGCTGACAGCAGTGGGCGCGGCGGCTTTCACCGGTACAGTCAGGATGCCGCTTCTGTCGGCAAGCACGGTGCGACTGGCTCCGCCTGTCTGCACGATGAAAGCCTCACCGGGCTTCAGCGGGAATTTCCCGGACCGTATTCGCAGCGTTGCACCCGTCGGTGAAATGACGCTCAGAGCAATGTTGTCCATCTCGCACTCCACTTTGCTAACTTCCGCTGTGCCGGTGTTGGCGTCCAGAACGACGGACAGTTTTTCAAGGATGACACCCTCGCCTTCTTCCAGGTTCACCTTCGTCCTCGACTCTTGGGTCACAGACGTGACGAAGTCTTTGGTCGTAAGTTTCCCGTCCTTGTCGAAGTGTCGCGGCTGGACGAGGCAGTCCTCGCCCGGCCACCCGTAATTGCCGGAATGAATGGTGATGATCCGTTCCTTGCCGAGGAGGTAACCGCTGTGCAGCTCAATCGGGGTAAACGGGAAGACGTAGGGAGAGATTTCGTGTTCGTACGTGTATCGCGTGCCTACCAGCAGCGTTGCGAGCCGGATCGAGCGAATCCAGTTGCCGAAGTCCATGCGACTACTGGCGTAACCGAGGGGCGTATCGAGGTTGCCTTCGTAGCCCCAGGTGTCGTTGTGCTGAATCTCCACCATGCGCTGCGGCTTCTTCGCAAGGATGTCTCTTGTGGCGGTCGGTCCGTTGCCCATAAGGGTGCCGCCCTTGGCGCGCACACGGTCGATCACAGCCCTGCGATGCCCCTCTCCCAGCAGCGAGGTGATGCCGATTTCGTGGTCGATCGTGTAGCTCTTCTTGTCGAGAATGCACGAGTGTCCGTCCGGTATGGTGTGGGCGATCAGAGGCGCGCCATAGCCAGTGGTCTCCATTTCGTCCCAGTAGAGGCCATCCACCTTCATCTCGCCCATGTAGCGGTCGGCGACCCCCAACATGGCCTTGCCGTAGCTGTTGTGCAGCGTGGCCACCACACTCCAGGTGAGGCTGTAGATGCCGCTCCACTCCGTTGAGAGTTGGTCTCCGTTTGCGCTGGCCATCCAACTGTCTTTGAATCGCTCGTGCCCCCCGTCCGAGGTATCGCGCTGGCTGTCGTAATAGACCAGCACCTTACACTCCGGCACAGCCTCACGAATGCGCGCCGCCGCGCGACGGAGTCGGTCACGGAAGTCGGCCCAATAGGGATCCATCACACCGGTGCCGAAGCCGATCTTCTTTCTGTCCTGCTTCCGGTCCACCCATCCACCGCAGTAGCAGGCATACCTGATTCCGAGACGGCGGAACTGTTTCCGGATGTCGTCGACTGGGATGGCAATCATGGCGTCGGGATCGAAGAAAGTCCATGCCCCTTCCACCGTGTAGTTGGACCCCCAGTCCTCCCGAACGAGATTGATGAAGTCGTAGTAATCCTCCGAGGCAACCGGATACACCGACCACTGTAATGTGTACGAGCCCCCCGCTGGGATGCACAGCATTTCTGTTCGCAAACCGGCAGAATTCTTGTCCGTGTCGAAGAAAAGCGTGGCCTGATTACGGAACACATCATCCTCGCAGACCATTCCCACCCCCAGTCCCTTGAGACGCAGAAATACCGTGGGGTTGCCGTTGGAGTAATACGCATTGACTCCCGGGTCGGGGTTCCCCGCCAATCGAGTACTCACCGCGTGCCCCTTGAGGAGCGCTTCATTCTGCGCCAGCAGCCCCAGTTTCCGGTCGGTGTGCAGGTTGGTGATTTCATCGGAGACTTCCACCCTGCGCGGCGTGAAGCGAACCGTGCGACGCACCCGGTAGTCCGATCCCGCGCCCGTCACCTCTCCGCCGTCCTTTGCCGGCTTCACCGCCACTTTCCATCCCTTCTGGCCGCTCTGGTCGGGCAACGCGGTCGGGGTGAGGAGATTCAGTCCCGCGTTGGGATAGGAAATCGCGCTGGCGAATTCGAGCTTCCTTCCACCGGTGGAGATTGCAAACCCGCCGCCCGATAGGAGTTCTCCCTTGTAGGCGGCCGGTCCCGCGCCGGGTGTGCCGCGGTTAATGACATCTTTGTCCGTCGCGTCGGGGGTAAGCATGGTGGGGCTGGCGCCCGGCTGAGTCCGAATCGTGAGGCTCTTGATGACGAGCTCTGCTTCGGTGCCGGCGTACCGTTTGGTATCTGGGCGCGCCATGTTGCTGATCTCCAGACGGTTCTCAGCCGCCGGATTCGTCAGGTCAGTCACGTCGAGAATAAGCTGGTACGGGTTGCCCACGTAGTAGGTTTGCTTCGACGCGCCTTCGAAGTCGGGCGCATACAGTACCCGCCACGCATCGGAGCCAAACCAACTGTAGGAGAGATCCGCGGTGATCGGGGAAACGGTCGGTCGGTTCTGGAGACGTGAGACGGTGCGACTCTTTGCCGAACCCACCACGTGCCCATTCAGGACGAGCTTCAGGAAATACATTGAGCCACCGTATCCCTTCGAGTCGAGGCGGGAGAGTACGTCCAATAGCACCGTCGTGTCGAGTTGCGGCACCGTGCCAAACTCGAGCGCTTTCGTTTGACCGACCGGAATACGCGCCTCCGCGTCAATAACAGGAACCTCAGCAGCCGGAACTCGACTGGCAACCAGCAAAATAAGAAGGACTATTGAGCAACGCATTATGCACCTCCAAGCGGCACAGCCGCAATCTCAACTGACCAACCTCGGTCATCCGTCGTTCATGGGGGGAGTGTCGCACACATCGCGTCAATTGCGCAAGTGTTTTCATTGCTGTTCGGGCCGCGAGGTGGTTGACAATGGAAGTCGGTTTGGGTAAACTGCGCGTGTCGGTACGGCGGTTTTCTTTCCTCGAGGAAGAATTCCGATCGGGTCCGTGCACAGAAGTCAGGAGCATTTGGTCAATACGGGTTGCCATCGTTTTTCGTGCGGTAATCTTCGGGATTCAGGTATCGGCAACAGGTGATCGGATTGGGAAACGGGTCCACAGTCAATCCCTCCAAGGATCCCCTCAGGGAGCCTGTGGGGGGACACGAATCGACGGCGCTCTTCGATCCGGAAAGAATTTTCGGTAGCCCTGCGGGAAAGCGAATCCTGCGGTTCTTCCACGAGAACAGGTGCACAATGGACACGATCCAGAGTCTCGCTGTCTGGACGGGGTGTGCTCCCAAAAAAGTCGCCAGCGCGGCGGATGATCTCGTCAGGTTGGAGCTGCTCGAGCGCGTCGGCGAGGGCGAGGATGCCGTATACCTCCTCGCCGGAAGCATGAGCAACAACAAAGCCCCGACAGCGGCTGCGCTCCGCTCATATATTCAGAAACATTTCCGAGACGAACTCAAGCTCTAACGCAAGGAGACCAAATGTCCCAACAAATTGGCACTGGCATTTCCGGACTCGACACAATTCTGAGAGGAGGAATCACGGCCGGACACGCGGTACTAATCCAGGGGACTCCGGGCGCCGGCAAGACCACTCTCGGACTGCAATTCATTCACGAGGGCGCCCTTCAACACGATCAGGCGGGTCTCGTGATTACCTTCGAGGAGTTCCCCCAACAGATGTATCAGGACGCTCTGAACCTGGGATGGGACCTGAAAGCGCTGGAGGAACAGAACAAACTCCGCATCATCTCTACCTCCCCCGCGGTTCTCCACAAGCAGATTCAGGAAGGGACAGGGATCGTTCAGAGACTTGTCGCCGATATGAAGGTGGAGAGAATTCTGGTTGACAGCATCACTCATTTTCAGAGAATCACGACCGATCCGGTCGAGCTCAGGGACCTGCTGAACAGTTTTCTGAACAGTCTCAGGCAGGGAGGCTTCACAACGCTGCTTACCCAGGAGGTCAGTCACGAAACCACGGAAGAAGTGACCTTTGAGCAGTACATCGTGGACAGCGTTGTTCGCCTCTCCTTTGCGCTGGTGAATCGGACGGAAAGGATGCGAACCGTTGAGATTCTGAAGGCCCGCGGGCAGGGGTTCATGTCAGGCAAGCATTCGGTTGAGATCGGGAATGGCGGCATGAAGATATTTCCTCGCCCCGAACCTGCTCCACGGGTCCCAAGAGGCGCAGATGGAAACGAACTCCAATTCGTCCCCGGAATCCTGCGAGCGCAAACAGGTATCGTCGGACTGGATCGCATGTTGGAGGGTGGACTCATCGACGGCTTCTCCACGCTGGTAACAGGGGATTCCGGCGCAGGGAAGAGCATCCTGGCCCTGCAGTTCCTGGCGGCGGGAATCGATCAGGGCGAAAAGGGACTCTACATTGCCCTCCGGGAAGACTACGAGAAGATCCTCAAGACGGGACGTTCGATGGGAATCGATCTAGACGCTCTCATTTCCGAGGGGCAACTCACCTTCATCAGTCGTTCACCGGTGAAGATGAACGCGGACGCCCTCTATTGGGAGCTTCATGACATGCTCCAAGCCGTGGAAGTCAAACGAGTGGTGATTGACAGCCTCACTGATCTCGAGCCGTCGATGGACGAACCAAACAGATTCCGCGACTACGTCTACGCTCTCGTTGACCTCCTCAGTATCCGACAGATCACCTCGGTCTTCACCGGCCAGACTGACGGCGGGTCTGGCGACCAAGAGCTGGTGGAGTCTGAGCTATCGATGGTTTTCGATGCCATCATCGCTCTGCGTCTGCGACGGATACAAGACCACATCCGAAAAACGGTTGTAGTGCTGAAACTGCGAGGCTCCTCGCACGATGCGGGTATCCGTCAGTTCAAGATTACTAACGAGGGGATTGTCATTCAGACCCAGTTTGAAGGGTCCACCGCGTTCATGCGCCAACTGCAAAAAGCGTAGCCATCGTTGAGGCATTGCGCCCTTCAAGCGAAGCAGCGCTGGGCTCCCGACGCTATTGCGTGTCGTGGAGTCCAACGCCTCCAGCCTTGACCGACAGTTGAAATAACGGGCTAAGTAAGTCATCAAATATATTGTCCCCCCGCAGAAACCGCACAGCCTGCAAAGATTTGCCTTCTTCTCTGTGTGCTCCGTGGTGAGAAAATGGGGACAGAATTTATGACGATCTACTTATGCCTTGGCGGCCGTCTTCTCTTCCTTTTTGTCCGGCTTTTCCGACTGATTAGTTTTCTCAGTTTTCTCGGCCTTCGTTGACGAGGCTTCTTCGTCTTTCTTTGCTCTACTATCGCTACCGTTACTGGGGTAATCGGTAATGTGCCAGCCCGATCCCTTGAAGATAATCCCTACCGGGTGGAAGACTTTTTGTACTTTGCCGCGGCAGCCCTTGACTTCGCATTTTGTCAGCGGGTCGTCATCGGCGCTCTGCCAGACATCAAACACCTTCCCGCACTTCTGGCACTCATATTCGTACGTTGGCACTAACCTTCACCTCTCGAACTCTTTGTCCGACCCTCACAGTATGACTTCGACATAACATTCTATAAAGCGGACAGCAATCTGGCAAGGCCTCCTTGATCCACCCTCCGGAGGAGGAGAGGAAGTTGCGGCGCCTTGTGAATGCTGAGGAGGAGTGAGGTAGGTTGAGTGAGTAAACTCACCAACGAGGTGCAGGAATGGCATTACAGGGT
>Ga0100388_10002797_pt1 | contig 14980 bp, 18 predicted proteins | sample CryGeymeta201512_FD_81536 | JGI IMG/M metagenome (GOLD analysis project Ga0100388, IMG submission 81536) | Groundwater microbial communities from Crystal Geyser aquifers in Utah, USA - Crystal Geyser metaG 2015-12 | ecosystem: Environmental > Aquatic > Deep subsurface > Groundwater | place... | reverse complement strand
ATGCAATGATTCAAGTAAAGATTCAATAGTTCCCTTGGCCTCGCGAAAATTGGTGTTGAAAAAAATCTCGGCCAGCATTAATTTTTCTTCAGGCAAATTCTCCTTTCTCGGTAAGTAAACATTGGCCATTTCGAATAGGTAAAACGGCTCTTTTTCACCGGAGTTTTCTTTGGCGGCGGTAGTAAGAGAAGGCAAAAGAGAGGTTCTTAGATATTCTGACTCGGCTCCCAACGGATTTTGGAGTTTTAAAGCATCCTCTCCTGCCTTGTTTTTGGCGACAAATGAAAGGGTATAAGTTTCAATTCCGCCAAACCCTTTAAGAATATTTTTAACTTTCGTTTCAAAATCAAAGGTTGAATCAGGGTGCGGGTCGGGAATTTGTCCGGCCATCAGGGTGCTGGGCAAATGGTGGTAGCCGTAGAGTCTGGCAATTTCTTCTACAATGTCTTCGGCAATATTGATGTCCCTCACTCGGAACGATGGAACGTTAACTTCTAGAAGTTTGTTTTTCCAGACGGTTTTAAAACCCAGGTTGGTTAGAATTTTGGTAATGATCGGTTTAGGTAGATTAATGCCGAGGTTTTTACTAATAGTTAAGTAGTCAACTGTCAGCTTTTTTGTTTGGTGAGGGTGGGGATAAATATCTAAAATTTTTGCTTCGGGTTGACCCTTGGCCAAGGTGGTAAAAAGATCAATTCCCAGCCTTGCGGCTGGCTCAACATTTTCAGGATCCAAGTCTTTTTCAAATAAAACAGCGGCATCGGTCCGGTGGGCCAGAGCCATTGAAGTTTTTCTAATATTGACGGGGTTGTAAGTTTGAACGAAGAAAAGCACATTTTTGGTATTTTCGTTAACTGCGCTATTTTGCCCGCCCATAATTCCCGCCAGATCAATTAAAATTCCGGATGCATCCTCAATCACAATATCCCCGCCGGGAAGGGTATGGGTTTTGCCGTCAAGGGTGGTTATTTTTTCTCCCTGATTTGATTTTCTTAAGATCATTTTGTGGTTTTTGATTTTGTCGTAATCAAAAGTATGCGTAGGCTGACCAAGAGTGAGCATAATGTAGTTGGAAATGTCAACAATATTGTTTATCGGCCTGTGTCCTGAAAGGATCAGTCTTTTTTGTAACCAGTCTGGCGAGGATTTAATTTCAATATTTCTGATTAAGATTGCCGCGAATCTGGGGCAAAGGTCGGAATCAACAGAAGCGTCAAGATAATCAACGGTTTTAGCCAACAGTTCTCGGGCGGTAACCTTAGGAGTCATTAGTAAAGCTTGGATTTTAAACATTGGTAAAATTGCTACCGCCTCCCGGGCAATTCCATAAACCGAAGCCGAGTCAACTCTGTTGGTTGTTACTTCAATTGAGTAAACCAGATCATTACCCTTTCCACTTGTTTTTTCGACAGATGGGCCGCAGAGAGAAAGGCATTTGGCGATTTGGGCAGCAGTTGCCTTTGTTTTTAAAAAATCTCTTAACCAGATCTCGGGAATAATAATATCCATGTTAGAACTGTTGCAAAAAATTTAAGTCAGAACTATATAAAAGCCTGACGTCCGGGATTTTTAGTCCGGACTTCATCATCAATACCCGTTCCACTCCCCAGCCGAAAGCAAAACCCGAATAGATTTTAGGGTTAATTCCTCCGTTTTTAAGAACTGTCGGATGCACCATACCCGCTCCGCCCAATTCCAACCAGCCCTCTTTACACAACCGGCAGCCGCGGCCGGCACAAATATCGCAACTGACATCAACCTCAAAAGAAGGTTCGGTAAACTGGAAATGATAGGGTCTTAATCGGGTTTTTCTATTGGTCCCAAAATAATTTCTGGCAAAGTAATCAAGAGTGCCTTTTAAGTTAGCAATGGAAATACCTTTATCAATTACCAGACCTTCGAATTGATGAAACATTGGCACGTGGGCCACGTCCGATTGTCGGCGGTAGCATTTGGCGATGTTGATCATCCGAATCGGAGGCGCCTTCACCCTTAACATTTCCCTAACTTGGCCGCTGGAGGTATGGGGGGTAAGTACAATCTGTCCGTATTTGGGATGGTCAGGAGCATCGACAAAAAATGTTTCCCACTCATCTCGGGCGGGATGACCCTTCGGCATATTTAAAGCTTCGAAGGCAAGCCAATCCCATTCGACTTCAGGATAGCGGACTCTCACAAAGCCGATTTTTTCAAAAGTTTGGGAGATGTTACTGATAGCCTGCGTAATCAAGTGCAGGTGGCCGATTTTGGGTTTTATGCCCGGGATCGTCGGGTCAAACCATTTTCTGGGAGTTGCCTTAAATGAATTTTTTTTATTGGCAATTTCGCTTTCGATGACATTTTTGGTGTCGTTAATCAAGACCCCGGCCTGTTTTTTATCTTCCGGGGATAAGCCCTTTATTTTTTTGATAGTCGAGGTGAGCCGACCACTGCGACCTAAGTAGGCCACGCGGATGACTTCCAATTCAGTCGGGTTCCCGGCGGCCATAATTTGGGCCAAAGCCTCATTTTTTAAGCTGATAATTTCTTCCTGCACCCTGAGGTTTATTTTACACGCAAGACTATTTCTTTAAAAGTGGCGGGGTCGCGGACTGCGATATCAGCCAGGATTTTACGGTCGATTTCGATTTTGGCTTTTTTGACACCGGCGATAAATTTGTTGTAAGAAAGACCGTGTTCGCGGACAGCCGCGTTTAAGCGGGTGATCCAGAGGGCTCGGAGATCTCTTTTTTTGTTTTTGCGGCCGACGTAAGCATACATTCCAGCGTGAAGTACCGCTTCTTTGGCGGTTTGGATGCGTCGGCGTCTGGCTTGTCTGAAACCTTTAGCCGCCTTTAAGATTCCCCGGTGTTTTCTTGATGCTATCGATTTAACTCTCATTGTCCTTCGTAGCTTTAGCGAAGAAGGAGGCCTTTCTCACCGAGCCTGTTACCTTTCTAATTTTCTTGGCGTAAAAACCCTTGAGTTCAAGCGCCTTTTTCAAATTTCTTAACCTTTTTTGGGATTTGCCGGCCCTAAGATGGCGCCTGAACCCCTGCCGGCGCATGACTTTGCCGGTTTTGGTAATCCTAAATCTTTTAATTAGTGATTTTCTGGTTTTCTGTTTTGGCATTATTTGCTTCCCTTTTGGGCGCTTGCCCCGTTGGCTTTTTTGAAGCCAATGGGGAAATGATTGTTATCAGGTATCTTCCCAAAAACTTGGGTTGCATATCGACGGCGATATTTTCGCCCAGGTCCTTATTTATCCTTTCCAAAAGTTTATATCCCATGGGCTTTGAGCCCATCTGCCTACCCATAAAGATAACCACGATTTTAACCTTGTTTTTCTCGGCTAAAAACTCCCGAACTCTTTTGAGTCGAGTTTGATAATCCCCTTCGGCGATAAAAGGCGAGAATCTGATCTCTTTTAATTCTCCCTCTTTTTGTTTTTTGGCGATTGCCCGGGCCTTTTTTTCTTCCTGGTATTTAAACTTGCTAAACTCAACGATTTTGGCAACCGGCGGTTTGGCGGTTGGGGCGATTTCCACTAATGTCAAGCCTTTCCTTTTTGCCTTGGCCAAAGCCTCTCCGATTTTGACAACACCGATTTGCTTGCCGCTGTGCCCAATAAGCCTGACTTCCGGAACACGGATCGCCTCATTTAACCGCCAGAAAAGGTTTATTCTTCTCAACTTACGCTATGAATTGTATCAATTAATTTTTCTTTCTTCAATCTCTTTCTTTATTATGGAAATAAACTCATTTATTTTTCTTGCTCCCAAATCTTGACCACTTCTTTTTCTGACGGAAACCGTGCCTGCTTTGGCTTCTTTATCCCCCACAATCAGCATGTAGGCGACTTTTTCCAGTTGGGCATCCCGGATTTTGGCGGGAAGAGTTTCGTTGCGGTCGTCGAGCTCGGTTCGAATGCCTACGGCTTTCAGACTACGGACTACGGCTTGGGCATAATCAAGATTCCGGTCGGTAATGGGCAAGACTTTTACTTGAACAGGTGTCAGCCAGGTCGGGAAATTGCCGGCAAAATGTTCAATCAGGATCATCAGAAACCTCTCCGGTGAGCCGACAATGGCCCGATGGATCATAACCGGTCTTTTTTCCTTTCCGTCGGAATCGGTATAAACCAGTTTAAATCTTTCCGGCAAGAAAAAATCAATCTGGACCGTGGAAAGTTGCCATTCGCGGCCCAGAGAATCCGTGGCAATCAGGTCCATCTTGGGAGCGTAGAAAGCGGCTTCTCCCGGCCCGTCAAAATATTCAATTTTGTTTCTTTTAGTTATCGCTTCAGCCCATTTTTCGACTTTTTCCCAAGTTTTCGGATCGCCGATATATTTCTCAGGGTGTTTGGGGTCATGGGTGGAAAGCCTGTATTTATATTTAAGATTATATGTTTTCATAATTTCTTTGATCATGCTTAAGGCCCGGTCGACCTCCTCATCAACCTGATCTTCACGGCAAAAAATATGGCAATCATCCTGCGAGAAAGATCTGACTCTGGCCAGTCCGGAGAGCTCCCCGGGTTTTTCGTCCCGGTAAAGCATGGCGAAATCAGTGAGTCTTATGGGTAAATCTTTATAGCTCCGCGGTTTTGACGCATATATTTGAGTGTGTTGAGGACAGTTCATCGGTTTTAGGAAAAATTCTTCATCCGAGTAGTTTGAAACAACCCGGAACATTAAATCCTTGTACTTGTCGTAGTGGCCGGAAGTTTTAAAAAGCTCGGCTTTGGCAATTTGCGGTGTCCAAACCTGGGTATAGCCCTGTTTTACCTGAACGGATTCAACATAGTCGTTAACCAGTTTTCGCAAAAGAGCGCCTTTGGGCGTGTAAAGAGGCAGCCCGGCGCCTACCAGATCGGAAAAAGTAAAAAGGTCGAGTTCTTTTCCCAGTTTCCTATGATCGCGTTTTTTAGCTTCTTCTTGCTGTTTAAGAAATTCGTCCAGTTCCTTTTGAGTCGGAAAGGCTGTACCGTAAATGCGGGTTAGCATTTTGTTTTTTTCATCTCCGTGCCAGTAGGCGCCCGCAACGGACAAAAGCTTAAATGCCCCGATTTTACCGGTTGAGTCCACATGAGGACCTTTACATAAATCTACGAATTCGTCGCCCGTCCAGTAAACCGTGGCTTTTTCTTTACGGGCTTCAATTTCATCCAGCCACTCTTGTTTATAGGGGTTATTGGCGAAAAGTTTTCTGGCTGCTTCAATGGAAATTCCCTCTTTTTTAAAAGGAAGATTTTTTTTGATAATTTTGGCCATTTCGGCTTCGATTTTAGGAAAATCTGCTTCGAAGATTTTGATGTCGGATTCGAAATCAAAATAAAAGCCGTCAGGAATCGCCGGCCCCATGGCCATTTTGATTTTCGGGTAAAACTTAAGCATGGCCTGAGTCAAAACATGCTCAGCCGAGTGCCGCACCGCCTCTAAATTGGTTTTGTTTTTATCCATATTTTTTAAAGTGGACCCGGGGAGAATTGTCTGTCAAAGCCAGATCCTGCTTTGCAGGAAACCCCCTGTGGTCGAATTACCGAAAAATTCGAACATTTTTTAAATCGCAGATTTAGGGTTTGCGTCTCACCGCTCGCCCCTCGCTTCGCTCGGTGCTCGCATCAGTATTGTACAAAATTTTCGCCTGAAAAGAAAGCAGGAACAAATTTTTATCTTTCTGTTTTTGATATTGGTTCTGTTATCTCGTTTCATATCCCACCCACCCTAGAAAGGAATTGGCGCTGCCCCCTCTGCACTCGCTAGGGCCCCCCTATGGGCGGCCTTGCCAATGTTTTACTTTTGTTTATTTCAGTATTCAGTATCTTCCTCGGCTCGCAGAGGATAACATATTAAGGCTTCGCCTTTCTGCTCACCTTTTCAAAAATCCGATAAAGGTCAGTAGCTCGTTCCGGGGGGCGTTCCTTTTTTTCCGCCCCCGCGCTTTTCTTTTTTTCCCATTTCGCGCGTGGTCGGCGGAAATCCTGCTTCGCAGGAAAGCGCCAATGCAGGGAACAAAAACCAATCGGCCAAAATGGTGGAAATTGGCCGATTCCAATCTCAAACTCTTTAAATTTCTTAACATAGAAGCTTCCTCAATTTTTCTTCACAAACACTTCGCTTTAGTACAAGAGCGAAGTATACTAACTGTATGGTAGACGACACTCCACAGGACACCACAACGACTCAAGACACACCCGCAACTGATCAGCCAGTAGTTCAACCCGAACAACCGAAGGTTGAGGAACAACCACAAGAAACTCCACTAACTGAAACACTGGCAGAAGAAATCAAAACAGAACCAGTTCCTGAAAATCCTACACCCGCCGAAGTTTCAACGCAGGTAGGTCAAACTCCCGAACCACCCAAAGAGGAAACCAAAACAGAAGAACCGAAAGCAGAAATAAAAGAGGAGGAAAAACCTAAAGAAGAAACCAAGCAAGAAGAAAAAGTTTCTTCTTCTGAACCCGAATCTCCCAAATCACCCCAATCCCCACAACAACCCCAAATTGATTTATCTGCTCTACGTGAGAAAGCAAATAAAGAACGGCAAGACAATGCCTGTACATATCTTTAACGAGATTCCCGAATGGCATTTAATAGATCAATTGAGGAAAAGTGAAATGTTTGGTTTCTTAAGGGAAGTAACACGGGATTGTACTGACCCTGAAGCAATAAAACGTTTAACAACTCTGATTCAAGATCAACAAGTTTTTGCAATTCTTCAGAGCATAGAGCAATGGCAGGTATCCCATAAACTAGACATGTAGTCTACACTTTTAGGTGTTAGATCGGAGGTGAAATGCATGTCAGGATTTAAACGAATACCGCAGGAAATAAAAGATCAGATAATGGTTCGTGTTAAGGAAGGAATTCCGGTTTTACAGCTTTCCAGCGAGCATGGTGTTTCAACAAAAGCAATTTATACTTGGATCGCCAAGGAGTCAGGAAAAACCCCGGGAACTTTGCAGGTGGCACGCTTAAAAAGGGAAAAGGAAGATTTACTTAAACTGGTCGGGGCCTTGACTTTTAAATTAAGCCGAGGGGAAAAAAATAGGACTGGTTTCTGATATGGGAAATGTCATAAAAAGAAAAAACTTGTCAAAAACAGCTTTGGCTGAAAAGCTGGGTATTTCCAGGTCAAGTTTGTATTACCAACACAAAAGGCCTGTCATTGACGCGGAGGTCAAAACTCAGATTGAATCGGTTTTGACCAATCATCCGGCCTACGGACATAAAAGGATTGCCATGGAACTTAAACTCAACCATAAAAGAATATTGAGAGTCATGAAAAAGTTTGGGATCAAGCCATATAAAAGAAGAACCAAAAAGCCTTGGAAAAAAGACGATCTTGGTAAACCTGAGGCTAAATATACCAATTTAATAAAAGAAATTAATCCCAGGGATCTTAAACAGAATGAAGTTTGGGTATCTGACTTTATCTACTTAAAATACAAAGACAGATTTTTGTATCTGGCAACCATCATGGATCTTTGGGACCGAGAGATTGTGGGAATTAATATTAGCAGATTCCATAACAAAGAGCTGGTTTTAGGAGCATTTGAGGATGCGATAAACAAATTTGATAAACCAAAAGTCCTTCATTCTGACCAAGGAAGTGAATATGACAGCGAAGAGTATCTTGCTCTTGTTGAAAAACTGGGAATCAAGGTTTCAATGAGCGCCAAAGGCTCTCCCTGGCAGAATGGGTATCAGGAGTCTTTTTACTCAAACTTTAAGCTGGAACTGGGACAAACAAACAGGTTTGAAAACGTCGGGGAATTAATTGAAGAAGTATATAAACAAATTTCGTATTACAATAACAGAAGAATGCACTCAAAACTTAAAATGTCGCCGGTTCAATTTAAGCAAAAATCGTTAGCAAAAGACATAGACACACTGTCTTAAATATTGGGTACTCGACATTCCTGCAAGTAAAGGAACCGGAAAGGGAAAAGTACATGTGATTCTTAGTAAGAACGAGATACCTGATTTTAAAAACGGGGAAGTATTGGTTACGATAATGACTAACCCCGATTTTGTAGTAATAATGAAAAAGGCTGTGGCAATAGTTACTGATGAGGGAGGAGTTCTATGTCATGCGGCTATAGTTAGCAGGGAATTAGGTATACCTTGTGTCGTCGGTACTAGGATCGCGACTAAGGTTTTGAAAAATGGAGACATGGTTGAAGTTGATGCTTTTAAGGGGCTTGTTAAAAAAGTTTAGTAACCAATTGTTTAATAATTTACCCACTTTTCACTCTGTTGTATTAAGTGGTTTTCCTGTTGTCATTTGTTAAAATGGTCCATCTCCCTTTCTAGTAAAACTCCGTTTTTAAAATCTTCCTCCGCAACGAAACGCACAGGTACATTTGTACCGTCAGCAATGAATCTGTCACGGTATGGTGGTAGAAAAACATATAAAGGTATACCTTGAGACCATAAATACTTTCCGGCAATTTTACTTCCGGCTTCTTCAAGCCGTGTTCCCTTTCCATCTATGTTGTTGAGTTTCAACATTTCGATTATGTACGCTATGTTTCCGATCCCTCTTTTTCTGTTAAGCATTTCTTGCGTTTGAAAAATTACCGAAAGCGCATAATGTGAGCCTACAGCATAGATATATGCGTCGCTGGGGTGTGCTATGAACATTGCGATATCGGTATTGCTAAAACTCCAAGAGCTATCAGGGTGTGTGTGGGAATAAAGTAAAGGCTTGCCGTAAGCCAGGTTTAAGATTCGTGGAAGGTTCTCCAATAGGTTTGTACCTTTGTAATTTCCTGTAAATATTTTTCCGGGACTATAGTTTTGGATACGTTTGTTCCAATAGACATATTGTGACCTTTCTTTCTTATCTCTTTCAGTAGACTTGATTGAAGAATATATCGACCCCAGAATTTCGGGGGGAAGATATATATGACCCGGTAGTTCATCGATGTGTGGAAAATGAGGGGATTGTTCACTATTTATATTTAATAACTTTAGATACGTATCAAAGTCAGAATCGACCGCCACATCGCGTTTTGGTAGCTTTGCCCTGACTTCTTTGCTGTCCTGTTCCATTACTGAATTATAGCATTGGCCCAAGTTCATGGGGTAAAATTGTTGCTTATAACCCCATATCATAATCTGTGTCACTATCCCGATCAAATTTGTGATAGTCGTATATGGTTGACCTATTCTGTTCACGCAGTAAATTAGAAATATAACGGGCTGAATTACTTTAGCCGTAATTCAGCAAAGTAGCGGGAAAGTAATGTTCATATGAACCTGCCTTTTTGGCGAAATCGTAAAATACAAACACGGCGAAAATTTTGTATTACAAGCGAAGCGAGGGGCGAAGCCCCGAGCGAGGCGGCTAATTCAATATGGTGGACTCAGCGGGACTCGAACCCGCAGCCTCCTCGATGCCATCGAGGCGCGCTAGCCATTGCGCCATGAGCCCTTCGACTTATGCTCAGGGTAAACCCTTAAGAAGTATTATAGCAAAATTATTTTAATTGGGCTTTGAAGAAATTAACCGTATTGGTGATAGCCTGGTTCCAGCCTGAAGGTAGAAAATTATGGTCGGCGTTGGCGTATTTAAAATATTTGACTTCCAGGCCGTAACTTTTAAGGTTTTTGACCAGTTCATCTGACCACCAATAAGGCGCTTCCTGATCATCAAGTCCTTGATTAACCAAAATTGGTGCTTTAATCCAGTTAAAGTATCTTGGGGGCGAGAAATCCTCTGCTGTGTAATCTTCTTCGAAGTCAGCGAGGGCGGCCCTTAAGTATTTGCCCTGATCATCGGTTTCGTCGGTGTAATAAAGAATTGAATAAGGAAAAGATTTGGAAACCGGTGCCCAGAGAACAGTCGGATAGGTTAACCCGCTTATGGCCAGAGCCGAAAGGGCAATAGCGCCGCCGTTGGAATGACCCCAGATACCGACTTTGGTTAAATCGGCCTTGATTTGACCGGCATAGCTGGCCCCAAGAGTCGAATTTAAATTTTCTAAAGAGGCCAGTAAAGTTAAGGCGGAGATTACGGTTTGGAATCTTTCTTCAAAAGGTTGGGCCGAAGGCGAGGCTGATTGACCATAGCCTAAAAAATCGGGGGCTAAAGTTATAAAACCGTTATTGGCCAATACTTTAGCACTCGGCTGGCTGCCGGAGCCGGATTTGAAGGTTTCTTTGGGGATATAACCCCGAAACATGACAATAACCGGATAAGTGCCGGGTTTATCCGGAAAATTCATCAGGCCGCTGACTTTCTCCGGAATATTGAAATAGAATATTTGGGAAGTGTCACTGACTTTATCACCCAAGGTTATTTGGCTTGCCGTGAATTTGGTGTTTTTGAGATTTTCGAAGGTGTATTTTAGAAGAGGTAAGGGTTTAAGGAGCGGTTTTTTAAATTTGGCGTGGACCAGAAAATATCCGGCAGAGACGGATATGAAAAAGAGAAGTGTTAAAATAACCGTCTTAATTTTCAAGTGGTCGATGCTGGATTCGAACCAGCGACCTTTTCAATGTCAATGAAACGCTCTAACCAACTGAGCTAATCGACCAGGACAATCTATTTTAACGAAAGTCGGTCAAATTATCCAGCCGAGCGGGTGAGGTAGTGTTCGCCGGAAAGAAGGAAAGAGCTGCCGTGCTTTTTGTAGATGGCCCAGAAGTTTTTCTTTTCGGCTCTTTTGTTGAATGTATGCAGCCAAGCTGATGCATCCTCAATGTTTTTCCTGAAGTTTCTAATAAACTCCAAAAGTTTTTCAAAAAAGACAAGGTGGTAAATACCGGGTTGGGCCGGAGCTTGCATGGTGGCCACCTCCACCCTTTCCCCTAAATTCTGGGTGGATTTGGCCAGAGCCAGAACTTCCTGCATCAGAGCCTGGAGTCTAACTTTAAGCTCGTTTGATTTTTGGGCAGAAATGGTTTTTTCCTCCTGCAGCAATCTTCTTTCCAGGGTAATTTGTTTTTTTAAACGCAGGTTTTCCTGGTATTGGCCGGAAAGAAGGTCATTAAGTTCCAAAGACTCACCCGGCCGGATTTCGCCAGAGGCTTTCGTGACCAAACGCGGTCTGGCTAAAATTTGGTCCGGTAAATCCCTTGAGACACCGGAACCGATATCTTTGAAAGACTCCAGAACATTAGTTTTGCGGATCTGAGATTGGATTTTCGATTTCTGTGCTTTATCCATGGCTTTTTCGATTCAAGCGTAGGTTATAGCAAAGAGACCAAATAGTCAAGGGTAGCCCGTCTGGTTAAGACACCGCCGATAAGCCTTTTTTGGTCGGGGTTTTCGAGTTTTTCAACGAGTTTTGGATCTGCCGAAGCAGCTTTGATAGCGTCGTTGATTTGGGCCTCGGTGGCGCTTATCTTTTGATCTTTGGCGATTTGATTTAGGATAAGCTCTAGGGCAATGGTATTGCGGGACTGGATTTCGTACTCTTTCCTTAAGCTTTTGGGGTTTTTGCCGATTGAGCCTAAATAGCCCTCCAGGGTCAGTCCCAGCTTTTCGATCCTGGCCAAAAGAGAAGAAAGCCGGCTGTCAACCTCCTCGGTAATCAAAAGTTGGGGGAGATTAATTTTCTGGGTTTCCAGTAATGTTTTAATAATTTTCTGCTCTTTTTCCTCTTTCGGCATATCTTTGAGCCGGATAATACTGTTTATCGCTCCCTTATAATCTCCCAAAATAACTTCCGGTAGTTCGCAGGTCACCGCTCTTATTTGCCAGTCTTCGTTTTCTTTGGCCGAGACAAGTTCAAATTTCGGGTAAATCGCCGGCCTGATTTTGTTCTTGGTGATGGTTTGGGAAAGCGCTTCAGGTAGAATTTTAGCCAGCGACTTTTCAATTAGGGTACTTTGGGGAATTTTTTCCCTAATTTTTTCGGCCGGCGCCTTGCCTTTACGAAAACCCGGAATTTCGGTTTCTTTGGCGTATTGTGTAACTACTTTTTCTTGGGCCTCCTTAACTAAAGTGTAAGGCACAGTGAAGGTAATTTGAATTGTTTTATCGTCGCCGGTGGCCAATGTTGAGGTAATTTCCATTTTTTTAACTGCCCCCTTTATGTTGGGTGCGAAATTGGGAAGGATTGAATTTCTGGCCTCTGAAAAAGCCCGGGGTTCTGAATCCCAAAGCGGATCTAAGCTTGCTTTTAACCAGAGGCGCTTGTTGTTTTGCTTTTGGCACATAGTTATTATATAATACTTTTGCCCGTCTTGTGGTGTCAGCTTCGTAAGGTAGGAGTGTCCCTCCGTTTCTTCGAGGTAAGGTCCGCGGAGGGATTAGAAAGGAGAATCAAATTCATGGCTGCAAAATTATTCGTAGGCAATTTGGATTATACCGTAGTTGCTGATGATCTTAAAAGCTTGTTTGCTTCCGCCGGAACCGTGGTTGACGCTGTTGTCATTATGGATAAAATGACCGGACGTTCACGCGGGTTCGGATTTGTGGAAATGAGCAAGGACGAGGAAGCCAAAAAAGCTATCGAAACGCTTAATGGATCTGAGCTAAAGGCTCGAAAAATTAACGTTAATGAGGCTAAACCTCAAGTTGCCCGCTAAGCATAGCTTGGCCAAAAGGTTCGGAGATTTTATTTGACTCTCGGGATATTTTCAAGAAAGCGGCGGCGCTTTTGAGATTGGCCCATCCTGCCAAACCGATTCGTGAAATGGCAGTTTCCGTTTTTGGTTTGGTAAAAAGAAATTCGCTGCAACTGGGGATGTTTGCCGATACCCAGAAAAAATCTCGGTTGGTCAATTCAATCGATACAATTAACCGTCGCTGGGGCGCGTTTACGGTTTTGCCGGCCAGAATGCTTAAAACCGAGTCTTATGTTATTGACCGGATTGGATTTCAAAATTATCCCCAACCTTGATTTTATTTTCATCGCAAAAGCCGGCGCCAACCTCCAAAACATATTCAACCGGGATTTTAGGGCTATAGCGTTTTAACCCACTATCGGGAGTGCCGGCTTCGGGAACCGGCACATTTTTATCAATCTGGATAATTTTGCCTTTCTTTACATCACCAGATGACGAGAGTATCCAGACAATATCTATGGCAAACTTCATTCCCTTCATCCAGAAAGCCGGAATGGAATTCGTTTTACCCAAGGTAAAAAGCATGCCTTTATCTTTTTCCAAACCAGCTTTTCCGGAGAGGCCTTTCTCTCTTTCTTCTTGGCTGGTTGCTTCTTCAACCGTAAGAGAGATATTGCTGATTTTGACCGGACTTTGTTTTAAGGTTGAGGTTGGGCCGGGGTTAGGAGGATTTTTGTACAAATACCCGACAAGACAGATAAAAACGGCCACGCCTAAAATCGGTAAAATGATTTTTTTAAATTCAGCCATAAATTGAGAACAGGACGGCGACCACCATGACAAAGACAATGGCCGGAATAAAAAGAAGAAATATCTGTAAGTTGCGGTTTAGGCGGTTTTTATGAAGATGGATTACCTCGGACATACCATTTTTAAGTATAGCACTTGTCTTTGTGCAACTTTTAGGTTGTCTTTTTTAGTAGCCGTCTCGGACAATTCAAGACAACTTGAGTTGAGTACACCGGGGCGGCTATTCAAGTTTTAAGGAGTAAATTTATGCAAGATAATTTCTCGCAAAAATTCTTTTTGTATTGCCGTAAATCAACAGACGTTGAGGATAAACAGGTTTTATCTATTGAAGCGCAAATTACAGAATTAAGAGAGTTTGCTAAAAGAGAAAATTTACAAATTGTGGAAGTTTTTATTGAAAAACAGACAGCCAAAGTTCCGGGCAGGCCGATTTTCAATGAGATGTTGGAGAAAATCGAAATAGGCGAAGCCAATGGAATTTTGAGTTGGCACCCAGACAGACTTGCTAGAAATTCTGTTGACGGAGGAAGAATTATTTACCTTCTGGATACAGGGAAACTTCAGTCTCTAAAATTTCCCCAGTTTTGGTTTGAACCAACGCCGCAGGGAAAATTTATGTTGTCAATCCCGTTCTACCAAGAAGTTCGAAACTACTTCAAAGGAACATCGGCTAACCCCACCCAGCCGATGTACTATTCGTAGCTCGGCCTTTGGCCTCGCTTATTTTCAGCGCGCGCGATTTTACGATTGCTGCGCAATCGTATCAGGACACTTCAATACTTTTTAGTTCTTGATCCATTTCTTCTTTTGTAATTTGTAGTTTAACTAGTAAATATTCTGTTAAAAACCTTAATTTGTCTTTTTCTTCAGTTGTTTTCGTTTCATTGGCGGATATAAAAAGATTTTCAGAGATATTTAACCAAGATTCTTTAGAGTTTTTTCTTTCAAGAATATTTAATATACTTTTAAAGAATCTTGCACCGCCTATATAAATTAAGGTTTTCTTATGTGTATCGTTTATTTCTTCTTCTTGATTTATTAGTCGATCAACAGTAATTGATCCAAAATCAGTATCGGTTTTGTCGTGTTCTCTATTGTCATTCCCGAAAGCTGAAGGGAATCCTTCAGAAATAAACGATAATTCAGGAATTTTAGATATAACTGTAAGTAAGCTTTCTAATGGCCCATGACTTCCTTCGTATCTTGCAGTTGACAAAAACATTTCCTCAATACTTATTCCTCGCTGTTTGGCAACACTATAAGCATAGGAAAAATAATCGTGGCTTGGGGCTGAAGTGCCTCTGAATAATCGACTGGCAAAAATTATTCCAATTTCGTTAATTTTTTTGACCGAAGAATATCTATCTGTTAATTGTGTCGGTAATTTAAGTACATCTTGCCAAACATACGAGGAATCGTCAACCCATGGGATAGCTACTAAACTATTTGAGTTAGTAAAATTATCTAAAGTTTGTTCAAATGAAGCAGGCCCGTTTTCCTTTGTCCAAATATTTTTAATTAAATTTACCAAACCTGTTTGCTTATGCGCTGATAATTTTTCAAGCGTTTTAGTAAAAAAGCCCACATGTAGTTTTCGCTGGCTTGTATATGTTTGCAAATAGTTTTTTAATAAATTTAAACATTTTTCGCTATCCCATGAAATT
>Ga0100388_10002782_pt1 | contig 15031 bp, 17 predicted proteins | sample CryGeymeta201512_FD_81536 | JGI IMG/M metagenome (GOLD analysis project Ga0100388, IMG submission 81536) | Groundwater microbial communities from Crystal Geyser aquifers in Utah, USA - Crystal Geyser metaG 2015-12 | ecosystem: Environmental > Aquatic > Deep subsurface > Groundwater | place... | reverse complement strand
TTATCTCTCCGGCAAGAAATAAATTATCAACTAATTTTGATTTCATTGTCTTGGCGTCTATTTCTTTTAAAGATACTCCTCCTAAGGTTATGATTGCTGTCTCAAAGCCCAAAAGCGAGTTCACCGTCATTTTTAAATTTTTTAATAATTTCACCAATTTGTTTCTTTCTTCTTTGGTAATTTTATTTACTTTCTTCATTTGATTAATACCGGATAATTTTACAATCACAGGAATGAGCTTAGAAGGAAGTAAATCAGCCAAAGAATTTTTAAACATTTTATTACTCTGTTTTAAGAAGTCCGACTGAAGTCTTTTATCCAATTTTTCAAAACTTAAGGCAGGTTTTAAATCTAAAAACAAGGAAACTCCGCCTTTTTCCAATAATTCACCAATCTTTCCACTTAAATCCAGAACAATCGGGCCGCTAATGCCAAAATGGGTGAAAAGGAGTTCGCCAAACCTGCTCTCCACTTTTTTACTGTTTTGAAAAACAAAAAGCTTAACATTTTTTAAAGATAAACCCTGCGCTTCTTTTGGCCAAACTTCTTTTATATTGATTGGCGTTAATGCCGACCGTGGTTTAATAATTGTATGTCCCAATTTTTGCAACCACTTATAACCATCGCCGGTGGAACCTGTTTGAGGATATGATTTTCCACCAGTACAAATAATATAATTTTTTGCTGTTATTTCTCTGCCATCTTTTAAAAATAATTTTGTAATTTTTTTCCCCTTAATGAGAATTTCTCCGACTTCTGCCTTAGTCAGGATTAAAACATTATTCTTTTTTAAAGACTGAATTAAAACATTTAAAACATCCCTTGCTTTATCGCTCTGGGGGAAAATTCTTTTTCCTCTTTCTACTTTGGTTTTTAAACCGTGTTCTTCAAAAAATTTAAGCGTTTCTTTGACGCCAAAAACAGATAAAGGATACAAAAGAAAATTTCCTTCTCTGCCATATTTTTTTGCGAGTTCTTTGGGATTAAATTCCGCTCTCGTAATATTGCTTCTGCCTTTTCCGGTTAATAGTAGTTTTCTCCCTAAAACAATGTTTTTCTCCAGGAGCGCTACCTTGGCGCCTAATTCACTTGCTTCTATTGCCGCCATCATCCCGCTAGGTCCGCCGCCTATTACTACTACATCAAATGATTCTTTACTGCCATCTTTTTTAATTACTTGGTTAGCCATAGAAATTAAATTAAAAAATTCATTTTATTTTAGTCAACCTTGTTTATTCTACCAAAAAATCATCTCTTTGGCGATTTTTTAAGTATCTCGGTCTCTTGATAAAAAAGTTAGACAGCTGGCCACCTTATGGAACGATGTTGGAACCTATTTGGCTCCGGAAACTGGATGATATTAGAACCTGTTTTATTACGATTTATGATTATCTCATTAAACTAAATTTATTGTTTGCGACAAATTTATAGGTTTCATCTAAGACTTTCCCAAAAATTTTATTTTTTCCCATTCTTTGGAAATAAAATAACCCAAGAAATAATTCCAAGCGCTATTATAAAAATTATCCATCTTACTAATCTTTTAACTTCAGGAAAAATTTTCACAAACTTTTTCATAGATTTCTTGATAACAACGAAAAGTGTTATTTATATCATGGGGCTTAATCAATTCCAAACTTTTCTCTCCCATTTTCTTTCTTAAATTATTATTTTTTAAAATCTTGATGATAGCTATCGCAAATTCTTCCTCCTTTAAGGGATTCACTAGATAGCCATTTCCCCCATCTTTTACTAATTCAGGCAAGGCGCCGCCATTACCAGCCACTATCGGCAAACCGCTCGCCATCGCTTCCATTGTAGAAATACTCTGGGCTTCAATAAATGAAGGCATCGCAAAGAGGGTTGCAATTTGATAGTATTGCGCCAATTCAACTGATTGAAAGTCAAGCGGACCTGAAATACGTACATTTTCTTTAAAAGGGGTCTCTTTTATCTCTTTAATTAATTCTTCTTTTAATTCTCCCTGCCCTAAAAAGATAAAATTAGCCTCTATTTCTCTAAGAACCAAGGGAATCGCTTTTAATAAAACTTCCAGATTTTTATCCTTGTCTACTCGGCCAACATAAAGAACTATTGGTCTCGCAAAAAAATCTTTTAAATTATATTTTTCTAAAAACTCTTCAGTAACCCTTGCGTTTTGGAAAAATTTAATATCAACACCGTTAGAAATAACTTCTATTGGAATGTTTATTCCCCATTTAATAATCTCTTTTTTGATAAATTGGCTTGGAGAAATTAAAACATTACAATAATTGTTTAAAAAAGCGGCTAAAACTTTTGTCATTGTTTTCACTGTTGTTTTTTGCAAAAATTTAGGCAATTTTAAATAAGCCAAAGGGAAGCTTAAAGAACTATGTTGCGTGACAATCATAGGGATTTTTCTTTTTTTTGCTTCAAAAGCCAAGGATTGAGAAATAAAAAAAGGATCCTGGAGATGAATAATATCAGGTTTAAAATCATCTAATATTTTTCTGATATACGACAGGGCTAAATAGCTAATTCTTAATCCTCTTCTTATAGGGTTGGGATAAGATTTAATTCTTATAACAGTATACTTATGAGAATCAGAATCAATTTGAAAATCCCCTTTAGTCGATGCCGTAATTACATAAACCTTATTTTTTTTATCCTGGCTAAAAAAATCAGCCAATCTGTCAGTTGAAACTGTTACGCCAGAAATATGAGGCAAAAAAACCTCCAAGGCATGAAAAATTTTCATAATTTTTATAAGTTCCCCCGCGTCTCGGTCATGGATATTTCAATAAATTTAAGTCTGTAGTAATTTTTTTATATAATTCAACCCTAAACAAAACCCATAATTTTTTTGATTAATTCGTCTTTTCCTTCTTTTGTTTTCGCGGAATATGGCAAGATAGGTACATACGGCACCTCTTTTTGAATAGATGAGAGCTGTTTTTCCGCGGCGATCTTCCCTAATTTATCGATTTTGTTCGCGATAATGACAACTTGATGCTTATTTTCTCCAAGGATTTTTATCATAGCACGATCAAGAATAGTCAAGCCAACTTTAATGTCAATAATTAAGAAAACCGCTTTAGGTCTGGTACTGGAAAACTCCACGTACCAAAAAATTCTCTTAATTATTTTGTTGCGCTCCTTCATTGAGTGCTTGGCATATCCATATCCCGGAAAATCAACAAAGTAAAAAGAATTATTGATGCGAAAAAAATTTGCCTCACGGGTTTTTCCTGGAATCTTGCTTACTTTTGCAAAATCTTTTTTACCAACCAAAGAGTTAATTACGCTTGATTTCCCTACATTGGAACGTCCAAAAAAAGCGATCTGCGGCAAATTGTCTTCCAAACCGTAATCGTCACCAATAACCCCTTTAGCAAATTCTGTTTTTGATATTTTCATATTTATACTTTACTCTTTATTCTATCTTAATTCTACCAAAAAAATCGCCTTTTTGGCGATTTTGATGTATCTCTGTCTCTCGATAAAAAAGTTAGACGGCTGCGGGACTTGGTATCCTTCGCTAAAGCTTCGGAATACCTATAGCTGCGGGGCCTGGATTCGGACCAGAATTTTCAGGGCCAAGGCCTGACGTGCTACCATTACACCACCCCGCAATGAAAAATTAAATCTTTAAATAGTGATTCAGGGCCCAAAAACTGGAAATAATACCTAAGAAAATGCCAAAAGCGGTTTGCAAGAAGAAAATGAACCAAAAATGGGACCAAAAATAAACACTCAAACCTATACCGGGAACAAAATTCTCAATTCTTCCACCAAACGCCAAAAGAAGAAGAGAAAAAATTATTGTTGCGCTTATCGAGGCGATAAAACCTTGCAAAGCTCCCTCAAGCAGAAAAGGTCCCCGAATAAACCAATTAGAAGCACCTACTAACTTCATAATTTCTACCTCCTCTTTTAAAGAATAAATTGCCATTCTAATGGTATTAAAACCGATAATAAAACTCAAACAAGCTAAAATTGAGATTGCAAATAGAGAACCTATTTTCACCGCCCTAGCCAAGGCATCAACCCTGGAAACAACTTTTTGGTTTTCAGCTAAATCTACGGTTATTAATTTATCTTTAAAAGAAGAATTTTTTACTGATTCTATGATGGTATTATAATCCTCTGTTTTTTTAGCTTTTATATTTAAAGAGGCAGCTAAAGGATTTTCTCCTAATTCATCAAGAGCTTTTTGAATAGTGGGATTGTATTTGCTTCTTTCTTCAAAAGCTTTTAGAGCTTCCTCTCTAGAAACATAGTTAATTTTTGCTATGGTTTCATTAGACAGTAATTCATCTCTGATTTTAAGAATATCTTCTTCTGGGACATCAGTTTTAAAATAAATACTAATATCCATTTTCCCTTTGAGGGTGTTTATCAAGGTATTGGTAGCATGATTAAAAATTAAAATTGAAGAAAAAATCAAGAGGCTCAAAGTCATCATCACAATACAGGCTAAAGAAAGCCAATTGTTGCGTTTCATCCCTTGCCAGGCAGTTTTAAACATTCTTTTTAAAATAGCGATCATAGTTTTTTAAAAAAATTTATTTTAAATGAGGTATCTCCCTTCTTGTTCATCTCTAATAATTTTGCCATCTTCCAAACTGATAACTCTTTTGCCTAAAGTGTTAACGATTTCCTTATCATGAGAAGCTAACATTACTGCTGTGCCCAATTCGTTGATTTTTACCAATAACTTAATGATATCCCAACTATTAATCGGGTCAAGATTACCAGTGGGTTCATCAGCTAAAATCAATTCTGGCCGCTGAATCAAAGCTCTAGCAATCACTGTCCGTTGTTTTTCGCCAGCAGAAAGTTGATAAGGAAAGTTATCTGCTTTATTCTGTAAATTGACTAATTTTAAAACTTCGGGCACATCTTTTTTGACAGTTTCCTCAGAATAACCAGCCACTTCCATCGCAAAAGCCACATTTTCAAAGGCAGTTTTATTAGGTAATAATTTAAAATCTTGAAAAACTACGCCAATTTTTCTTCGTAAAAGCGATACTTCTTGTGGTTTTAATCTATTGATTTCTTTATCATTAAAATAAATTTTACCTTTAGTCGGTAGCTCCTCGCGAATCAACATTCTTAAAAGAGTAGTCTTCCCAACTCCAGAACGACCAACAATAGATACAAACTCCCCTGTTTCAACAGTAAAAGTAACATTATCAAGAATTAAAGAACCATTATAACTTTTAGAAACGTTTTTGAAATAAACTAAACTCATTGAACCAAATTTAAAATTCTATCTAAATTACCATTTAAGATGTCTTCAACTTGAGAATATTTTTTGCCGGTTTTTTCGTTTCTAACCATCTTGTAGGGGTGAAGAATATAAGAACGAATTTGATTACCCCACTCTATCTTTATTTTTTTCCCTTTTAATTCTTCAATTGTTTTAGCCTTTTCTTGTTGAGCTAATTGATATAATTTACCTCGCAGAATTGCTAAAGCTTTTTCTTTGTTTTTGAATTGTGATCTCTCTGCTTGGCAGGTCACTATTATGCCAGTTGGTTTGTGATAGAGACGAACTGCTGTTTCCACTTTTTGAACATTTTGGCCACCAGGACCAGAAGAACGAAAAGTTTCTATCTCCAAATCTTCCTCTTTCAGGGGAATCTCCCTAGCTTCAATAACAGGTAAAACCTCTATTAAAACGAAAGAAGTGTGGCGAAGTTTGGCAGAGGAAAAAGGGGAAATTCTCACTAAACGATGCACCCCATTTTCATTTTTTAAAATTCTATGAACATTATCTCCGTCTATCTCTACCACAGCATTTTTAATGCCACCATATTCGTTTTCTCTCTTGTCCAACAATAAAAATTTCCAATTTTTTCTTTCTGAATATTTCTGATACATTCTTAAAAGCATTAAAGCCCAATCTTCAGCATCGCGACCGCCAGCCCCAGCATAGACGGAAAGTGTTATATTGTTTCCTTTAGGCATCCCGAGAATTTTACCAAATTTAGGCTTAAAAAACAACTTGTTTCATTCATTCCCGTTATTAGTAACCAGAGGAACAAAGCTAAACCCTTTAAAGTGTTGTTTCTCAAACTGATCCCTACTCTTTTTTATCCAGAGCTGCACTTCTTCATAAAACGGAGTCACTAATTTCCCCCCTATTTTTAGTTGCTCTAGCCATGCTTGAGGAATTTCTCTTACTGTGGCTGAACAAAGAATTTTATCAAATCCTTCGGCAAGCTCAGGACGAGAGGAAATATTAGGATAACCTTTAGAACCGTCACCGCAAATAAACTCTACTATGCCTCTTTTTATAAAATTATATTTACTGACATTATTCTCTCCAAATTCTTTTAATTCTTGTATCCTCTCCATAGCGATTACCTTCCCATTTGATTTTAGTTCTCCATTGCTCACTAAGTGAGCAAGAAGTGCACTTGTCCATCCAGAACCAGAACCAATATCTAAGATTTTCTCTCCTTTTTGGGGCTGAAGAAGCTCTAACATAAAAGCTACTGTAAGAGGCTGAGAGATTGTCTGCCCAAAACCAATAAATAGAGGAATATTTGAATAAGCTTCATCTTGGCATTCTGAAACTACAAAATCCTTTCTATCAATAGCAAAAAATGCCCCAATAATACGGGGAGATTTTAGATAACCAGAATTAATAATTTCCTGAATAAGATCTTCTTTTGTTTGCATTTATTAATAAAGTTTATTCCACACGGTAATTATACCACAGAAACCGACGCCCTAAAATCATAAATTTAAAAGCCCTCCTGATTCGACAGCAAGGGCTTAACGGGATAATTTATGAAACAATGATTTTTAATCACAATTACCGCTAGAGCTTGAGTCTGAGGAAGTATTATAAGTTTCAGAAAAACTCGAGGCCGCTTGCTCAGTAGTTAATTTTTGGGAGCAGAAACTAGGTTGATTATTAAAGCCGCAACAAAGAACTGTTTTTAATGCTTCAGCAGTTCTACCGCCAAAATCAAATTCACTGACATCTTTCTCGTTCAAAATTAAAGTGGGCGAACCCGTGGCATTGAATTTATTGGATCTCTCGAAATCTTTTTGAATGTAAGCTAAACCCTTATTAGTATCTTTCATACAGGTAGCCAAAATAGTTTTATCAATTTTGGCGTTAGTTAAACAAGAATCAACATCACCTTTTTTAATATGACAGGCGATATAATCCCAGTATTTATTAGCTTGCTCTTCTCTGATACATACTTGACGTAAATTTTCTTGGGCTTCTTCGTCTCCATGCATAGAGGTAACCTTATTGCCACTCACTTCTCCTATGTATTCAACTTTCATATATTTTGCAACTTCGGGAATACTTTTTACTACTTCACTTAAAATCCTTTGCATCTGTAAACCATAAGGACATTTAGCTACGACAAAAGCCTCTAAAACAGGTGCTTCATTTTTAGTTAAATCAGCACAAGTCTGTTTTGGAGCTTGAGCTGAGGCTGAAGTAGTAGAAGGGGTGGAAGTGCTAGGAGTCATGTCAATCCCAGAAGTAAAAAGATATTTCCCATCTTTTGTCACATAAGAAGTATATTCTTGCGTGCCAAGTTTTAATTGAAATTCATAAACCCCACTCACAGCCTTGACGTTCTCTAAAGAAGCAGTCTGGCCTTGCAGCATATTGGCATTAATAAAATCAAGAGTTTTTTGAGCTACTTTCTGACTAGGATTTAAAGATAATCCCAAAAAAGCAGTTTGAGTCCTTCCTATACCGACTAAAATAGCAATTAATAAAATAGTTAAAATTATTGACCAATATTGTTTGAAATCTTTTACCATAGTTTTCTTTATTTTCTTTAATTTTATTCACTATACCTCATTAATAAAGATAAATCAAGCAGGGCATCGTGAACAATGTTAGAACCATAATCCAACAGCAAACTGATTATATTCATATTCCAGATTTAAAACCACAAGCTTAAAATCATTATATCAGATGTTACCCTACAACAAATTTCTAAAAAACCAATTTTGGGATATAATAAGGATATGGTACATAATTAATATAAATATGATTAAATTAGATTTTCAAATTAATAAATACTACTTGGCTTACCTTGTCGTTAACCAATCAAACAAATTAGCAAATCAACCCTCAGCAGAGCTTCTACTAGCCACGAAACTAAAAAATTTGCAGAAAAGATTAGTAAAAAATTACAAAAATAATCCTGCTTATTATTTTATCTATCTTGCGGGTTATAAATATATTAAATGGGCTATTGAACAAATCTACTTAAGTGATATCGAAAAATCTCATAATAATCAATTGGAAATAATATCTAAAGATATCCAGAAAATATTTCAAACGATCTTTAATTCTCAGGAATTTGAAACTATTCTAAAGGAAACTATTGAATATAAAAATTTTGTTGAACACCAATGGAATCAAAATAAATCTTTTGTCTTTAATTATTTGGAAGAGGTTTTGGGCAAGAAATTAGCAAACCTTTCTATTAAAATAATTATAGTGCATCCAGTACTCAATAAAGGACACGCTGTCCTTAAACAAAACTTAATCGTTTGGGGTCATAACGAAGATTGGCAAAATTATGCCACTGTTTATCTTGCTCATGAGATAACTCATATTTTGTTTAATCACTATAAAATCAAACTAGACAATCTCTCACACGCCTTAATAGAATTAATAACCGATAATGAATTAAGAATAAGATTAAACCAAAAGGGTAAGTATTTTAGAGAAGGAAGAAAACACGTTGGTCATCCTGGTTTAAGACAAATGGAAAAGCAAATTCTTCCTAGTTGGTGTGAGTATTTGCAAAATAAAAAGAAAAACTTATCTTTATTCTTAAATCAGTTAAAAAAATAAAAGGAGCCTCCATTGGAGACTCCTTCGGTAGTGCTAGATGTAATTAGATTGGATACTACACCATACATATTAACCTTCTTCCGGATTACAGGGTTCTGAATCTATAGGGGTACATGCATCATTAGGATCACAAGGAACATCAGGATCACAACCTGCTTCAGGATCGCAACTTGGCGGTTCCCCATAATCAGGATTACAAAGAGCTAGACCTTGTTGCTTTCTAGTTACCTTTTTTAGCTCCAACATATTCATCACCTCCTTCTATTTTATACTTATTATAATCCCTCCATTCACCTGTATAGGGATTATAAAAACAATTTGATGGTTTAGCATAAAGGCTTTTTGCCATTACTCGACAATCGAAACAGCAATATCGATATTCGCAATCTTGACATATTTCTATCTTATCCTTTGTAAGAAATCTTGTTTGTTTAGCTTTATCGCTATTATAAATTTCTGCTAGAGTAGAATACGAAATATTTCCTAAAACTACTCTTTTTTCCATAATACAGGGGAACACATCACCGTTTTCACTAACACACAATTTATCGAAGAAACAATTGTGCCCACTTATAGCTTTTTGAAACTTTGATGAAGAACATTTTAAGAAAGAGGCTTTATGTTTTGACTGTCTATACACTAATTTAGGATCCATTAAATTTTTATTACAACCCCGACCCGATGATCGAACTATATCAACCTTAATATTTTTCTTTAGGACACCTAATTCATTCAAATAAGTTATCGTGCTTTTGATAAAAGCAGAGTTTTGTTTCATTTCTACAATACCTATCCTGAAGGGAATTTCTTTTTCTATCAATTTCCTTATAATATCTATAGTTTTTACAAAGCTTCCTTGTTTTTGAGTAATAATATCATGTATTAAAGGAATAGACCCATAAATTGAGACAGCTAATTTAACTTGATTATTCCTTAAAAACTCTAAATCTTGTTCTTTAATAAGTGTAGCATTTGTATAAACTTCTATGAATTTGTACCCGATATCTCGCGCTTCCTGAATCAGTGTAAACAATAACTTTTTAACCATAAAGGGTTCTCCTCCTATAAATTGAATTTTCCGACACCCTAAATTATGAGCCTCTTTTATAACTCTAATCCAGCCACTCTCTCTTATTTTAATTGGATTAGAAAGATTAGGTGCACTTTCTGCATAACAATGAAGACAACGAAGATTACATAATTGTGTGAGCTCAAGCCATAAAAATGATAAAGTTGGTTCTAACTTAGGAATTTGATTAATAGAAATCATTTTTTCTCCATAATGAATCGTGCCAAGTGATTCTTTGACTAGTTCTTGCACAAATTCTATAATTTCTTCCATTGATACTGGAAAATGTCGAGATACTCTATTAAAACTATCTCCTATAGAAATCCCTTTATTTAGTTCCTCTAATAATTCCCTAGACTCTTCATTTATTGAATAAACATCCCCATCTTCTAAATTATATATTGCAGCTCTTTTAGCACCTTTAACTAAATAGCAATAAGGCATCAAGTTAAATTTTGCTTCCGCTATATTTTTCATTATTCATCATCTCCCTTTCTCTAATTTTTATTTCTAATCTTTTCGAATCATATATATAAATCTTCTAATTTTCTAAATTAGAAGAATATTTTTCAAGGTACTTTTTTATACCTAATTTAAGCATAAAAAAATGGCTTTGTCAAGCCATTGTGGTAATGTGCACACATATTGCACTTTTTAGTTTTAATTAGACATCTCGGTCCCTCGATAAAAAATGTAGTGGGCAGTAGAACCTGGTTGGTAGATTATTCGGTATAAAAACTACTGATAAAATAATCTATTTTATTATCTTTATAGCTTTCCCTTCAATAAGAGCCTCGGTAATTTTTTTATAGGCTGAAGATAAGATTCTCTGAAAAGTGCTTTGTGAAGTATTCATCTTTTTAGCCGCCTCTTCCTGTTCTAGATCTTTTATATTTCTCAATCTCAAAGCTTCTACTTCTTCAGTGGTTAGTTCAATAATTTCTAAAAACCTCATTGGCACGCCTTGAGGTTTAAAATAAGTTACATTTGGATTAAATCTAATCCTTCGACAAAGTCTTGGTCTTGGCATATTATTTATAGTGAGCTTATTAATTTATTCTCTCTGTAAATTTATATTACATTTGGGACATTTTGAACTTGAACAAGGAACACCTTGCTTATGTGGCGCCTTATAGCCACATTCTGGACAAATACAGTAACCACTAGGCCCTTTGCCAGCCGCTTCTCTTATTTTTCCCTTGAATCTACCTCGTCTTTGCCATCCAAAACCTCCGCCTACGCCAAGGCTTCGGCTGACAAGCCTGCCAAAATCGGGTTTATAAAATCCAGTCTCCATCTCATGACTTATAATTTGAATTGCAACATATTGCAATCTTTCAATTTGTTTCATAAGTTTCTCTCTTAAACTATTAGAAATTTTAGTTGCTTGTTCCACGCTTAAATTACTTGGCAGTTTTATTTCTAAATTAGCAGTTATAGCAGAACCCTTTTTCTGTGTTTTTAAAGAAGAAACTTTAATATTATCAGCTTTAGCGATTGTTTTTATCTTTTCTTCTGTCTCTTGGCCGGCTGAAACGTCAAGTAAGCAATCAATGGCTTCTTTGCCAAGTAAAAATGACTCTTTAATAATGTAAAGACCGATTAATAAAGCCAAAAGAGAATCAGAATAAATCCAGTATTTAGTAAAAAATAATCCCACTAAAACCGCCAGCGAAATATAAACATCGACTCTGGAATGAACGCCGTCTGAAAGCAGGCTGATTGAATTTTCTTTTTTGCCATAATGGATTTTTATTCTAGCCATTATTTCATTGACAACTGCTGAAAATATCATTACTCCAAAAGCCAAATAACCAATTTCAATTTTTTCTGGATTTAAAAAATTCTTATAGGCTTCATAAATAATTCCAATGCCAGTTGCCAAAAGAATCAAAGTAATAATCGTGCCAGCCAAAACTTCAAACTTATAATGGCCATAAGGATGCTTTGTGTCGCTGGGTTTTTGAGAAATTTTAATCCCGACATAGCCAATAGCCGAGGACAAAATATCCATAAAAGAGTGAACACCTTCAGCTAAAATAGCCGCAGAATTTGAAAAAACACCAACAGCGATTTTGCTTCCGGCTAAAACTGTATTGACTGATATTGAAATCACCGCTACTTTTTCTTTCACCCCATTAAAAGCCTGTCTTTATATAGCTAACAGCTAATTTCAGACAAACATTGTTTATTGATTAAGCCCCGTTATCATCAAGCAGAAAAAAATTAAATAATTTTTTCCGCCCAAGATTTCTAACGGGGTTCATTTTAATTCTGCTTTTATCTGATTGATGATATCTTCGAATAATTCTTTATATTTTGGATTTATCTCAATTACCGGTTTCATTTCTATTGTTGATTCAATAAAATCTTTTCTGTAAGGAATTTTTCCGAGAATTGGAATTTTATTCATTTTGGCGAACTGCTCTATTTTTTTGTAAAAATTCTTAGCCAAATCAAATTTATTTATAACAATTCCGTGCTTAATTTTAAAATGATCGGCGAGATATAAAACTCTTTTTAAATCAAAAAGGGCTGATGGTGTTGGTTCGGTTATTGCAACTATATAATCAGTCCCAACCAATGAAGCAATCACTGGACAGCCAATTCCAGGCGCAGAATCAATAACCATTATCCCGGCTTTCATTTTTTCGTTAATTTTATCAGAATATTTCCTTACTTCAGCCACTACTTCACCAGAAGCAAGCTCTCCCAATTTAAGCTCGCTTGAAACTAAATTCACCCCGTTAAATAATTTGCTCCGCAAATTACGCCTAAAGGCGTATTTAACGGGGTTAACATTATAATACCCAGTATAAATTGTGCCAATTTCTTTTTTGGTTTCCAATATCGCACCATAAGGACAGGCAGAAAGACAAGCCATACAACCGATACAAGCATCTTTAACAAAGGCAGGGTATTTACCTTTAACCCAAACAATAGCGCTCCGCTTACAAGCTAAGGCACATTTTCCGCACTTAGTGCATTTGTTGTAGTCAAATTTTGGTATGGATTGATAGACGGTAGCGTACTTTCTTCTTTTTATGGAAAGTAAAAGATGGTCGTTTGGGCATTCTGCATCAGCGTCCACCAGTATCGTTTTAGTTCCTCTGGCAAATTCTACTGCCAGCGAAGTCGCCACCATTGACTTGCCAACCCCGCCTTTTCCACCTGTAATTGCGATTTTCTTCATATTAAAATATATCCTTTTTTGTTAATTCTTTCAATTTATTATCTTCAAATTTTTGAAGATTTTCCGCAATAGTCACTTTATCAGCTTTATACATTTTAATATTATAATTTTTGAATTTCTTATAGGCCATATACCCTAAACTAAAAACAATAACTACTTCTACTTTTTGACGATATAAAAAATCTGGAGGAAATTCTGCTTTCCCTGCAACTTCGGGATTCAGATGAATTTCAAAACTTCTCGTTTCAGTGTTATAAATTAAAAAACTCTTTGCTCGACCAAAATGAGAAGCCACTTCATCCCCTAAAGAACCTTCTTTGTTTGTAGCAATAGCTATTTTCATTCCTAACTAATTTTCTCAAGTTTATTATGGATTAGTTTTTGTAATACTCCTTTTATTGTACCTGTTCCGTAATAAACCGCAATATTAAATTGTCTTAAAACATCCGATGCTCTCGGCCCCACATTTTTTGCAATCACGGCGTTAATGTTCTTCTCTGCCATTAATTGAGCAGTAGAAATACCCGCTCCGCCCATCTGATCTATGTTTTTATTCTTTATTATTTCGGTTTTTTTTATTTTCTGATTTTCAATTTCAGTAATAATAAAATAAGGGCATCTTCCAAATACCTCGCTAACCTTGCTATTAAGTCTTTCTCCTGTTGAACTTACAGCAATTTTCATTTTTTGCCCTTTATTTCGTCAAGGCGCTCTTTGATAGCCTTTAATTCTTCTTCTAAGGCCTCTGCTTCATCAGATAGGGCTTCTGCCTCCTCTTTCTTTGTAATCCTGGTTGGATATGAACCATAATATGGATTATAACCCAAGAATCTGCGGCCATAACCTCTTCCCCAGCCCATTCCAGCGCCGCAGGGACCCATTCCCCAGCCAGTGCTAGGACCAAAACCTAAAGGGCCTGTTCCATCAAATCGTGGCATAATTTTAATTCTTATAATTAATGATTTATTTGATAGCCCGACCTTTGTATAAACTATCTATTATGAGTATATATTCATAATTATATTTGTCAAGCATAATTGTCCACAGAACAAAAATTCGAGAAAATTCTCTCGGATTTTAATTTAGCTCCGTGTACTGGACGATGTTAGAACCTGTTATAAATAAAAAAAGTGGCAGGAAGGGAATACCTGCCACTTCAACCTACTTCAATACTAAGAGTTGTAAATTGCTTGAAGCTGTTTTAGAGCAGCTTTTTTTAGTTCACTATCATTAGGAGCAGACTTATAAACCTCTGACCATTCACTAAGGGTCCCCTTATTTTTAATCATCTTGGCTAGAGCAACTTCTTTTAGTTCACTGCCATAACAAGCATGCTTATAAATATTAAACCATTCATTAAAGGTACCTTCCTTTTCAATTATCTTAGCTAGAGCGGTTTTTGATAGCTCGCTATCAGTAGGAACTTTTCTGTAAATTGAAAAACATTCATTTAAGGTAATTTCCTCCCAGAAGCCGACAGGGAGCTCCTTTTGGGCAATAACTACTGCTACTTCAACACCAACCTTTTTTCTTAACTCTTTAAAATCCATTTTACTCACTTCCTTTTTTTATATTTTTATAAAAATTATAGATAACAGGAAAATACCAGCCAAAGATGGTAGGCATCTTCCTGCTATCTATTAGAAGATATATTTTTAAAGAACTAAAAATACCCTATTATAGGGTGCTATAAATATAGCATATTCTATGAGAAAAGTCAATAGTAGGCAGGGGCACCAGGACTCGAACCTGGAACAAGGATTTTGGAGATCCTTATGATAACCATTTCACCATGCCCCTAATATAATAATTTTAAATTTTTAATTTTAAATTGTTAAACCCTTTGAAGTGAATCCTTTTCTCTTGAGCGACATTATAGAGTCGAATCTAAAAGCGAGTCTTTTCTTTTGCGAATGCTTCAGGGGAGGGTCATGTA
>Ga0100388_10002768_pt1 | contig 15079 bp, 13 predicted proteins | sample CryGeymeta201512_FD_81536 | JGI IMG/M metagenome (GOLD analysis project Ga0100388, IMG submission 81536) | Groundwater microbial communities from Crystal Geyser aquifers in Utah, USA - Crystal Geyser metaG 2015-12 | ecosystem: Environmental > Aquatic > Deep subsurface > Groundwater | place... | reverse complement strand
GATAAACTTCTAAATCCCTAAAGCTTGTGATTGGTTTTTTTCTATTTTGTTCCATTGAATTTTGTTAGCCGTGGCCGCCTAACGCCTCACGAAACGGGCATCGTAACCGTGGCCGATAGACGATAGAAAAATTATTTCTCAAACTTCACACAATACGACTCGGAAAAAAACTGGCTTAAAAAATTCAGCCCATGCTTATAAAATACCTTGAATAACAACCGATTTAATTTCGGCGACTTGAATAAGGGAAAACTCATTGTTGCTGGATAGATTGCGATATTTTTAAAACCGGCTTCAGACAAAAGCTGTTTTAACTTTCGGGGCGCTATCTGGCCTTGATGTAATCTCGGGATTTTCCGGCCAAAAACTCTGGCCCGTAAATATTTTGGCGTTTTGGTAATAATAAATCCCCGGCCGCCGCTTCTCAATAAGCCAGCGATTTTCAAAACCGCTCTCTTTTTATCGGGAACATATTCCAACGCCCGGCTGGAAAAAAACAAATCGTATTGTTTGTCTGGCTTAAAATCAAGAAAGTCCGCCTCAAAATATCTGGTATTTTGATAGGAACCAAGATTTTCCTTCGCCTGATCGAGCATCTCGCCGGAAATATCCACCAGATCAAATTTAGCGTCAGGACATTTTTCTAAAAACAACTTTGTCCAGGTTCCCGCTCCCGACCCCAGCTCCAAACAATCTTCTAAAAGCTCTATTTTTTCCAGGCAGTGCCATTCGACCACCCGCCTGGTCATCTCGTAACCCGCTTTTTTCAAATCGTTCGAAAACCAGCGGCGATGCTCATAATCGCCGCCTAATTTTGTTTTCACTTGTCTATTATAGATTTCTTTAACCTCAGCCGCATCCATGTTTTGTTAGCTAAAAAATGACAAAAACTTCTTGACCACTTTTTTGGTCTCGAAACGCGAAACCCAAAGGGCGGCAACGGTTTGCCATTTCGTCAATTCATACTTGTCCCACGACAGGATTTTATCAACCGCTGACGCGAATTGTTTTATATCACCCGCCGGCAAAATATTGGAAGAAAAAGCTGATGGCGTAATCTCTTTGACCCCGCCGACATCATATGCGACAAAGGGCAAACCGGCTGCCATCGCTTCCAAAAGCACTCTCGGAAAACCTTCTTCTTCTGAGGGCATTAAAAAAACATCGGCTAAACCATAATAATCAACCATTTCCCGATTAGGAATCCAACCCAAAAATATAACCCGGTTCTCCGATATCTCCTGCGCCAGCTCTTTTTCCAAATTTAACCGCTCTGGACCATCACCAATAATAATCAGCTTGATATCCGGATGCTTGACCTCTCCCAGAATAGCGGGTAGCCAGTACGCCCCCTTCCTTGGAGAAAGCCGGTGCGCAAAAAGCAAAATCTTGTCTCGCGGCCTGCCCGAAACTGCTGTATCGCTGCAGGCGGGCAAAATACCCAGCTCTTTTTTTAATTCTTTAACCCTCTGCGGCGACGGCAGAAAACGACTGACAGAAATCCAATTCGGCATAATCCTGATCTTGGCGACGTTAAGCCTATAATGCTCGGCATAACCAGCCGCCAACGACCTGGTCCCGGTTACCAAATGCGAAATCATCTTGTAAGCCATTCTCTCACACAGGCGTCGCCAGAAAGACCGTTTATATTGCCAGGGAAGGCCGCAATTCCAATAAAAAACCTTACCTCCAAAAATCATGGCCACCAACGAAGCGTTAACCGCCGACATAAACGAATAGTGAACATAGAAATTGCGATAACCCTGCCGCCGGATTTTTATCAGAGTCATAAAATTCTCCCAACACCTCCCAAGTCCACGCGGCCTTTCCTGAATATAGACCTCTTTAACACCAAGGCTCTTTTTTAGCGCCGTTTTTTTAATTCCCGCGGCCGATTCAACTAGCAGAAAAATATTGGCGTTTTTCGCCGCCACAACCAAAAAATCATGCAAGTGAGCAAAATGCGTGTGGTCGTCGCTGTCATAACGCGGCAAAATATAGCAAATTTTCTTGGGTATAGACATAATGCGAAAATTGCGAAAACTATGCGAAAAATACGAATAATTTGCCCCCCGGTCATCTTGAGTCTTTTTCTCCCCGTCATCCTGAGCGAAGCGAAGGATCTCATCATTATATCAATCGTCCAACAAATCTTTAAATTCCGGATTTTTTGATTTAATTAGGTTAATCTTTTTTTGGCGCGTCCAACCCTTAATTCTTTTCTCAGCCAATATCGCATCTTGTACATTATTAAATGATTCGTAAAATATTAATTTGCAAATCTTATATTTTTTGCTGAAACCTTCGACCAAGCTATTTTTGTGCTCATGCATCCGACGATATAGATTATTTGTTACGCCCGTATACAAGGTTGTATTCCGTTTATTCGTTGCGATGTAAGCGAAATATTGTTTTTGATTTTTCATAGCTCGTGAGATTCTTCGCTTCGCTCAGAATGACAATTTGTTTGTCTTGTTGTTTATCGTGTTTATTCTGCGCTTTTTAGCATTATATTTATTTATTTCCCCGCCATTTTTTTCAAAAACACAATTATTTTTGCGTCTAGCGGAAACTTCCAGAAATTATGCTTAAACCGGAAAAGTACCAATGGCCGAAAAAACTTTATCGCCAGATGCCTAACGACATTCTTTAAAGATTTATTTTTAAGGCTAACCAGCTTCTTGTTGTACCAGGCAAAAGGACTTAAAGCATGAATGAGTTCGTATTCTTCGGGATTTTTAAGCCAAGGAATGTGCGCCTTGCCCCAAAAATAATTTCCCCATTCCTCCAGGCTTTGCGGCTGTTTAAATCCCATTTCCACCGCCTTATCGAACAATGGCGTTCCCGGGTAGGGAATGTAAATCCATAAAGGATAAATAGCCGCCTTCGGATGGATTTTCTGAATTTTAAGGATCAAATTAATGGTCTGCTGCCTTTCCCCTATCGTTTCCGTCGGCCAGCCAATAACAAAAGAAAGTATCAGCTTCAAATCGAGCTTTCTGGCGACTTCAACCGCCTTAAGCGTTTGCTCGGCGGTAATTCCCTTCTGAATAATGTCTTTCAGGATCCGGTTTGAACCGCTCTCGCAGCCGACCCGCAATTCACACATGCCACTTTCTTTCAGCTTGCCGAAGAACTCTTCTTCGAAATAATCAACTCTCGAATCAACCGAGTATTGAATTTTCAGACCCTTATCGATGATCAACTGGGCAAATTTCAGAGCGCGCTCCTTATCAACCACAAAATTATCGTCGTGGATAATAAAATAATTGATGCCATATTTATTATGAAGAAATTCGAGTTCCTCAAAGGCTTTTTCCGCGCTCTTGGCCCGCCACTTTCTTCTATTAAAATTCAAATTGTAGCAAAAGGCGCAAGGATACGGACACCCTTTGCTGGTATAAAAATCTATCACCCTTTCCCCCGGATTCCGCGATAAACCATTGCTGTATCTTTCCACGTTAATTAAGTCCCAGGCTGGCATCGGCAAGGTGTTCATATCGAGAAACTCGGTAGTGGTTTTGCCAATCTGGATCTGGCCATCCCCGCGCTTCCAAGCAAGGCCGGAGATTTCGGAAAAATCTCGTCTTGCACCCACCGCACCCGAAAAGAATCTCTCTTGCCTCTCCTCCTCAGTTGAGGGGGAGTCGGAGGGGGTGATGTTGTTATTTCCATCAGCACCTCCCCTTCTGTTCCCCTCCTCATCTGAGGAGGGGAGGATTTGTTTTTCGATCGCCCGCAACAGATCCAAAAGCGTCTTTTCCCCTTCATTAATTACAACAAAATCTATAGCGGAATTTTTTATAGTCTGTTCTGGAAAAAAAGTCGGATGAATACCGCCGACAATAATTTTTATTTCAGGATTGATCTTCTTAATTTCTTTAGCCGCTTCAATGATCTGCTTGATACAGCTGCCGGTCAGCATCGAAAAGCCGACGGCCAATGGCTGCTGGCTTTCAACAATTTTATAGAGACTTCTTAGTTTTTCCAACCGTAAATCAACGATCTTAACCTCAAAATCGTTCCGCACATAAGCCGCCAAACTAATCAAACCTAACGGCGCATAAATCGTTTCATTCAGGCCATTCTCCGGCTGAACTAAGATGATTTTATTCATGATACGTAAATATAATGCGAATTATGCGAAAACCTATGCGAAAATTACGAACAAATACTCTTTCATGTTATTGTGAGCGGAACGCTCACGCAAGCTATGCTTAATTGTGAGCGGAACGCTCACGCAAGCTATGCTTAATTGTGAGCGGAACGCTCACGCTTAATTAGCGTTAAATTCATCGTTCGCATATTTAGCATATCGGTTCGGGTTTTTCGCATTATGTTTTTTCGCACGCTTCCTTATACATCTCCAAATTTTTTTCTTTATTCGGCAATCCCAAAACAGTATTTTTCGCTTCTTCGCCCAACCTTTTCCTTAAATTCTCATCTGATACTAATTTTAGCATATTTTCCGCCAATTTTTCGCTGTCGCCCACCGGAACAACAAGGCCGCTTTTTTCGTCTACAATAACCTCGCCGGCACAGCCAACATCAGTCATAATAATCGGCAAGCCAAAACTTGCCGCCTCAACCGCGGCCAACCCCCAACCCTCATAGTTAGAGGTCAACAAAAACACGTCTGCTTTCTGATAGAATTCATCCAGATCATTGTGCCAGCCATACAGTTTGACATAATTTTGCAATTTCCCACCCTGCGAGTGGTCACCCATAGGGTGACAATTTTCAATTCTCAATTTTAATTTTTCCTTTTCGTTGCCCTCCCCCACGATCCACAGCTCCGCCTCCGGATATTTCTTCACAACCTCCGCCATCGCTTTAATCTGCATTTTAATATTCTTCACTGCCACCAGCCGCCCCACGGTCAAAAAAATGAATTTTTTGCCCTTGACGCCGTCACGCTGAACCCCAAAAGTGTCATCCCGAACCCCGCATATGTCATTCTGAACTTGGTTCAGAATCTTTACGGGGCAAGCTTGTTTCGGGATCTCATGAGATGCTGAAACAAGTTCAGCATGACGAATTGAGAGTGACTTAACCTCTACGTAAATCGGCACAACCGATATTTTCTCTTCTTTTATTCCCATCTCCAGTAGGCTCTTTTTTATCCGCTCGCTAACCGCTCGAATTCCATCAGCCCGCCCGATAATAAACCTTCCAAGATAATATCTAAATCTATTCAAAAGACTTTCCTTTCTGAAATATGGGGAACCAAAGAAATCGCCATGCAACTGAACCTGAAATTTCAACCCGTATTTTCGAGCCAGCCGCCAACCGATAAAACCGGTCTCAAACGGCTCCTGGACACTAATTAAATCACAGCCATATTTTTTAATCATCTCGCCGCCCAATCGAAGAGCGTCGAGAAGATAGCGCAGTTTATTTTTTGAATTAGTCGGCCAAATTACAATTTTTTTAAATTCTTTTTTTTCGTGGCCAACGCCGCAAAGAACCAAAATATCGAACCGGTCAAAAATTTCAGCATATTCTAAAACCCGCTCCTCAACCCGAGAGCCGGCTTCGAAAAGTTTTTTATCCAAGCTGATATTTAGAATTTTCATAATCAGATACTCCGTATTAGATACTCCGTCCTCACCATAACACAGAAAAGCCGCTCCGTAAATTAAACACAGGCATCTTGCCATTCTTATCGCCACTCCTACTCGTTCATTTACTATTTTAGACGATCGTTCAAAATAGCAAGTAGAACGGTTCTCGAGAACCGTTCTCGTAATATTTACGAGCGTAAATCAAATTAAAAAAAGAGGGTCGAAGGGCCCTCGTTTCAATAGACTGTTCGCGACTTACCCAATAAGTTCGCCGCGATTATTTCAATAATCTCACCTTTATTGCTTTTACCCCTTCCCCGATCCGCGACACCAGCACGCGAGGATGAATATCTAATTTCTCCAGCTCTTTGTCTTCCCGAATCATCCGCGAAAAATAAGGAAGAACCACGAAATACAAAGAGAAAACGCAAAGGGAAATGATGGTCAGCCAGCCGATAGCGTAATATTGAGCGAAGATGTCAAACTTGACTCCCGCCTGCGCGTGCTGAGTCGGCCAACCGATCCAGACTAAAAATCTTGCCCAAAAGTTGTCCGCTAACTTGATGGGCGCCAGACCAACAAAAGTCTTATATAGCCAGCCAGACGCAAGCGCAGACATGCTGGAGCCCAAGTTGACTACCGCCATCAAAAGAGCAAAAAATGTCCCCTCTATCCGCGGCGGACAGAATTTGGCCGCGATAACCAGAATCGTTAGATTAGCCAAAAGAAAAACCAAGCCGGTACCAAGATTCAAAACAATCGCCGACTTTACACCAATCAGCAGAAAGTTGGCCAAAATCGTCGCTATGCCGATGATCAAGGCGTAAAAAAGCATTTTTTCAAGGCTCAAATCCACCAGCACACGCTTTCCCCAAACAAGTCTTTTCTTCGCGATGGCGGCAAAAAGGCATGAGCCGAAAGCCGCTCCAACACTGAACAATGTCCCTAACGTACCCAGAAAAATCTCGGAAAAACCGAGTGTGTCAAGCTGATAATACAGAAATGGCGCCGAACTTAAAAATAAAGCCCAGTCCCACCAAAACAGAAAAATCATGCAAAAGATGACTTTTTTGTCGATGGACGATTTGAACAAATAAGTCAAAGAGCCCAGGATTAGAAAAGGCGCAACTATCGTTATAAACTTCAGGATTTCCAGGCCGAAAAATTGGGCATTCAGCCAAAACAATAGAAGAGCGGCGCCCAAGAAGGCAACGACGGTAACCGTCACGTCCTTTCTGGTCACCAACGACTTCATTTCCGACTCGCCCGCCGTTTCCCGATACTGGTATCTTTTCTCCGGAACAAAAAACACGGCGGCCAAGAAAATAATCAGGGGCAGAAAAGCCATCAGCCAGAACGTTTGGCTGTAATTAAAATATTTCGCGATTAACCCGCCGCCAATACCAGAGAAAATTGAAGCAACATACAAAGCCTTCCATTGGATGCCCTGGAATTTATGTACCAGGTCAAAACGCTTTCCGTTCTCCACCATTACCGCGTCGCAAAGCACATCGCAAAAAGCGATACCTAATGCGGTAGCGGTCAAGCAAAACAAAAGTTGGCCGTAGGCAAAATTGCAAAAGTTAGCCAGATACAGGGCGGAAGACATCACTAAACCGGCTGCAATAACAAACCAGCTCCGCCGCCGCCAGCCAAAAATCGGCACAAAGTCTGACAATAAACCATAGAGCGGCTTTATCGCCCAAGGAATCATCACCAACCCGGCGAAATAGGCCAACTGCGCCTGGTCGAAATGCATCTGATTCTTCAGCATCAAACTAACCGGCAAAGAAAATAAACCAGAGATGCCGCTCTGCGACAATCCCTGAACCGCGTAGATAATGACAAAAAACCGGCAAAGGCGCTTGATAACTAATTCTTTTTTTTCTTCGCCATTCAACGAAACAGGCGCTTCCATAGCCTCTCCTTTTCGCGTTTTTTATTCAATTTTCAAGCTACTCACTTTGGGCATATACTGACAAAAAAAGCCGCGTTTGTCAAACGCCGCGCTAAAATAATAGTCCGAGATCGTATCTCGGACTGGACTATTGCTTCGTTATCGCTCTTTTGGCTAATTTATAATCTATCGGCCACCTGAAGAACCTTAATTTCCAACGCAAGCGGCACAATAAAATAAAGCAGAGTTTAAAAATCGTCTGCGCCTTGACCGACGAACCCATGGCATTTTTAATACTGTGGGCGCCGAAGCGCACATAGGCCTCCATTGATTCAACAAAGTCCTTCTCCTTAACCCACGGAAAATTTTTCACCGAAAGATAATTCAATTCATCTTCGATCAAACGCGCCCATTCTTCTAAAGATCGCGGCTCCCGCCAACCGGCTTCTTTGCACTCTTCATACAAAGGCGAGCCGGGATAAGGCCTGAAGGCCTGCGGTCCCAGAATCTGCACTTTATCGCTTAATTTGACCAACTTATCGATCAAATCTAAGGTCATAAACATGTCCTCTCGCGTCTCTCCCGGCAAACCAACCATAAAGGAATACTGCGGAATAATATCATATTTCAGGCATTGCTTGGCAGAATACAGAATCTCCTCGGCTGTAATATCTTTCTGAATTTTCTTTAGTATCGCCGAACTGCCGGACTCAGCGCCGAAAGACAGCAAATAACAGCCGGACTGCTTTAGTTTTGCAAAAAAATCATCATCAATCATCCCCTCCTTGACATAGCTGGCCCTGACGGTCGTTTCCCAGGAAACGATCAAATCGTTTTTGATCATTCCCTCAATTATCGCTCGGGCCCGACTAATATCGACAAAAAAGTTTTCGTCCCAGAATCTTACTTTTTTACCCCGAAAATAGTCGGCGTTTTTAATTACTCTCAGATCTTCTAGAACCTGCTCTGTCGTTCTGGCCCGCCATTTATTTTTTAAAATGGCGTTAATGCAAAAGGTGCAGCGATGCGGACAACCGCGCGAAGTAAGCGACGGAACTAAACGCAAATTATATAAAACCTCCCGCGGCACCAAATCCCAATTGAATAAAGGCATTTTGGCTGGGTCATGCAATTCGCGCGGCGGATTGGAAATAATTTGACTGCCTCTTTTAAAAACGATCCCGTTAATTTCTGGCCAATCTTTGCCCGTGGCCAATTCATAAACAATTTCTTCGCCCTCGCCATAAACCACCGCATCAATTAACGAATGACTGGCAGTCTGTTCCGGGAAAAAGGTCGGGTGCCGTGCCGCCCCAAATTATCTTGCACCCCGGATTAACGTCTCTTATTAGCTGGCTGATTTTCAAGGCGCCCGGACTTTGCGTAGTCATCACCGAAAGACCGGCATAATCGCAATTCTTAACCTCTTCCTTAATTAAATCCACGTAGTCTTTTTGCCGCGCGCCGTCAATTATTTTAACTTCGACACCTTTGCTTTTTAAATGAGTAGCGATACTTAACAAACCCACGGAAACAGAGCTATCATAATTAGCCTTAACGATATTGAACGGCGGATTGATCAATAAAACTTTTGCCATTCTGTTTACTCCCTATTTTTATATATAAAGGAAGGGGCTTGCCCGCCTAACTTTTCAGCGAAAAGTTAGGCGGGTGAAGGACGAATCTCGTTTATCACCACCGCTGTTTCCGCCACCGCTTTTTCCCAGTTAAAGTTTTTCAGCTTTTCGCTGGCGTTTTTAACTAGTCGGCTGGCCAATTCGCTGTCAGTCAATATCCGCGTCGCCGCCGCCAGCAATTCGGCCTCGTTGTTATAGCCAAACAGCAATCCTTCTTTCTCATTTTCGATCACTTCCGGATTTCCCCCGACATTAGTCGTAATAACCGGCACTCCGGCCTTCATTGCCTCCAACAAAGTATGCGATAATCCTTCATAATCAGAATTTAAAATAAACAAGTCCGCCGCCCTAAAATAATTCAAGACCTCGTCGCGCCCAACTCTACCCAAGAACTGAACATCGCTTTCCGCTCCAGACACGATAGCCAACCGCCTCAAATTTTCCATTTCCGGCCCATCGCCCAAAACCAAAAAATTAACGTCCCCAACCACTTCTTTAAGCTGAGGCAATATCTCTATAATTTTAGCTACCCCTTTCCATGGCGTCAGGCGACAGGCAGTTATGATCAGCTTTTTACCACCTCCATAGAGTTGTTTGATTTCTGCCGACTTTTCGGCGCGTTCTTTCGCTTTTTCGGCATTTTCATCCGCCTCCAAAAAGTCGACGGAGTTATAGATCATTCGAATTCTTTCCGGCAAAACACCAATTTTCTGGGCGATATCGGCCAAAAAACGGCTAACCGCAATAATTCTATCAGCATTGACCAAAACTGTTTTTCTTCGTCGCTTCAGCCTTTCAATTTTTTTACAATACCTTTTATCGTAAAAATCAATGATAGAATCAGTTATCCAACCGTTGGCCACCGACGCCTCCCATGCGCTGTCACCGACAAAACGAACAATATATTTTTTGTGAAGTATTTTTTTTATCAGATACGCGAAATAACCGACGCTATAAGTATCAGTTACATAAATAACTTCGGCCCAGGTGGAAGACAATTTCCACATCAGCCAAAAATAACGGAGGTGGCGAAAAATCCGGTTTTGATTCCGAGAAACACGATAAATTCTAATGTCGTCCTCATCGTTATCGCCCGCCGTATCGGCATAAGTAACAATTCTTATCTCGAAGCCCCTCTTTTGAAGCGCCTTGGCCAGAGCCCCCAACATTGTCGCCGGTCCGCCGATATCAGGCGGATATAATCCGGTAGCGATTAAAACTTTCATTTTGAATTGTCATTCCCGCCCCGCGTCTGTCATTCCCGCGCAGGCGGGAATCCAGCGCAAGGTGAACTCCAACAGGAATCCAGTATTATAATAATTAACTATAGCACAGATTGCCGTTTCTTACAGTGGATCACGAGAACGGTTCTCGTAATTACGAGAACCGTTCTCGAAAAATCAATAAAAAGACCCGCGGCGGGGCCTCTATTTTGCTTACCAATTGACTATCCGAGATCAACCCTCGTTCATCTTGATAGCAAGATACAAAAATTAGGCGATTTTGTCAAATATCTCGGCCATTTGGGGAGCAATTTTGTCCCAGCTATATCGCTCTTCGATCAGTTGTCTTGCGTTGCGGATAATTTTACTGCGTAAATCATCGTCCTCCAACAAAAGTTTGATTTTTTTAGCAATACTAGCGGGGTTTTTGACTTCGCAGAATAAACCAGTTTCACTATCCTTCAAAAAATCAGGGATGCCGCCAACGGGCGTCCCAATAATCGGCACACCGGTAGCCATTGCCTCGAGAAATGCCGTGCCCAAACCTTCGGACAAAGACGGCCGGACAAAAATATCGGCTATTGCCAGATATTTTGGCACTTCTTCGTTGGAAATATCGCCAAGAAAAAAAACCTTATCTTGTAATCCCAACCCCCCAACACTATCCTCTAGCCTCCTTCGCAAGGGCCCCGAGCCCAAAACAAGCAATTTAGTATTTTGTGTTTTGCCACCCTGCGGGTGGTCCCCCGCAGGGGGATATAATGTATCAAGCAAGCCAACCGCGGAAATTAAATCCCCAATCCCGTTTTTCTCCACCAATCTGGAAACAGTAATAATAATTTTATCATTGCTGCTGATTCCCAGCCTGCTTTTTATCTTTTCACTATCATGCTTTATACATGATACGTTATACATCTTTAAATCCACCCCGTTCGGCACCACATCAATTTCACCCCGATATCCGTATTTTCTCGCCATCTTGGCCAGATAATTACTGATAACCTGCACAAAATCAGCCTTTTTTAAAATTAACCGCCAGCCGATATTAATCAAACCCAGACGCCCTTCTTGAATATATTTTTCCGCATCTCCTTCCTGCAAAGTCAAAAGAAACGGCACGCGCGGATAGAAAATTTTAAATAGCCAAGCGGCGGCGCTACCCCATGAAGCCATTATGCCCCAAATAACAACTTTTATTTCATTTTTGTCATTCTGACCCCGCACTTGATGCGGGGGAAGAATCTCATCACCCAACACGAGATCTTTCACTTCGTCACGCTTTACGCGACTTCGTTCAAGATGACATCGTTGACAATCCTTATATATTTGCCGCGCTTTCAGAAAGCCAAAAAACGGCAACAAAAGCTTGTCTATTTTACTGCCAAAACCAACTCGATAAACATTTATCCGGCCGATTTTTTCTTGTTTCTTTACTGCCGAGGGCAGGAGCCGCATAGCCGGCTCTAAATCGCGCCTTAACCTGGCGCAAATCAAATCTAATTCCCAGCCGGAAGCTGGTCCGCCTCTGGCGGAGAAATCGCCCAAACGAGCGGCTATCTCATGAACCGCCAGCTCCGCTCCGCCGATCATCGGCAGATAAGCGGTCGAAAAGATGATAATTTTCTTCATGGACGTAGTTTTTCCATATCGTCGATCTGTTGGCCTTCAGCCAATTCCCGATTAACATCCTCAACAAGCTTATGGAATTTCAGGTCCACCCCCTTCATTTCGGCAAGCTGTATCAGGGCTCTGATATCTTTAGGGAAACATTTTGCTCCATAGCCACGATAGCCGCCCTGCCAGACATCGAGATGAGAATGGCCTATGCGCTTGTCCTCCCCTGCGCATTCCCGCACCTTATCGTAATCAATGCCCAAAGCTTGACAAAGGTCATACATCTGATTGGCAAAAATAACCCTCGCGGCCAGATATGTATTTCCGAAGTATTTAACCATCTCCGCCTCGGTGGCCGGTATTGTCTTCTTAAATGGCGCCGCCGGCAAAATTTCTAAAATCTCTTCCGCTACCGGCTGGCTTTTTTCGGTATAGCCGACTATCTGCCGTTCGGGGGAAAGCATATCCTCAACCGCGGTCAATTCTCTCAAAAATTCGGGGTTGAATAAAAATTGATGCTGAGGATATTTATTTTGCAAACTCTCTGTAGTCCCGGGCAAAACCGTCGACTTAACAACCACTATTTTGCCGTTCTCTAGATTGCTCACGGCCTCCTCAACCATAGACAAATCAAATCCGCCCTTTCCATACGGCGTCGGCACGCAGATAAAAACCGCGTCAGCTTCGTTGACTTCATCCAACGACCCCTTTCCGTTGTATTTATCATAAAGAAAAGGAGTTCTTCCGATTGACTCAAAATAACGCGCCACTGCCCCACCGACCATACCTACGCCGATGATACCAATCTTCAGATGTTTAGTCATTTTTTTCGTTGCTTTCAATTAATTTATGTATTAAGATTAGCCTAGCCTCCAAAAAAAGTCAAAAAACTGATTCATAATGAAAAAAATTCTCTATATTATTACTCAATCAGAATTCGGCGGCGCCCAACGCTATATTTTTGATTTGGCCACGCATATAAAAAACGAGTTTGAGGTGATGGTGGCCGCCGGCCCGCCCGCAACGCTTCGCCCGCCAGACACGCTGACGCGAATCATGCGGGCTGGCGTAGCAAAGCGGGCGGGAGAAGACCCGGACGGCGAACTTTTTCGACGACTCAAGTCTGAAAATATCAAATACCGATATCTTTCTCAGCTAAAGCGCTCCATAAACCCTTTTCGGGACATAATCGCGATTTTCCAATTGCGCCAGCTTATTAAAAAAGAAAAACCCGACATTATCCACCTCAACAGCTCCAAAGCGGGAGCGCTAGGCAGCTTAGCCGCCAAGCTTGCAACCTACGGTCCCAAAAAAGTTGTCTACACCGCCCACGGCTGGGCATTCAACGAACCGGCTGGCTGGCTGCGAAAATTAGCCTATTTTCTGGCCGAAAGACTGACCGAAAAATTTAAAGACCGGATCATCTGCGTTTCGAACTACGACCGCCGAATTGCCATAAAACGGGGCTTTTCCGAAATGAATCTCCTCACTATTCACAACGGTCTTGATTTTGATAACTTAAAATTTTTAGAAAAAGAGGATGCAACAAAAAAACTGTTCGAAAAAATTAATTCAAGCCCAGACTCTAAAAATCTTATCGGCACCATCGCCAATCTTTATCCGACTAAAGGCATCGAATATCTGATTGAAGCGGCGAACCTAATCAAAACCAATCATTTATCGCTATCTTCTAATCTCTTATTTGTCATCATCGGTGAAGGGCCAGAAAGAAAAAAATTAGAAAAACTGATTAAAAAATACGATTTAGAGACGAGTTTCTTCTTAGTCGGCCACCTCCCCGATGCCCGACAATATCTTAAAGCTTTTGATGTTTTTGTTTTGCCATCGGTAAAAGAAGGATTCCCCTATGCCATCCTGGAAGCAATGGCCGCAGGCGTCCCCATCGTTGCCTCCGAAGTCGGGGGTATACCGGAAATGGTCTCCCTGCATCTCTCAAGCGTTAATGAGCGTACCGTCCTGACAGAATCGGCTTTCTTTCTATCAGAACCAAAAAACAGCCAGCAATTGGCTGAAAATATTCTCTATTTTCTAAATAGCCCCAAGGCGGCCGTACGGCTGGCCGAAAAAGCGCAAGAAATTGTTAAACTCAGCTTCGGCCTGACCCAGATGATCAAAAAAACTACACAAGTCTACATTTGGTGATTTTTCTCCCTCCTTTCGTAAAGGAGGGTTGGGGTGGATTTACTCCGCCTTTAGCCGTTTTATCTCCGCTTTTAACAACAAATCGTTGGGCCGCAGCGAAAGCATTTTTTCATAGACCACAAGAGCTTTCTCGCGCTCACCGCTGATGGTCAGATAATAAGAAGCCAGAAGCGCCAGCAAATTTTGGTCATCGGGTAAATTCTCCAAACCATTCTTAAGAATTCCCTCAATCTCCCCCTTCTTTGCTGTGTAATAATTATTATATAAATCAACCAAACCCTGATAAGCTGGACCGTAAGCGGGATTAACATCTAACATCTTCAGATAACAATCTTCGGCTTTCTGATAATCCTGTCGGGAGACATAAAAACCGGCGGCGCCATTGAGGATGGAAATGTTGTTGCCATCCAGCTTCAGAGCTATGGAATAATCCGCCTCCGCGCCGGCATAGTCTTTTAAAGCGGCTCTGGCCGCCCCCAGATCGGCGTAGGCCCCGGCATCATCGGGGTTTTTTGTTATCCTCGAAGTCGCGTTGAGGTATTGCTGGAGGAAATTATTCCCGTATTTAACATCTTTGGCCAGCCGCTGCATACGCCAGTAGTCATATTTGAAAGTATAAAAATACCAGCCGCCGGCGCAGAAAACCGCCAGCAATAATACAATCGCCGCAATGATAACTATTTTCTTATTCATACGCTTAGTTTAGCCCGTTTAGCTTTCGAGAACCGTTCTCGAGAACCGTTCTCGGAGAAATTAGTCTATTGTCACCCCGTCGCCCAAAATAACGTCGGACTTGGCCGCTGGGTCAATGTTTAAAGTTTCATCGAGTTTATAGTCCGGTGGCCAGCCCGGAATATACCCGCCGTATTTGAAATGGATATTGCTTAAAGACCCGCTTGAACCGGCGGCAAAAACAATATTGTACCACTCACCCCTGTAAGCTAAATAGAGCGCATCATCGTCTTCTGGCGAAGTTAAATT
>Ga0100388_10002759_pt1 | contig 15102 bp, 14 predicted proteins | sample CryGeymeta201512_FD_81536 | JGI IMG/M metagenome (GOLD analysis project Ga0100388, IMG submission 81536) | Groundwater microbial communities from Crystal Geyser aquifers in Utah, USA - Crystal Geyser metaG 2015-12 | ecosystem: Environmental > Aquatic > Deep subsurface > Groundwater | place... | reverse complement strand
TTGAGTCCTCGGAGACGATTGCTTTGATGATTTTTGCCGTTGGCGCCAGAGAAATAATCGTCATCGCCGCTTTTGGGCCAACCCCATTAACCGATAACAACTTTTCAAAAAGTTCCAATTCTTCAAAAGTAACAAATCCATAAAGATCGCTGGCATCTTCTTTTATATGATGATGTATGAAAAAGTCATACTTTGTCATACTTTTATCAAATGTAATTTGTGGGGAAGTAACAACCCCGTAACCGACCCCGCCGACATCCAAAATAACAAATCCCGGACGGGTAAAAATAATTTTTCCGGAAAGATATGAAATCATTTAAAATAAGTTAAAATTCTATTTTTCTGATCTTCTAAAACTTTTTCTGATTTTGCCTCCATATTGAATTTCACCACTGGCTCGGTATTTGAACCGCGCAAATTTAGCCGGAAGTCATCCGACTCAATTGACAAACCATCAAGTTCATCTTGTTTATAGCCGTGATAATCTTTTTTTACTTTAGAAAGCACTGCCGGCAAATTATCGGTCTGTAGTTTTACTTCTTCAATCAAATAATGATCTTTCTTATACGGCGCGACTAATTGTGAAAGTTTTTTGTCGCTTTCTGACAATATCTCCCAAACCATCAAAAACGGAATGAAACCATTGTCGGAATTGTGATTGCCTTTGAAAAAATAGTGGGCGGTCATTTCAGCGCCAAAAATCGCATTTTCCTCCGCCATTTTTTCCTTGATAAAACGGTAACCGGATTTTGACTGCACCAATTTGCCGCCGTTTTTTTCAACTGCGGTTTTGATCGGCCAGAAAATTCTCGGGTCGGAGACAATCGTTGCGCCGGGATTTTTTTTCAGAATACTTTCGATAATAATTGCAGTGATATATGGTGCCGAAATAAAATCGCCGTTTTCATCCAAGAAAAAAGCTCGATCGCCGTCGCCGTCCCAGATAACGCCAAAATCAATTTGCGATTTTTTTGCCGCTTCAACTGCAAATTTATTAATTTCCGGATTTAAGGGATTCGGCTCCGAGAGCCCGCCGAACTTGACATCAGGATAGTCGTGGATAAAAATCGGCTCGACCGGCAAATTTGAAATTGCTTTTTTCAAAATAAGATTCACCGAACCGAAAAGCGGATCAAACAAGATTTTTTTTCTTTTCAGATTGCCGTCATTGACAAAAGAAAAAACAAAATTAATATAGTCATCGTATATACTTTTTACCGGCAGATCGTGAACAATATCGGTTTTTTCATAAGCAATGTCGCCAACAAATTTAATTAATTCGGGATCGTCACCCGGAATCGTTACTGCACCGGTCTTTATCATCTTCATTCCGCCGTAACCGATCGGATTATGCGAGGCCGACAAAATCAACCCGCCGTCAAAATCATAATTGGTAACGGCGAAAGCCAACATATCATTGGCAATTTCGCCGATTGAAGTGACATCAGCACCTTCGTCAATTAAACCCTTGACAAGCTCGTCCATCATATCCGCCGATGCCTGGCGCAAATCCCGACCGACGACGACTTTTTTCGCCCCGGTCAATTTAACAAAAGCCCGGCCGATTCGATAGGCAATTTCGGCATTAATTTGGTCGGGATAAGTCCCACGAATATCATAAGCGCGAAAAATTGCTTGATCAATTTTCATCATTTCTCCGATTTTTTAATAAACTACAAACCGCACTCAAAATCTTTTTCTCGCCGATCGAATAATGTGCCTTTTGAGAATTTATCATTTTTGTTCGAATGCGCTCATCAAAAAGCAACTTCTCTATAGAACTGACAACATCACCGATAGAATCATCAAAATAATGGCGGCAACACAAACCGGCTTTTTCAAACGGAGTAACTTCTAAATCATGCAAATGCGGAATGCCATTTTTGTTTAATCTTTCAACATTTGAAATTACCGAGATTTGGGCGGAAATTGCTTGTTCAAGAGTCCCAAGCCCCTGATGCTGAAAAATTAGGTCAGAAGAAGCCAGTAATTGATAGAACCAATCAACATTAATAGATTTATTAAATCTAATATTCCAAGGTTTATTAACTTTTCGATCACCGATATACAGAACTCTAAATTTATCCCGATGTTTTTGATTCAACCGATCAAAAACTCTTAAGAATTTTTGATAAAAATCATTATGAAAAGTCACTCCGCTGCCGAAATAAGAAAAAATCAATTTTTGGTCGGGTTTAATTTTTAAACTCTGACGAATTTTTTGCCGTCGAGCGGCCGAAAGCGGTTCATATGATGGCACAAGACCAACAGTTTCAATCTTTTTCATTATAGATTTCGGGATTTCAAAACCACCGTTATTTTTCTTGAGACCAAAATCAAAAACATCATCTGGCAAATTAATAAAATATCGATCTAACCATTTTATGTATGAATCATTTTCACCGAAAATCCAATTTGAATCAATTGAAACGCATAGTGGCCTATTTTGCAGATTGGCGTTCTGAAAATTTTTGTCATCATTAAACATTTTTGAATTGCAAAAAAACACGACATCATATTTTTTCTTATCAATTTCTTGAATCAATTCTTGGCTATTTTTAATCAACTCGGCCTTAATATTTTTAATTTGAACAAAAATTTCATTTTCTTTCTTTAGTAAAGCAAAACTGACCTTATTGCCGTCGTGAACAGCAAACTTACCCAAAGCTGCTCCTTGGGTCGTTTCCCCCGGTCCCATTGTAATAATCAACATTTTCATTATTTATAAGATTATTTTTTCTTTTTATAATCGGCGATAATTTTTTTATAAACCCCTTCATAACCTTCTACCATTTTCTCAATTGAAAATCGTTTTTTTACGCTCTCTCGGCAGTATTTTCGATCAATTGTATCGATTTTTTCCACTGCTTTGACCATTTCATCAATATCATTTTCCTCAACAATAAAACCATTTTTCCCGTCTTCGATAATCTCCGGCACCGAGCCGCGATTGTAAGCAATTATCGGCGTGCCGCAAGCCATCGCTTCAATCATCACCAATCCAAATGGTTCTTCCCAATGAATTGGCATTAAAAAAGCGCTAGACAATTTTAGTAGTTTTACCTTCTGTTTAAGGTTCACTTCCCCAATATACTCAATTTTTTTATGATCAATATATTTCTTAATCGATTTGTTAAAATAGTTTTTTTGTTTCCTACTAATTTTTGATCCGGCCAAAATTAGTTTTTCCTTCGCCTTCAAGGCCACTTTAATTGCATCAACAGGTCCTTTATAGTCATTAAATCTTCCGAGCCAAACCAGATATTCTCCACCCCTACCCAACTTATAATCATTAAAATCTACGGTTCCATTATAAACCGTCGCCATAAATTTTCCCCCCGGCAATCCTTTTCTTTGAGAATTTGAAATGCTGATAAATTTTGTTTCCATCATCCTCTTTTTATATTGAGGATGATTTTTAATATAGTTATTGTAGCCCAAAAAGGAGGAGTGCCAAGTCGTAACAAAAGGACACTTAAACTTTTCTTCAACTAATATTGGAAAAATTGCGTCATGGTTGTGAATAATATCGAACTGATCGGATATTGAAGTAATATAATCCAGACGATTATTCTGGTAGATAATTCCCTTTGTACCAACTCTTTTAATGTTAAGTGGTTCGTTCCATTTTTGATCAAGTTTCGCTGAAACTTTTGACCCCTTACAAGCAAAAAGAGTAACTTCGTGGCCTTTTTTAACTAATCCCTCGCCCAGATTATAAACCACTAACTCAGTTCCCCCGTACGTTTTTGGCGGTAGGGGAAAAAACAATGGTGCGATTACTCCAATTTTCACAAAAATCCTTTCTGCAGTCTCATAATTTCTGCGGTTTAACTGTCATAATCGAGTCAAAAGATTCGCCGGCCGCAACTAAATATCTGAACCAAATATGCTTATTATATTCATGGCTTTGTTGCATCAGTCGCTCGTGCCAATCACATGAAATGATAATTCTGATAACTGACAAAAGGAAATTATTTTTATCCTCAGAAGAACTAATCTGGTTTTGCAAGAATGTTTTCTGCCAACTCGGATATCGCCATAAAAACAGCCAAAATAATGCAATGTCCAAAAATTTATTATCAAAAGAAAACCACTCAAAATCAGACAAAAAATATTTTCCTCTATCTCCGACAATGATATTTGCCGGGACTAAATCACCGACTACTGGTACTTGATTATTTTCGGAATACCAATTTTTATATTTATTATATAATGATACCTGTTTGGTCAAATCTATGTTTAGGATATTCTGAATTCTATCCAATTTTTTCATACTACTGTCAAGATTAAATCTTTTTCCGCGTCTGGACACTAAAATGATCAGCTCCACTGATTTACAAGTGTGTATAAGCTTAATATTTTGGTCAAGCCATAAAATAATCTTTAAGTAGTCGTTCTGATATTTCTTTTTAATCAAATCATATCCAAATAATACTGAGCCAGTGCCTGCATAATTAGTTAAGCCCTCACCTTCAAAATATTCTCTAATGCTCCATGTAAGTTTATCATTCGAACCAACTGAAATTGATCTGGGGAAATTTAAACCCGAAATACTCCGTTCTAAGACTTTACTAATCTTAAGTTCATGTTTAAAGCCAGCGATTCTAACAATATCAGAGTTTGGTACAACCCTTAATAGTACTTTTTTTGATCCAATCATTCCGATTGCGTTGAATACTCCATATGCTGGATCAGCTTTAATCATCTTACCCTCTTCGAATTCGGCCAGTTTCGTTACGGTCAGATAATCATTTTTAGAATAATTTTTATCTGGCATTAGTAAGGATATTAATTGTTATTGGCTATGACTTTCTTAAACAGGATCTCATATTTTTCAATCATTTTTTCAACTGAAAAATTTTTCTCAACGTGCTGGCGGCATTTTTTTCGATCAATTTGGTCAATTTTACCGATTGCTTTAACAAAACCGTCAAAATCTCCCGGTTTGATCAGAAAACCGGTGACTCCATTGATGATCAAATCAGACATTGACCCGCGATTATAGGCAATCACCGGAGTGCCGCAAGCCATCGCTTCAATTACCACCATCCCAAACGGCTCATCCCAAGCAATCGGCACAAGCAATGCCCGTGCTTGTCCATAAATTTCGCCAATTTTATCAAATGAGATATGACCACTGTATTTAACATTTTTATTATCAATCAATGGAAAAATTTTCTTTCCCCAATATATTTCATCAGTGTGATCTCCAATAATATTAATTTTTCTTTTTGCTTTAAGCGCTGCCTTAACGGCAACATCCGGACCTTTTATTTCCAATATCCTACCAATAAACACTAGATCATCCTTTGGTTTGGGACTAAATTTAAAAGAATTTAAATCTATGCCGTGATGAATTGTCGCGACATAATTAAAATACTCCCTACCGAGCTCTCTTTGTTTGCTGGAAATCGCTATAAATTTAATCCGATTGTAATATTTTTTTTGGCGGATTTCATCAATATCTGTTTTTAAATCATGTTCTCTAGTCGGCGCGCCGTGATGGGTACAAGTGATCGGGCCATCAACGAAATTAGTAAAATGAGCAGAAATTGGAAAAGAATTTAAATGAAGTAAATCATAACCACCTTTTTTAAATTCCTCAAAAGCGGCTGAAATCACAAATATTTCATGTTGCTGTATTCGATAACTCTTTATCTCCGGTGATAAATCTTTCTGGCTAAATGTCGATTTGATACCACAACCTTCAATATCAATCTCATCTTTTCGTGAATCATCGGCGGCGAAAACCTTTACTTGGTGGCCATGCCTCTTAAGGCCTTTAGCTAATTCGTAACAAATAATCCCTGGAGTAAAAATCTGGCCTTTTGGTGAAGGAATCGGACAACTAGTTAAAGAAACCATTAGAATTTTCATTTATTCTCCTTGATAGCACCTTCAATTACATCAGCTCTTGCTTTATCAATCCAGCCACGATTCAAATGAATTAAATCATTATAATTTACCAATCGCAGTCCGCGTGAAACATTCTCGTTGTGGACTACATAAGTATAGACAACCTGATCACAAAAATAAAACTTTCTGCTTGCAGCTGCCAAACGGGTGAACAAATCATAATCTTCAGCTTTCTTGAAAAAAGAATTATAAGGGAAGTCATACGCTATCTGCCGTTTATAAGCCGAGGACGAATGAGCGATATAATTTCTCTTCTTCAGCATTTTGACATTAAATGAATGAAAATCTTCCATTAGCGGGATGTATTTTTTTTTAACTTCGTCATAGATATCATTTTTAGCAAAAAAAACATCGCAGTCAGTTTCCTTAAAAGCTCTGACCGTTAACTCCGCCCTTTTCGGCTTGAACAAATCATCGGAATCAGCAACGGCAATTATTGACGACTCAGCAAACTGATTACCAAAGTTTCGCGCCGTGGCGATGCCTTTTGGCAAATCTTCGGGCATCCGAATAAAACGTATTCTTTTATCATTAAATAATTTAATAACCTTGTCGGTTTTATCCTCTGAGTTGCTATGGTCATCTACAATTATCAGCTCCCAATCTTTTTCCGTCTGGTCAATAATAGTTTGAATCGTCTTTCCGATTCGATCACCGCGATTCTTTTCCGGCATAATAAAACTAATTTTCGGCATTTTTTACCCCACTTTCGCAATGTTTTGAAAAATTCTTAGATACTTCGATCCTATTTTCTCCGCTGATAAATTATTTAAAATCTTATTCCGGGCATTCGCAGCAACTTTCTCAATATCCTTCGGCTGCTTTTTTAATTTTTTAACTACGCCAATCGCTTCCTCAATGGTGTTAACAATAAAACCATCTTTGCCATTTTTAATCAATTCTTCTGCCACACCGACCGGAAAAGTGATCACCACATTTTTCATCATCATGGCCTCAATCAGTGTTAATTGGCAAGCCTCACATCTTGATGGATGGAAGGAAATGTGAGATTTGGCTAATTCTTCGCCCACTCTTTGTCTGCTGGCATTTTCGATATATTCAACATCACTAGCATATTTTTTAATGAATTTATCGTACGAACCCGGCTTAGTTGAGGCGATTAAATTTTTCTTGATACCTGACAATTGACTGAAAAAATCAAAGATCCTATCCGCACCTTTGCCGACAAAGCCATTATAATCAACCGGCAATCGCGTTAAACAGACTAAAGAAATATTTCCATTCGAAAATTTCTGATCAACATTAATACCACTCCATCCGTCCGGATATGTATTCAAAACAACAGCGATTTTTTTTCGGTCAGCTGAATAATACTTTGTCAAACTATTTTTCAAAAATTGGCTTACGGCAATTATTTGATCGGAATTGTTGGCAAAATAATTTTCACTAATCGTGATTACTGTTTCATGTTTGCTTTGATCTGATTTTTGAGCTAATTTGTACGGCTCGGCTAATTTCAACCATTTAGATAGCAAATCTTGATCTTTAATATTTTTATCCTTTATTGAATCCAAAACCATGCTGGCATTCGTATGAAAAATCGTTACTAGCGGAACTTTAATTTCCGGAATAATGGCTCCAAACCAGTTTGTTGTAACAATTAAATCACAGCTATTTATTTCATTGATTTTCTTCAGCAAATCTTGGAACATTAAGGGTGTACCAATGGCTGGCACATTAATTAGGTTTATACGCTCGTCATTTTCCGGCATAAATTCGACAACTTCGATATTATGTGATTTGAGATAATTGATAATATGTTGATTGGCAATTTCCGAACCGCCACGCAAAATCCTGCCGCTTTCATACAATTTAACCGGATATCTTATAAATCCAATTTTCATTTTTCTCCTTGTCTGGATTCTAGATTAAACACAATAATTTGATCATGCGGATAAGCGCGTGGGCGCCACAACTCTTCTTGATCTTTGGCCAGATAATAGTTTATTGCCCGATTGAACATTCCATGACCAACTATCAGAACGCGAGTTTTACCGGTTGATAACTCTTTAATTTGAGCAACTATATGCTCAATTCTGGCTTGAAGATCCTGATAATTCTCGCCCCCAGGGAAGTCCCATTGCTCTACTTCTCCTGAATAGAATGCCTCTGCCGCTTTTGGATCCATTTTCCTTGCCTCCGTTTCCGTATGGCCGGTAAAATCCCCGACATCAACTTCCTGCAAATTCTCAATTTCAACAACCGGTATTTTTTTATTATTAATCTCTAATACTTTTTTGGCAATAGTTTCACCGGTCTGTTTTGATCGCAACATTCGGCTAACAATGATTAAATCAAAATCCCTACCAGCAACAATTTCCTCCGCCAATTCCTTGGTTTTTAATATTCCTTCATCCGATAACGGATTATCAATTTGACCGCCAGCAAAAGTTGCAATTTCATCCGATTTATTGTGCGGCGCTTTTCCATGACGCAGCAGCCAATATCCCGTCTTATTATCGGTATTACCTTGATGATTAATATAATACTTTTTCATTTTACTCAATTATTGCTAAAATTTCTGCATGAATCGAGATTGTTTTATCAGCTACCATCTTCAATACTTGTGACTTTGGTCGATAAGCGATACTCAGCCCGGAAGCCAACATTAAAGGTATTGCCCTTTCGCTGCTGGCAACCATTACAATTTCTGCCGATTTGGTTTTTGTCTTTTTGGCAATCCGCTGAAAGGCAATTTTAAAGGCCTCTTCAAGATCGGGACTCTGCCATCGCTGTTTTGAGCCCTCGGTAATTTCGCCTGTTAGCACCCCGTTTTTTGCTTCAAGTCCGACGCATTCGATATTCGCTACTCTTAGTCGTTCAGCGATTGATTCAACTATCGGCGAAAAATTTGAACTGATTATGGCAACTTGATACTTGCGTTTTTTTAAGGCCTGAATTACTTCTTCAGAATATTTTGCCAGATGGATATTCTGACAGATCTCTTTAATTTTGCCAATTTCCAGGCCGATAAATTGTCGGGCATTGCGAACTAAAAACTCTTTTTGTGAGATTTTGCCAAGAGTTAATTTGCTCTGATTTTTGGCAATTTCACCAGCAACACCAAGTTTTTTAAAAATATGCTCCAGTGCTTGCCTTTGGATTAAAGTATTATCAAGAGTAAAAATCACCAATTTGTATTTATGTTGAATCAAGCCGGCTTTCTTGATCATTGTTTCCAAAACCTGCCGAGACATTTCTCCGATTACATCTTCTTTGTTGGCTTTATGAATTAGACGACCGATGTCAACTTCGATAATCCGCTGCCCTGATTCGATTGCATCAAAAAGAAGCCCGATATCGACACCATAATGGCTTTCAAAATCAACCGACTCCAAAAATGATTTTTTAGCACAAATTTGTCCGCTAATCGGCTGTTCAAAATAGACCCCGGGAAACAAAATCTCCATCATCGGCTTGACCGCATATTCGGTAACCCGACCTCTTTTTCGGCGAAAAGCACCCCTGGCGACATCAACTTCGTCTTTGAGCACCGGTAAAACAATTTTTTTGATTTTAACTGCGGTTATATTCTCTAAATCGGCATCGAGAAAAAGTATGATTTCTGATTTGGACTTGGAGAGTCCGGTTTTCAGCGCCGCACCTTTACCTTTATTTTTTTTATGGCAAAAATAGCGAAATCTTGAATCGGCAGAAAATTTTTCCGCTCGCTTTTTAGTGTCGTCGGCCGAGCCATCATCAACAAAAATTATCTCCTTTAGTTCAGAAATTTTTAATAGCTCTCCAACAACTTTAGAGAATCTTTTTGCTTCGTTGTAAGCCGGCACAACAGCGGAAAATTCGTTATATTTAAGATCTTGCATTTCATTTTCCTATTTTTTTAAATACTCTGCGGCTTTTTCTGGCGGGATTATATTAATTATCACGCCCGAGCCGAGCTCAAAGCCGCCAAACAAAGTCAGGCGCGGGGCAATCTCCAAATACCAGTGGTAAAAATCACAGTCCTCCATCGTTGTCGGCAAAGTCCTGACGAATAAATTAAGCGACAAACCGGGTAAAATTTCTTCCATTTTGTAAAGAATTTCCATCGCCGCATCAGCCAACTCGTCAATTTCATTTTTTGTTGAATTCTCAAATTGGCTCTGATGCCTCTTGGGGATTACCCAGGCTTCAAATGGGAATCTCGATGCGAATGGAGCGAATGCTAGGAATTGGTCATTTTCGTAAATGATTCTCTTCTTTTCGTGTTTTTCGTGTTTGATAATATCGCAATAGACACAGACGCCATTAATCCCAAAATATCTTTCCGCTCCATCCATTTCGCGATTTACTGTGTTTGCAACCACTCCTGAAGCAAAAATCTGCGCATGTGGATGTTCGATAGAGGCTCCCGCCTCTGGCCCATGGTTGTATATCGGCGTGATGGAAGCAATCTGGTCATCTTTCTTGATCTCGTTGTACCGTTCCAGGATAGCCCAAAACATCTCACTCGTCAAGGTTTTTGGGAAGGTTGTTAACTTCTGCTTGTGGTCAGAAATCACTACAACATCGTGAGCGCCAACTGAAGGTCTTTCACGATAGAACCCTTCCTCCGGATAATAGCTACGAGTTGAAGCCGCATGGTCGTAGAAAGCAGGAAATTTATTTTCAATCACATAAACATTTTCACAAACAGAGCAGTATAACTTCTTATTTGTTTTGTAGCCGCTTGTGCCAATACAAAACGGACACTGGCCTCTTGCTTTAATTGGTTTTGATTTCGGATGGATAAAATCGTCGGGCCTTCGCGCTCTACCTGGAGCAATTACCACCCAATCCTGGGTAACGACATTCTGACGCAAAACCGGCGGAATAAAACCGCCTTTGGTAATTTTTTTGTTGATATCCACTAAGGACATAATTTTCAATTTAAAATTTTCAATTTAAAATAAATGCTCTAATTTTCAATTTTTAAACATTAAAACATTTTAAATTCATTTTAAATTGGAGTTTTTAAATTTTAAATTTTTGCGATTGTGCGCAGCACAATGCAATTGCCAACGCATCAGCGGCATCGTCGGGTTTGGGAATTTCCTTAAGATGCAACAGAACTTTGACCATCTCCTGCACCTGCTTTTTCTCCGCCCGACCGTAACCGACAACTGCCTGTTTCACCTGCAGGGGAGTATATTCGCAAATCGGAATCTGGTTTTTGCGCGCTGCCAGTAAAACCACGCCTTTGGTCTGGCTGACTGACATCACGGTCTTAAGATTTTTAAAGAAAAACAATTCCTCAATTGCCGCACAATCTGGTTTCTCTTTTTTAATTATATCACAAATCGCCGTGTAAATGATTTCCAGCCGCTCAAAATCCGGCAATTTGGCCCGAGTTGTTATTATTCCGCAACCCAGAACTTTGGGAATTTTTTCGCCAGCAGATCTGCCAGCCAGCAAACGGCCGGCAGTGTCAATCACTGCCCAGCCGGTTGTTGCCGTCCCCGGGTCGACACCCAATATTTTCATCTTTACTCCAAATTAGTATATACCTCATTTACATCATCATCGGCAGACAATGCTTCCAGCAGTTTTTCTATTGAGGCTTTTTTTTCTTCGGAAATTGCTACGATTGATTTCGCTTCGTAAATAATATCTGACGAATCAGTTTTGACACCGGCATCTTGAAAAAATTTCAGGACGGATTGCAACTGCGATATTCCAGTATATACTATTATAGTATCTTCCTCGACTTCAAAATCATCGGCACCGGAGTCGATAATTGTTTCTTCCAAAAAATTTTCCATTTTTGTTTCGTCATTCGGATTTCGGATTTCGGATTTGCTTTTAATAATGATCTGCCCCTTTTTCTCAAATAAATAACTGACGCTTCCTGCTTCCGCCAATGATCCGCCGAATTTGTTGAAAACCGCGCGAATTGCCGAAATCGTTCGCAATCGATTATCAGTTAAACATTGGATTAAAATTGCTACGCCGCCCGGACCATAGCCCTCATAAATTACCTCCTCGATTGCCGCACCATCGACTCCACCCTGAGCTCGTCGAAGGGCCCGATCGATATTTTCCTTTGGCATCGAAGCCGCTTTGGCTTTTTCAATGGCAATCCTGAGAGCAAAATTTGTCTCTGGATCACCGCCAGTACGTGCCGCGATAGAAATTGTATTTGCTAATTTGGTAAATAGCGAACTCCTCTTGGCGTCTTCCGCCCATTTTTTTCTTTTAGTTGTCGCCCATTTCGAATGTCCAGACATATTTTTATTAATTAAAAGTTTTTAAAGTTTATAAAGAACATAGAAAATATTTTTAATTCCTTTCACTTTACGAACTTTATCAGTCTCGGCTACCTGTCTCGCCGAGCCAAGGCGGAGGCCGAGCCTAGACGGATGAACTTTTGACTTTATGAACTAACTTATTTTAATCTAACGTAAAAAACGCTATTTTTCAACTTAAAAAGGTGGGCAACGGTTGTCGCCCACCCATGTCCGCAGTCTAGCTGCACTCTCACGGATCATCGCCGCCACACGACTTGAACGAGCGTATGAATTTGTCGTAAAGCGGCTTGTATTTCTTATATGCCGCTTCTGACTTGTACTTGATGCCGAAGACCCGGAAGCATCTTCCATCGCGTACATCTACATACTGGCGGAGGTATGTTCCGTCGTTTGCTCTGATAAAGGCGTACTCCCGACCTCGAGCCCAGTCGTGGCTCAGCTTGATGGTCGTTTCCCGTGGTTGGACTTTGTATGGGTAGTCCTCCGCCAGTCTGCCCATCCAAGCGGAGTAGACGTAAAACTCCACGGTCTTGTCACGACTGGTAAAGTAGGTTCCATCAGGAGTGTGCCGAACAGTGAATCCGGCGGGGTAGTTGACGATGTACTCATCCGCCTTGAACTTCCTCCACTGCTCGGCAGCGACGGCGGGGTTGGAGAAGAATACCACGACTACCAACATCACGACGGCAATACCAGCTTTGTTCACGGTCTTTGCCTCCTTGGGCATATGAAATGCTCCCAGATTCGTTTGTGTACAACGGATACTTATGTTGCATCATATTTTCTACTCTTTGTCAATGAAAAACCCAGGGGAGAACCCTGGGTCACAGTCGACAATCCCCCTCCTGCCCATTACTGCTGTTTCCACCAAGTACAGGGCCAGAGCCCATCACCCCAAAAGGTGCATTCGTCAATCGATGGCGGCGGCATGGTATACACCAGTGCATCCTCGCCACCGGTTCTTAAACCGATGATGATTCCGCCGTCGGAACATTCGGTCATGCCAATGACAGACCAGTCTCGTTCGGCATTCGTATATGGCACATAGAGAATGCTCATCTGCTTTGATCCCACGGGCAGTTGAGCAATGAAGATCTCGCGTCTGCCAGCCGCAATGTCGGCCAACAGCGCCGCCCTTTTTCTGAGTCTAGCGACAGAATCCTTCTCTGAACCAATAGCGGCATTGCCATAAGTGCCAGCGTCGGCCATACCTGCCACAAGCAAGGCATTTCTGCGCTTAGACCAACAGATGGCCTTTAGACAGACGCCCGCAGGCGTGACTAACACACCGGTCACAGACCATTTGGGACTCACCACGATGATCCGGCTGACCGTCTGTTTGCCACTGCCAGTATGCATCAGACAGTAGTAGCCCATGTCGGTATTCACGTCGTCCAGCATTCCGTAGTTGGACAAGTCGCAGACCGGCTTAACCTGCCGCGTTCCCAGATCGAGCAGCTTAATCTTACCGCCTTTGGCAGCAATTACGAGCTGGTCAACTTGGTTTGAGCTGACGATCAGCGCGTCACCGCTCGAGTAAGCGACTTGGTGTTTGCCGGCGACTAAGTCGATGACGTTGACATTGCCAGCCGTGGTCACGGCGGCAATCTTGACCGGGCCAAGCCCTTTCATCCACGCCGCTTGCCGGAAACTTCCGGCAAGAATCCTCGGTTCCTTGCCGTTTCCCTGATCAATGACGATTTTGCCGCCACTCACGAACAGCATCACATCGTCAGCCACTGCATGGGCAGGAACTAGAGTTGTAAAAGCGACAACCAATACGGCCAAAACTCTTCGCATTCGGATCACTCCCTGCGAGAAGATTGTCCTCAATCGAGGCAATTTATTTATATCACAGATTGAGGGATTTTATCAAGAAAAAAGCCCCGATAATAAATTAAATCCGGCCTGCCGCAGGCAGGCCGGAAGTCCAATCCTCGTCCCGAGTATTTTCTATTCATAGAACCGGTTGTAGCTCGGGGCTTCGCCTACACATAGGAATAGGCACAAACCACCTTGCTTGGCTTCGAGCAGGAATATCTGGCGGCTCTTGTCTAGGGGGTGTGATAAGAAGAGCGTACCTGGCTTAGGCCCGGGCGTTATTCCCACGTCGTAGAACCAGGTGCCCCTGACCGAGATAGTGCGGATTTTGCTTACCGCACCACTTTTCTCGTCAATTGAAAGCAGGCACTCTTCTTGTAGATCACTTGGATCTTCTGGCCACTCTGACCGATACTCCGCTCGGATAACGAGCAGTTTGCCTGCCTCCCATGACCGACAGAGACCGTCTATCGCCTGGTACCTCGGCTTCTGCTTCGTCTGGTAGATGATCCGTTTGCTGCCATCTTTGAGGGATAAACCAACTATGCGCATCGGTGAGTTGGTATTCTCATCATTAAAATCGCCAAAACTCTCGATCCAGTAGACGCTCTCCGGTGTCGCCGTCAGCCAGTTAACTGACGGCCGCTCGCCAGCAGATTTGACCAATGTTGCTGGTTTGCCGATTTGCATCTTCCAGAGTTTGACAGTGGCATACTCCGCCCCTGGCAAGCCAGACCATCTGGAGAAGACGACCATGTTGGTGCCAGGCACAATCGTGAATTTCGCAACCCATCCACTCCGAGTAAGCTGAGTTTTATCGCCGTTCAGTTCTAGCATCCACAGATTCCCGTGCGGACCGCCGCCGGAGACAGCGAGCAGGGCGTCGTTGTTGAGCCACTGCGGTGTGCACCAGTCTCCATTCGTTGTCAATTTGACTTCCGTGTTTCCATGCACCCCGAAACAGATCATTGTGATATTGTATTGATCGTCGAGGTAGACCAGCTTTGGTCCATCGGGATACTGACTGGCGCCAGCAACACCGCAGAGAAAAATAAGCGACACTGCCGCCACCAAGACCAGCAACACAACTACCTGTATTAGTTGGCGATTCATC
>Ga0100388_10002755_pt1 | contig 15105 bp, 10 predicted proteins | sample CryGeymeta201512_FD_81536 | JGI IMG/M metagenome (GOLD analysis project Ga0100388, IMG submission 81536) | Groundwater microbial communities from Crystal Geyser aquifers in Utah, USA - Crystal Geyser metaG 2015-12 | ecosystem: Environmental > Aquatic > Deep subsurface > Groundwater | place... | reverse complement strand
GTCGATAACTTCAAAGACCGTGTTGCGCTCGATGTAGAGTGGAACGCGAAGGACGGAAATTTAGATCGGGATGTGGGCGCATATCGCGCACTCTACGACGCAGCAGTGATCGATGCCGCAGTGCTGATCACCCGAACCCAGACAGACTTGAGAGATTTGGCTGTTACACTGGATGCGGAATCAACAAAATTTGCGACAACGACGACCACCAACTTGGATAAGTTGCGTCCACGCCTCACTAGGGGCGATGGCGGGGGATGCCCCATTCTGGCCATCGCTATTTGTGCGCATACTGTAGAAATGTGACTTGGTTCAATACCCCCGGATCGGGGCGAGCCACTTCTCGCAGACTTCGAGGCTGAGGCCTTTGCGGGTGGCGTAGTCCTGCATCTGGTCGCGGTCGATGGGGCCGACCTGCTGGTTAATAGTTGCTTTTAAATTTAAGTAAACAAAAGAGCATTATTAAAGCTTGACTGATCGACAGCCCGGCTTACTATATTTCTTGTCACTTTTCGGCTGTATTCGGGGCAGAATTCTCTTTTCTAGCGCGGATGCATCTATTGAGTCGGGGTTTGAATGATGGCAGAACAAAGACCAATCGGAGTCGATCTTTTTGCGGGTGCGGGCGGTATGAGCCTGGGCTTCGAGCAGGCGGGCTTCGATGTGATGGCGGCGGTCGAAATCGACCCGGTGCACTCGGCCATCCACAAATACAATTTTCCGGAATGTGCTGTTTTGCCCCAGTCCGTTCAGGATATCAGCGGTGATCTTATCCGAAAAGTGTCCCCCATCGGTGATCAGAAAGTGGATGTGGTTTTCGGAGGTGCGCCCTGCCAAGGATTTTCATTGATCGGCCAGCGGGTCTTGGATGACCCGCGCAATTCTTTGGTCAAAGATTTCGTCCGCATCGTCGGCGAACTGGACGCGGATTATTTTGTTTTTGAGAACGTCAAAGGGTTGACGGTCGGCAAGCATAAGAAATTTTTGTATGAACTGATCGAGACCTTCGAGGCGAATGGCTACTACGTGCGCAAAGAGTGGCGGGTTTTGAATGCTGCCAACTATGGGGTGCCTCAGGATCGCCAACGTCTCTTTCTGCTCGGCGCGAAGAAGGGATTGAAAGTGCCCCTTTATCCCGAGGCGGTGACCGTGCAACCGGGCAAACATTCCGATTTGCTCAATAAAATCGGGCCGACTTGTTTGGACGCGCTTGACGACTTGCCCGATGCGGAACTGTTTGAGGCGCTCCATAAGACGGACGAAATGATCGTGTCCAATTGGGCGGCACATTCCGCATACGCCCGCGAGATGCGATGCGAAAACGCCAAGGCCTGGCATTTCGGCTACAAGCGCAAATGGAATCCGGCCATGCTCACGTCCAGCTACCGGACGGAACACAGCAGCATTTCGCGCACGCGCTTCGCCGAAACTGAACCCGGTACGGTCGAACCGATCTCGCGCTTTTTCAAACTTTCGCCCGACGGGGTCAGCAATACGCTGCGTGCCGGCACCGATGGCGCGCGCGGGGCGTTCACCAGTCCGCGTCCGATCCATTACCAACACAACCGCTGCGTGACGGTGCGCGAGATGGCGAGACTGCACGGTTTTCCTGATTGGTTCCGCTTCAACCACACCAAGTGGCATGGTGCCCGTCAAATCGGGAACGCCGTTCCCCCGCCGCTCGCACGTGCCGTCGCTTCCGCCGTGATCGAGGCAATGCATATTCAAGTCGCGCGGCCCAAACGGACAATCGAACTCGGTGACGAAGCATTGCTTCGCATGGACATGACCCTAGCCGCCAAATATTGGAACGTGCCCGCTCCCTTTAGCAAGCGCACCCTGAAGAGCGGCGCGAAGAAGCGCACCCAGGCGCAAACCGAAGAAGCGCGTCTGAAACTTTTGGCCTCCTGAAATTATGGCAGCAAAGAAGACCCCTCCGAACCGTTACCTGCAATTGATTGAAAAGATCTTCTTTGATCGATACACGAAAGCGGCGGTCGAGTTTACTTTCCCGCGCACTGATATGGAAGATGCGGCGAAAGACTTGGAGATTCAGCTGCCCAAAAATCTAGGCGATGTGATTTACGCCATCCGCTATCGGATCGGCCTTCCCGCGAAAATAAAAAAGACCCAGCCCAAAGGGATGGAATGGATCATCCAAGGGGCGGGGCGTGCGATGTATGAATTCAAGCTGGTGAAGGTAAACCGCATCCTGCCGAACCCCAACCTCATTGCGATCAAGATACCCGATGCCACGCCTGAAATCATCACGGCTTATTCTCTTTCCGACGAGCAGGCGCTGCTCGCCAAAGTTCGCTATAACCGGCTGATCGATATCTTTCTCGGGATCGCCACCTACTCCTTGCAGAACCATCTGCGCACATCTGTCAAAGGCACTGGCCAAGTCGAGATCGATGAAATCTACGTCGGCGTCGACCGCAACGGTTGCCAATACGTTATTCCGGTTCAAGCCAAAGGCGGCACCGATCAACTTTCAGTCGTCCAAACCAAGCAGGACCTCGATTGCTGCGAGGAAAAATTCCCAAGTCTGATCTGCCGCAGTGTCTCTGCCCAATTCATCAGTGATGATTTGATCGCGCTGTTCGAGCTAACGCTGGAGGACGGTATGGTCAAAGTCGTTGAGGAGAAGCATTACCGCTTGGTTCCGGCGTCGAAGATTTCGGAGAAAGAACTGGGTGTTTATCGTCAGAGATGTTAAGGCGGCATGCGTTCAGCCCTGCTGATTCCAGTGCAATGAAAGAGTTTGAAATAACAGAACGTTACGAAGGTAAATCTTTTTTGACGGGAAATACGTGCGCAATTGAAGAGACTACCGGAGGCACATTACTGTTCGATGATAAGTCCTGCGGGAAGTATGCTATTCCGTACTTTGTCCGTGGTAGTATTTGTGATAATCAGCTGGTAAAGAACAGGCTTGCGCAGATCCTTGCGGCGCGAAGCCGTCGCTACGGTAAAAAATATCTGTTAATAAAGCACGGAGGAAATTCATTCGGGGGCTACGAGGCGATTAGGATAGACGATCTTCTCGAGAGCTATCCTCAGTCCCCCCTGGAAAAGCTAGATCGTGCTTTAGTAAACCTTGCGTGGGGATTAGATAGTGTAGGTGGCTCTGCGTTCGTTGAAACTCAAAACGCTCATTTTCTTTTTGCTTCAGATTATAGCGCGGTCGTGTCTGTTTTGGAAGAATTGCAAGCGCTTGGATTTGTTCGTCTGAAAGTGATAGCGGAGGGCCTCACCTATGAGTCGAGGATATCTACTAAGGGATGGGAGCGTATTCAGGATTTGCAGGCTAGTAATAGAGATTCCAAGCAAGCGTTTCTAGCTATGTGGTTCGACCCTGATATGGATGAATATGCTAAGGCGATAACGCTGACGGTTCATAGGTTTGAAGGCTATTCATGTAGGCGAATTGATCAGAAAGAGCACAACAATAAAATTTGCGATGAGATAATTGCCGAAATCAAGCTAAGTAGATTTGTAATAGCGGACTTTACTGGAAGTAGAGGCGGAGTCTATTTTGAAGCAGGTTTCGCGATGGGAAAGGGGATTCCGGTAATCTGGACAGTTCGTGAGGATCATTTGAAAGACGTTCATTTCGATACGAACCATTATAATCACATTACTTACAGAGGTGCTGAAGATTTGGCAGAGAAGTTGTATAATAGAATTCGCGCAACGATTTTATAGAATGTGGCAGAGGGGCAATATTTTGGAGTCCACAAATTGCAAAGCCGATGGCTTTGACACTTTGACAGGACCCGCCTACGAAGTAATCCGCCTTAATACCCCCGGATCGGGGCGAGCCACTTCTCGCAGACTTCGAGGCTGAGGCCTTTGCGGGTGGCGTAGTCCTGCATCTGGTCTTTGTCGATGGGGCCGACCTGGAAGTATTTGGCCTCGGGATGGGCGAAGTAGAGTCCGCTCACGGCGGAACCGGGGTGCATGGCGAAGCTGCTAGTCAGGGTGGCGCCAGTGTTTTTCTCGGCGTCGAGGAGATCCCAGATGATTTGCTTTTCGGTGTGATCGGGCTGGCTGGGGTAGCCAGCCGCCGGGCGAATGCCGCGATATTTTTCCTTGATCAGGGCCTCGTTGTCGAGGGCCTCGTCAGGGTCGTAGCCCCAGAGTTCCTTACGCACGCGCTTGTGGCAATACTCGGCCAGGGCTTCGGCAAAGCGGTCGCCGAGGGCTTTGACCATGATGGAGTTGTAGTCGTCGTGCTTGTCCTCGAATTCTTTGGCAAAGGTATCCACGCCTTCGATACAGCAGACAAAGGCGCCACAGGCGTCCTTGAGGCCGCTCTCTTTGGGGGCGACGAAGTCGCTGAGGGCGTAGTAGGTCTCGCTGCCGGCTTTTTTCTTTTGCTGGCGCAGCGTGTGGAAGGTGTGCAGCGTCTGGCCGGTCTCGGGATGGTAGAGCTCGATGTCGTCGCCCACGGAATTGGCGGGGAAGAGCCCAATGACACTGCGCGCGCGGAAGCGTTTTTCTGCGATAATCTGTTGCAGGAGTGCCTGGGCGTCGGCGTAGATGCTGCGGGCTTGTTCGCCGTATTTCTTGTGCTCGAGGATTTTCGGGTAGATGCCCTTCAGCTCCCAGGTCCAGAAGAGTGGGGAGTAGTCGAAGTGCTCGGCGATAGTTGCCTGGTCAACGTGGTCGTCGATGGTGAGGCCGATCTTGTTGGGGGCAGCGAGGTCGCCAGCCTGCCAGTCCGGCGCAAAGCGCTTTTGGCGGGCTTCGGCCAGTGGGATGAGTTCGGTGTCGGCCTGGCCGGCGGCGAAGCGTTCGCGGCGCTGCTGGTGTTCGGCTTCGAGTTCGGCCACGTAGGCGGCGCGCTTTTCGGGGTTGAGCAGGCTGTTGCAGACGCCGGTCACGAGCGAGGCGTCGCCCACGCGGACGACGGGCTGGTCGTAGTGGGGGGCGATCTTGATCGCGGTGTGGGCGCTGGAGGTGGTGGCGCCACCGATGAGCAAGGGCTGGGTGAAGCCGCGCTTTTTCATTTCCTGCGCGTTGAAGATCATCTCGTCGAGCGAGGGGGTGATGAGTCCGGAGAGGCCGACGATGTCCGCGCCCCAGGCTTTGGCCTCTTTCAGGATGGTGTCGCAATCGACCATCACGCCGAGGTCTTTGACTTCGTAGTTGTTGCAGGCCAGCACGACGGCGACGATGTTTTTGCCGATGTCGTGCACGTCGCCTTTGACGGTGGCGATCAGGAATTTGCCCTGGGCGCGGGTGTTGGGGTTGTTTTTCTTTTCCTCCTCCATGAAGGGAAAGAGGTAGGCCACGGCGCGCTTCATCACGCGGGCGCTCTTGACCACCTGCGGGAGGAACATCTGGCCCGAGCCGAAGAGGTCGCCGACGATCTTCATGCCATCCATGAGCGGCCCTTCGATCACGTCGAGCGGGCGCTCCAGTTTCCGGCGGGCCTCTTCGGTGTCATCCTCAACGTAATCGACGATGCCCTTGACCAGGGCGTGAGCCAGCCGCTCCTCCACAGTGCCGTCGCGCCAGGCGAGCTTGGCCGAGTCGTCGACCACCTTTTCGGAGGCCACGACGGTTTCGGCGAAGGTGATGAGCGCTTCGGTCGCCTCCGGGTGGCGGTTGAGGAGGACGTCTTCGACTTTTTCGAGCAGCTCCGGTTCGATCTCCTGATAGACTTCGAGCATGCCGGCGTTGACAATGCCCATATCAAGCCCCGCCTCGATGGCGTGGTAGAGGAAGGCCGCGTGCATGGCCTCACGCACGGGGTTGTTGCCCCGGAAGGAGAAGGAAATGTTACTCACGCCGCCTGAGGTGAGGGCACCGGGGCAGACTTTTTTGATCTCGCGCACCGCCTCGATGAAATCGACCGCGTAGTTGTTATGCTCCTCCATGCCCGTGGCGACGGTGAGGATGTTCGGGTCAAAAATGATGTCGTGGGGGTCGAAGTCGAGCTCGCTGATCAGAAAATCGTAAGCGCGTTTGCAGATGCGGACTTTGTCCGCCTTGGTGGCGGCCTGGCCTTTTTCGTCGAAGGCCATGACGACGACGGCCGCGCCGTAGCGCTGGCAGAGCTTGGCCTGCTCGAGGAATTTGGCCTCGCCCTCCTTCAGACTGATCGAATTGACGATGCATTTGCCTTGGGCGCATTTCAGCCCGGCCTCAATGACCGACCACTTGGAGCTGTCGATCATGACGGGCACGCGGGCAATGGCCGGCTCGGAGGCGACGAGGTTCATGAACTTCGTCATACAAGCCTCGGAATCGAGCAGACCCTCGTCGAAATTGATATCGATGATGTTGGCCCCGTTTTCCACCTGCTGGGTGGCCACGGCGAGTGCGCCGTCCCAGTCGTCGGCTTGGATCATCTTTTTGAAGCGCGGCGAGCCGGTCACATTGGTGCGCTCGCCGACCATGACGAAGCTGTGCTGCGGTTCGATGGTGAAGGCTTCCAGCCCGCTCAGGCGCTGGGCCTGCGGGCGCATCGGGATTTTACGTGGCTCGTATTGGCTGACCTCTTCGACCACCGCACGGATGTGATCGGGGGTGGTGCCGCAGCAGCCGCCGACCAGGTTGACCAGACCCTCCGCGGCGAAGCCACCCACGGCGGAGCCAGTGTGCTCGGGTGTCTCGTCGTAGCCCGTGGCAGCGAGCGGGTTGGGCAGGCCGGCGTTGGGATAGACGTGCACGTAGGTGTCGGCCACGCGGGACAGCTCCTGCAGGAAGGGGCGCATCAGATCGGCACCGAGTGCGCAGTTCAGCCCCACGCAGAGCGGCTTGGCGTGGCGAATCGAGTTCCAGCAGGCTTCCACCGTCTGGCCGGAGAGGGTGCGACCGGACTGGTCGGTGATGGTGACCGAGACGATGACCGGCAGGCGCTCGGTCAGCGTGTCCTGAAAATCCTCGATGGCGTGGAGGCAGGCCTTCAAATTGAGCGTGTCGAAAACCGTTTCCGGCAGGAGCAGGTCGGCCCCGCCCTCGACGAGGGCTTCGACCTGGTCGTAGTAGGCCTGATACAACTCGTCGTAACTGGTGGCCCGGAATTCCGGACGGTTCACATCCGGTGACATGGAGGCCGTGCGATTGGTCGGCCCCAGGGCACCGGCTACGAAAGTGGGGCGGCCTTCTTTCGCGGAAATCTCGTCGGCCACCTTACGGGCGATCCGGGCGGCGGCCAGGTTGATGTCGCGCACACGGTGCTCCAGGCCGTAGTCGGCCTGGGCAATGGTCGTGCCGGAAAAGGAGTTGGTCTCCACGATGTCCGCGCCCGCCTCGAAGAAGGCGCGGTGGATGTCCGCGATGATGTCCGGGCGGGTGATGGAGAGTAGATCGTTGTTGCCCTTGAGGTCGCCCGGCGCGTCGGACAGCGAAGAGTCGCGGAAGTCGGATTCCTCCAGCTTGTGTTGCTGGATCATTGTGCCCATCGCCCCGTCGAGAAAAAGGATACGCTCGGCAAAGAGGTCAGCGAGTTGCTGACCTTTGGCGGTATACGGTTTGATGTGGGAAATTTGGCTCATATTTTTATATTATCAATATATCCTGATATATTGATATGTTTTTTGCAAGCAGGTAATCCGATCCATGTGGATTTAAATAGGAAATTGCAAGGTTTGTGAGTTTACGTCGCAGCGCGGACGCCTGCGATCTCCACACGCGCATCAAGTGGCTGGCTCGCTTTCGATTCCGGGCCAACGGTATTTGCGTGATCCTCGACTGCGCGTGGCGGTGGCTGTTACAAAGAGGCGTAGAACCGGCGGTCCGAAAGTGCTTTATTCTTCTGAGTCTTCTTCAAAATTTTTTTATGAAAAAATCTCTTCTTTTTTTAGAAGAAGTCCTTGAGCCTATGCTGGCGGCATGAAACGCCGCCGAAAAAGGGCACGGGTGTTTTACCCCGGTTAATATGTGCCCGTCACATCGCTTTGTAGCATGTGCGTTGCTCCCGAGAGGATTTTCGTGCGAGTGAGTGAAAGCAAATCACTTGCCGCACACTACTGAGGCCATTAACGTCAATTAAAGGTTCAACTACAACTGTGTAGGTTCATGGGCTCTGCCGCCCGCAGCAATTCATCGTGAATCAGGCCGTTGCTTGCGACGACACCGGCACTCTTAAAAATGTCCAGCGGTTTACCCGCCAGGTCCGTCATCTCCGCCCCGGCTTCCCGCGCGATCAGGCTGCCTGCCGCGAAGTCCCAGGGCTTGAGCCCCATTTCGTAGTAGCCGGTATAACGACCATCCGCGAGAAAGCAGAAATCCAGCGCAGCGGCGCCGAGTCGCCGAATGCCGCCGGCCTGACGCAGCATATTTTCCAGGGCACGGCAAATCGGCGCGGCGCGCTTGGCCCGGTCGTAGGGGAAACCGGTTGCGATAATCCCGTCGCCCATTCCGGCCTTCTTATTCACGAAAATTGATTCACCGTTACAGATCGCCCCACCACCCTGAATCGCCCGGTAGCTCAGCCCTAAGCCCGGCGCAGCCACGATCCCGCCTACCATCTCCGAGTGCCGCATCAACCCAACTGAGACCGCCCAGATTGGCAGGCCATTGGCATAGTTCGTCGTGCCGTCGATCGGGTCGAGAATCCAGAGAAAGTGCTCCCCGGTTCCGGCAGCACTTGAACCGGCACTGCCCTCTTCCGCCAGGATGACATCATCCCCAAAGTGTTGCGAGATGAACTCAACCAAGCGGGTCTCGCTGGCCGTATCGGCCCGGGTCACCAGGTCAAAGCTGTTCGACTTGGTGATCACGCCAAGATCACCGGTTTGCAGTCTCAGCAGTTCTTCGCCGAGTGCCGGTAGGATGGACTCAATCCGATTGAGTCGATCCTGAATCGCCGTTGGTTCGTTTTTGCACATAAATAGAATATTATTGTGATCCATCAAAGATGCCTAATCCAAAAATTCCCGCAGCCGCCCGACTGGAATCCGGGAAACGGAGCCGCCGCCCTGCAGTAGATTAATTAGACGCTTCGAACTATCGCCCTGCTGCTTTAATGTCTCGATTTGCGCTTCGCTCAAAGCGGCCAGTGCCTGCGGCGCGTCCAGCAGCTTAATGGCGTCCAGCGCCCAAGCGCTATGGACATCACCTCCGGCACTCAGGGACTCCTGCAGCAAAAGCGCCAGGGCCCGCTCGCGCTGCCCGCTTCGTCCGAGATAAATGGCGGCCTGGATCCGCACACTGGGTGCCGGGTCGCCGAGCGCCCGCTCGATCCAGGCCTGAGGCACTTCGACCGAGTTCCCCAGACCCCGCAGGCCGACCATGCCCCAGTAGCGGATAATCGGGTTGTCATCCCGCAAAGCTGCGCCGAACGCCGGCAAGTTGACGGGGGCGCGATCCGAGGCCAGTGACGCCATCTCGTAAATGCGCGCCAGCGGGTAGTCCGCCTCGGATTGGCCGAAATCATAAATGGTCGTTTCGGCGGCAGCATCGATGGCTGCCATCATCGGCTCGGGCATCAGACCGAGGTCGCGGGTCGCCAGCACGTGGGAACGAAGCCGAGTACGCATCGCTGCGAGCTTTTCCGGCTCAGCCTGCGCCAGATTGTGCACCTCATGCGGGTCGGCGTGCGTATCGTAAAGCTCCTCCGGCGGCTGAAATTGATAAAAGGCCGACTGCAGGGCATCGCTCAGCCCGTCCCGCTGAGCGATCCATTGACTGACCTGGCCATCCTGACGTAGCGGATAGTTCAACATCTGAAAGCGCGGCCGGTCAGACTCAAAATTGCGGATGTATTTCCAACGTCCATCTGTCACCGCCCGGGAGTTGTCGGGAGCCTCATCGAAGCGACCGGAAAACAAAAAGACGGAGGATGGCGGGGGCTCGACTGCGTGCCCGAGGAAAACCCGCCCGGACATCACTTCCGGCGGCTGCAGGCCAGCTAAGCTTAAAAACGTTTTCGGTAAATCGATAAATTGCACCAGTCGTCCGGAGACCGATCCGGGGGCAGCCGGCGCGAGGTGCTGCCACTTTTCGGGAAAGTAAACAATCAGCGGCACACGCGTGCCGGAATCGTAAAGGTAGCGCTTGCTGCGCAGTGTGACTCCCCCATGATCCGAGCAGTAAACGATGATGGTATTCTCCGCCTCGCCTGACGCTTTCAACTCATCCAGCAGGTGGCCGACCTTCGCGTCCATTTGCTCCAGTTGCTCGTAGTAGGCCCGCCAGTCATCTATGGTTTCCGGGCTCGCCACTTGATACGGGGGCACGGTGATGGCTGCGGCGGGCACTCGGCGCTGATGCGGCTTTCTTTCGGGAAAGATGCGACTCTCGTGGCTCTCGAAAAAATTAAAGACCGCAAAGAAGGGCGCTGGCCCGGGGCACTGGCTGTAGTGCGCTTTGCCGGAAGACTCGTGCCATATTTTTCTCGCGTCAATCGAACGGGTATTATAATCCGTCTTGTTATTATTGGTAACGTAGTAGCCGGCGGCTTTGAGCAACTCCGGGTAGGTTTTGAAACGCTCGCGGGGCACCCGATACTGGGAACGCATGTGGAGCGTGCCGGTGCTGACGGCCGGAACGCCAAAGATCCAGCAGCTGCGGGCCACCGCACAGACCGGCGCGTTGGCGAAAAAATTCTCATAGCGGATCCCCCGTTCCGCCAAGCGGTCAAGATTCGGCGTCCGCGCATTGGCATCTCCGTAACAACCTAGAAACGGGCCGTTGTCCTCGCTGGTGATCCAGAGGATATTCGGGCGTTCGACGGCGGCAGAAAGCAGTCCAGGCAAGGCACCAATCAGGAAAATAATCAATCGATTCATAACTCTAATTGTAAACCAAGGTAACATACGATCCGGCTTTTACAGAAGAACTTTTTGATCGACCAAGCCAACACCTTAGCTATCTATTAACCGAGGCTCTACTGCTCGCAACCTAAAAGATGACATACCCTTGGGAGAGCTTCACAAAAAAGACCCCCAGATTGCTGGCGGCATGGGCGGCCATACAGGGGAAGATGGAACGCGTCCGATTCCACGGCCCGAAACGGCAGGCGTAGAACCACAGCGAGTTGGCGAAAAGGATGGCGGTGCTGAACCAGCCTTTGCTGGTTAAAGTCCACTCGATCTCAGCCGACCACAACTGCCACCACTCCACCTCATCCGGAAATTCCAAACTAAAGAGATGAAAATGAATGATGGCGAAGAGCAAAGAAAAGCCCACACAACTGCCCAGCAGCAAGGCTTTACCCTTTTTGTCAATGACCAGATAACCGCGGAAGATGACTTCTTCCACGATGCCAGCCGCCACAATCGCAAAAACAAAATACCACACCATCTCGCTCTGCTCGGAAGCGACGTCCAGTGCAATTTCGCCACCCGTCTCGACAGCCAGCAGCAACAACGCACCGGCTACTGCGATCAAAATCGCCGACATGGATGTCCTGAAAGCTCCCGGCAAGGCACTGGGATGGGGCACGCCATCCTGCTGAGACCGGTAGTCGGCCCAATACATGTTCCCCACGTAAGCTGCAATGCCCACGTAGAGCAGAATCATGACAGGGTTTTCGGGCATGGGAAGCTGCTGATGCCTAAATATGCCTTGAATCGTCTTCGTCCTTCTCGACGTAGCCACTGTCCTGACGGTTATGATTCACCTTGTTCTTTTTGGTGTAAGCGTCGTAAACGTCCTGCGGGGTCATGCCGAGCACCTGGGCGATCGACACCAGGAAGTGAAATAGATCGACCACCTCAACCTTCGCATTCTGCTGGTCGAACTCCTGATATTTGGCCCACCACTTCCAGGGCACCGAGTCGATCAGCTCCGCGATCTCCTGCTGCATCGCGCGGGTGTAGTTGAGCACCCACTGCGCTTTTTCAGTTTCCGACATGCCGTCGGTATTCACGCCGATGCGTTTATTCAGCGCACCCTGCATGTTGAAAATTTCTTCGAGCATATCCATACTCGGACTGCACTAGAAAGTGCACCGCCTACAGGCAAGCCCTAAACTCGTTTTCGCTGAAAATGAGGAACTTAACTCTTGCCGCCGGAAATGCTCTGCGCTAGCCCTATAATTTTTCAACACACTAGACCGATTATGCCAGATTTCGAAGAACCACAAGCTGTCACCAGCTCAAAAGAAAACTATACTCCCAGCACCGATGCCAGCAGTAAACCGCGCACCCGCCGCCGCAGTGGTGGCTTCAAGACCGAATACGCGCCACCCAAGACCGGCATTGGCGAAGTCGACCCCGTCCATGCACTCAAGGAGGAAAAGCTCAGCGGCCGGGCAAAACCACAGCCGGAGCCGCAGTCGGAACGACAACAAGACAAAGCGCACGGCCGTAATGGCGACAGGCCGGAGCGTTCCCGTCAGCGCCGCAGTGAGCGAGCCGAGCGCACTAGCAAGGCCCAGCCCAGCCCGGAAACACTCGCCGCCATCCAGCGCGTCGAAGCCCGCCTGAATGAACGCAAGGCCGCGCGCGATACTCGCCGAGGCGACAGCGCAGACAGCCGTCCGGAGCGCAGTAAAAAGAACAGCAGCAGCGAACGCAAAAGCGCTCCCCGCAAGCCACAATCAAAGGGTTTCTTTGCAACCATCCTCAGCTTTTTCGGACTCGGCCCCAAAGAGCCTGCCAAAAAGAAAAAGGACCCGGCCAAACCCGCCGCCAATCGCAGCCCAGCCAACCGGCCCCGCAGCAAGGACGACGGTGACCGCCGCAGATCCGGCCAAAACCGGCGCGGCAGCGGCAACAAGGGCCGCCGCAGCGAAAACCGCAGCCGTGAAAACCAGTCCTGAGCCCCGCAATGGACGTCTTTAAAGTCAGCGGCAACGGCCCGCTCTGCGGTGAAATCGAGGTCGGTGGAGCGAAAAACGCCGCCCTGCCCCTGCTCGCCGCCACTCTGCTTACCGATGAAGTAGTCACGCTGCACAAGGTGCCCGACCTGAGCGATATCCGCTTTATGGTCGAGATCCTGCGCCACGTCGGCGCAGTTATCGAAAATCCGGCACCCGGCGTCTGGCGGCTTCAATCCACTCAGCTCACCCACGTCGCCCCCTACCAACTGGTGCGCAAAATGCGTGCCTCGGTCTGCCTGCTGGGTCCACTCACCGCACGCCTGCGCAAGGCCGAAGTCTCCATACCCGGCGGCTGCGTGATCGGTCCGCGCCCGATTGATCTGCATCTGAAAGGTCTGGCAAAACTCAACTGCACAGTCGGGATTCATAACGGTTATGTGCATGTCGATGCCTCAGTCATGCGAGGCGGCCCCGTCTTTCTGGGTGGCCGCAGCGGCAGCACCGTCACCGGCACCGCCAATATCGTAATGGCCGCCGTGCTTGCGCCCGGCACCACCCGCATCGAGTGCGCCGCCTGCGAGCCGGAAATCATCGACCTCTGCAACCTGCTGGTCAAAATGGGTGCGCAGATTGAGGGAATCGGTAGCCCGGAGCTGACCATCGCGGGCGTAAACAAACTCCACGGCTGCGAGCACCGCGTCATCGCCGACCGGATCGAAGCCGGTACCTTTATCGCCGCCGCCGCGATTACGCGGGGCGATGTCACCGTCAGGGGCATTCCGCCCAACTTGCTCGGGGCCTTCCTCGACAAACTCGAAGAGGCCGGCGTGCCCTTGGAGATCGGCGACGATCACATTCGCGTTCGACCCTACACCGGATCGCTCAAACCGGTCGATTGCATCACCCTGCCCCATCCCGGCTATCCGACCGACCTGCAGGCCCAGCTCTGCGCCCTGATGACCCAGGTCGAGGGCATCTCCATTATCACCGAGCGTATTTATCCCAACCGCTTCATGCACGTGCCGGAGCTGCAGCGCATGGGGGCCGACATCGCCATCGAAGGCCCCAGCGCGATTATCAAAGGGGCTTCCAAACTTTCCGGCGCCCCCGTCATGGCTTCCGACCTGCGCGCCTCAGCCGCACTCATCCTGGCCGCCTTCGCCGCCACCGGCGACACCTGGATCCAGCGCATCTACCACCTCGACCGCGGCTATGAGCGCTTCGAGCAAAAGCTCGCCGACCTCGGGGCCAAAATCCAGCGCCTCAAAGACAGCGACATGCCCAAGGACTTGCTGCCTGATGACTGAAACAGACCGAACAAAAGATGCCCATGGACCAGCCTTTCGGAGATGTCTTTCCGGAATGTCGTCGCCCGCCACTTTGGTCGGACGAAGCGCACCCAGGTTAATTCGCTGCCGCTGCCTGACTTGATGGCGCACATGATGGAGGATTCTCAAGTTCCCGAATTGCTCTCCCGGTTGGCTTCCCGCATGAGATAAACAAAAAACGCGACGCCTCAGCAGCGTCAGCAGCCTGCAGTATGGCGGAAATCGGCTTATATGCGCACCCCTGCAGCTATGGGTCTGTGGTGACTCTGTGGTGACTTTTGCCCCTCGGCAAAAAAGAAGGGCCTGCAAGTCTTTGACTTACAGGCCCTTACCTAAATGGCGGGATAGACGGGACTTGAACCCGCGGCCTCCTGCGTGACAGGCAGGCGCTCTAACCAACTGAGCTACTACCCCAAAAAGTTGGGAAGCCGCAAACAATAGGTGACAACTCATTGCTGTCAAGCGGTGTTTTTGAGAATTTTTGCAGCCTTCTGGCATTGGATAAGGCTTTCGACTTACAGGAACCCGCTTCACCCAAAGACCTTTTTCCTTAGTCCTTGAATCGTGGCTAGATCTTGCCAGTCCGCTCCTTGCAACAGATTCACCTTCGGCTGATATTTTCGCCCCTTCTCCCGTTGCCAGACACCCACAAATCCGCGCACAAACTCCTGACTGCCCAGAATCGCCCCATCCGTAAAGTAGCGTATCCGGCAGCGCAGTACCGTCGCCTTCAGCAACAGTGCTTCCTCCTGCTCCAGCACTTTCAGCGCCTGCTGCCGCGTCTTCTTCGATAGTCCCGGTTCCCCCAGCCAGTTCCCGAAGATCAGCTCCCGGTGGGCCTGTAAAGCATCCTGTTCCGGTAGCGACTCGCGCGGCATCCCGTTGGCGTAAGCACACCAGATCTGGCGTAACCCATGTCCCGCCGCAGCAACGCCCGCCACCGCCTCGGCATAACCACAAAAGCGGTAATCCTTCGGATCCTCCACCAGTCCCGCCCGCACCGGATTCAGGTCAATATACGCCGCCATCGTCTGCAATGGATTCCCCTTCCCC
>Ga0100388_10002751_pt1 | contig 15115 bp, 10 predicted proteins | sample CryGeymeta201512_FD_81536 | JGI IMG/M metagenome (GOLD analysis project Ga0100388, IMG submission 81536) | Groundwater microbial communities from Crystal Geyser aquifers in Utah, USA - Crystal Geyser metaG 2015-12 | ecosystem: Environmental > Aquatic > Deep subsurface > Groundwater | place... | reverse complement strand
CCTTTAATATCCCAGACGATATTTTGCTGATTACCTATATTCCAGACCTCACCCCCATCAGGAGAGGTTAAGGATGCCTTCAAATCTGTCTGATAATAATCCACGGTTATTTTCCCCAAGGGCAATTCAGAAGGGTAGGGGACATTGATTATCTCCAAGCCCTGATAATCATTTGCCACAAAGGCATATCCGTTAGCCACAGCTATGTCAAATGCCTTACCCGTTGTCTTATAGGTATTAATCAGCCTCGGATTGGTTAGTTCAGTGAGGTCAACAATATGGATACCCTGACCACTGGCAGCAATATAGGCGTACCTATCGAATCCAACAATGTCATAGAGGTTGCCGGGCAGACTGAGCCTTGCCTTTAAGACAGGATTTTGAGGATTAGAAACATCTATCACCTCTAAAAGTGATTGATAATTGACCAGATAGGCATAATTATTGGTAACGAATACACCCTTTGCCTGAGCATTATTCTTATAGGTTGACAGCAGAGTCGGATGGGTGGGATCAGAAATATCCACAATATACATCCCGCTTTTGTCATCAGCTATATAGGCATAATTATTTAACACATATATTCCTCGGCATTGTGCTCCGACAATCAATAGACTGCTAGCAATAACAGGCTGCAATGGATTAGAAATATCGATTATCTGCAACCCTCCGCGATAATCAGCCACAAAGGCATACTTGCCCACAACCTGTACATCGTAAGCCCAACCCGGTGTATCACAGCTGCCAAGTAGTACCGGATTTTTAGGGGAAGAGATATCAATAATTTGCAGCCCTGCATAACCATCGGCTACAAAAGCATACTTGCCGGAAACGAAAACCTCGTATGCCCAACCGTCTGTGTCATACCTGCCTGTTGGAATAGGCTTTTCAGGGTTAGAAATATCTATTATCTCCAGCCCTTGCTGAAAGTTAGCTATATAGGCGTATCCATCCTGAACAAAAACCCCATAAGCTGTGTGCAAAGCATCATACTTACCAATTAGTCGGGATATTTCCATATCCCCATCAGCGAACTTAAACCGTCCCAACTCAGGGTCAACACCAATATATCCAGGGGTTATCTTTACATCAGGCCAGCCAGCAGCATTAGACAGATCCATGCCAAGGAGCTTTTTTCTTGTTTCAGCTGGTGTGGAGTCAAGGCAGAGATTCTGCCCGTCAACGAAAATAGCAATACTTCCATCATTTACTTCAAGCCTTGAAAGTGGTGCGTTTTCTTTATTGGAAAGCTGCTTATCCGTGTTATCTGGCATGAACCTGAATGAGTTTGGATTATTATCACCAGCATCAGAGGGGATGGCATTTTTTATCTGTTGGGCATGAATGCTTGCGGGAATAAACATAATGAGACAAAGCAAAAGAGATACGAATTGGTTCATTGTTTGGAGCCTCCAGGGGCATAGCTACGGCATAAAGGCATAAGATAAGGCACAAAAGGGCACAGAGGCTCTCTTCCCCTCCATTAATTCCCCCTTTGAAGGGGGTCAGGGGGATGTCATCCTTTTTGAACCTGTGTGCTGAATGCCAAATATTGTGAAAGAGGAAAAACAGAAAGGATTGAGCATCCCTTCATCAAGGGATACCAAAAGCAGATTCTGCACTACCACATTCATCTTCCACGCATGATAATGTATGCAAGTTTCATGCCAGATTAGCCGTTTGTATGCGTAACCATAAGTGCAAAAAATGGTTAGCAAATAAAGAACGGGTAGTTATATTCGCAGGTATGTATGCTTTTTGGACAGAACTGTCCAAAATATATGTCCAATTATTGGACACTCGTATTTAATGTCCCCCGAGCTGGTGATGGGATAGGGGGGGTGGAAAAAATAACCGTGGCGATTAAAATGTCGGTTGCATTTGACTTGCGATTACTCCATTATTGAATTCCCTGCCATTCATAGCCTGTATCTATCCCCAGAACAGACAACACCTTACTAATCATGGCATCCACAAGCTCATCTATGGTAACAGGATTGGCATAAAATGGTGGCATAGCTGGAACAATATCTGCCCCCATACTTCTCAATGAAAGCATATTCCTGAGATGTATCTCGCTTAACGGAGTCTCGCGAGGCACAAGGACAAGTTGTCTTCTTTCCTTTATAACAACATCTGCTGCTCGCTGGAGAAGATTATTTGAATTACCACAAGCAATAGCAGACAGGGTAGACATGCTGCATGGGATAACAATCATTGCCTCTATCTTAAAAGAACCACTTGCAATTGATGTATTTAAGATATGATAACCCAGGGGATGGAGATTTTTGAATCCCTCAAAGCAAGCGATAACATCATTGATTCCAAGCTCCTGCCTGAATACTTCCCTTGCTGGATCAGTAACCATCAGGAAAACATCGTATCCCGCCTCCAGCAGTATTTCAACCAACCTCTTGCCATAAATAACACCACTTGCCCCTGTAATACCTACGACATATCGTTTCATTCATATTTCTCCAAATTCGTAACTACTCAGCTGCTGATTTACGCTGATATTTTTTCTTTTACTATCTGTGTTCATCTGCGTCCATCTGTGGTTGAGTAGTTACTCAAATTCAGCTTTCAGCCTTGCTACCCTTACCAAATCCTCCGGTGTATCAACGCCAATAGTGTCATATTCTGTCTCTAACACCTTTATTTTGTAACCATTCTCCAAAACACGCAGTTGTTCAAGAGATTCAACAGCCTCTAATACCGAATACGGCAAGTTGTTAATCGTTAGTAAAAACTCCCGGCGATACCCATACAAGCCTATATGCTTATACCAATGGAGTGATGGTATGTCCACCCTTTTGTATGGTATTCCTGCCCGCGAAAAATACAGGGCATATCCATCTTTATCAGTTACCACCTTGACCACATGCGGGTTATTTATCTCATCCTTATTGGTTATCTTTTTCTTGAGTGTTGCCATATAAATATCAGAGTCTGCCTGCATCGAATGAACCACTTGATCAATCATATCTGGCTCAATCAATGGTTCATCCCCCTGAATATTAATAATAATTTCAGCATCCAGCTTTGAGGCAACCTCAGCCACACGCATCGTACCGCAGGTATGATTCAAGGATGTTAATAAGACATTGCCCCCAAATCCACGAACAGATTCACATATCCTCTCATCATCTGTAGCCACAATAACCTGTTCCAGAAGCCTGCTTTTTTTGGCTTGTTCATAAACCCATTGGATCATAGGCTTACCACAAAGTTCAACCAATGGCTTGCCCGGAAATCGAGTTGAAGCAAAACGAACAGGAATAATACCAATTGCTTTTTCCATACTTAAAACCTTTTATAACTATTTGTTGTTTAGGCTGTAGGATGATTAAAGAATGCGAAAATAGAAGAAAAATTGGATATTGTTCGTAGTTCCGCATTCTATTTAATTACCCCAAACCTACCTTGTTCTATATGCCCACTTACTGAGTCTTGAATGGTATAGATATAAACACCGCTGGCTACCTTTTCACCATCATTATTTTTGCAGTCCCATGTCCATTCAGCCTTATCATTGGCTGTATGTTCTTGCTCGCCATATACCAATTCACCTGCCATATTGAATATTCTTACACTTACCCGCTCGGTTAATCTGGTAAATGTTATCCACCCTTCCTTTGTTGGATTGGGATAGACAATTATATTTTGTGGAGGAATTCGGACTAAAATAGCTACCCTGAATATAGAAAGATGTGTAACCTCTACTGTTACAGTATGGTTGGTAGTATCCACTATACCACCTACTAACTCCCATTTCTTAGTGTCTGGATTCATCCAGAAGATGCGTAAGCCTTTAGCTCTATCCTCCATGATGGCAGCAGAATAGGGGATAGTAATCTTGAATTTGCCTGTGGTTGTGCCTTTGGTAATATCATCTTCATGGCACAGCTTAAACTCCCTCACTGCTTCAGCCAAGCCAGATATATCCACTCCTTTTGGTAGATTCTGATCAGCTACAGCAAAATTAGCCTTATCTGGCTCAGTGTTGATGGTAAGGGTTAAGGTGCCTGCATAAGGATTGTTGATTATCTCTATAGATGTATTGTCAGTGGCTGTAGCAATTACATCTATTTGACTGGGCAATACCTCTTTTTTACAGGAAACCACCTCAATAATCACAGTAGTAGAACCAACATTTCCTGCTTGATCCTGAACACTCACAACGATGACATTTCTTCCCGAATAAAGGGTTAAGGTAGCAGTAAACGAGTCTCCACCAATATTAAGCGAGCTTGGTGTTCCATTATTATGAGTTAAAGTGCCGAAGTTAGAATCTGTTCCAGTTACTGTCCCTGAAAGTGTTGTTTGGGTAGCGGTAAGAATAAAACCATTTGTGGGTGTCCCTATAATAACAATTGGTGGAGTCTTATCTATCTTGATTATATTGGCTGCTGTCTTTACCGTCTCAGTGTTACCTGCGTTATCAACCGAGAAGTATTTGATAGCATATGTGCCGTCAACAGTCAGATTGATAGTCGTTCCAGTAGCAAAGTTTGTTGAACCATCTGTGGTATAATAAGTCTTAGCCACGCCAGAAACAGCATCAGTTGTGGTCAAGATAACTATCACATCCGTTTTCTGCCAGCCTGATGGGGCATTGTCTGTGGTAGATGGCGGGGTTGTGTCTATCTTGATTGTCTTTGTCCGTGTTGTCTCCGTGTTATCTGCATTATCAACTGAGAAATAGGCTAATGTATTTGTTCCTTCAGCAGAGATGGAAGCAGTTGTCCCTTCATTCCACCCCTTTTGATTGATAGAGTAGTAAGTCTTAGACACGCCTGAGAGATTATCAGATGGGCTAAGGGTAACGGTAACGGTAGCCTTCTGCCAGCCTGATGGGGCATTGTCTGTGGTAGATGGACAAAGGGTGTCAATGGTTATTGGCAAGGCAGCATTCACAGATGTAGTAGTCCCATCAATCTCAAGGTGTCCAACAACAACCGCATCCTTAATATTATCCCCATTTTTAACCGTATATGCTCCGGTGTATGTACCGGGAGATGTTTCTGCCATGGATATGCTAAATGTTAATGTTCCAATATCAAAGGTGGCTGTCCCGTTTGATTGTCCAATTAAGGTTACATTCAAGACATCACTTGTTTTCAAAGGAGTGGTAATATTGTGAAAGACGGAGGTGATAATTTCCTTAACTGTCAAGCTCCCATAAAGATATGAAGTCTGATTTGCTGCCACTGTTATGCTCCCTACCCAATCGCAATAACCGGCTTTGGTTAGCTTGATAGTGTGCGTGCCGGGGATGATGCCGGTTAAGATAGCCGGGGTAACTGTGCCTGTGTTTGTTCCGTCAAGGAAAATGTTAGCTCCATATGGTGTAGAAATAACAGTAGATGCTCCAGCCTCAGCGATAGCATAGAGCTTTCCATCACCTAACCCAACAAAGACTGTGCCATCAATACCTATCGATGGGGAGGAGGAGAAGGCATACACACTGTTAGTATAGCTCCATTTAAGGCTGCCATCAGGGTTGAGGGCATAGAGTTTGCCATCAAATGACCCAACGAAAACTGTGCCATCAGCACCTATGGCTGGGGAGGATACCACAGAGCCTCCCGTAGTATAGCTCCATTTAAGACTACCATCAAGGTTGAGGGCATAGAGTTTTTTATCATGTGACCCAACAAAGACTGTGCCATCAGCACCTATGGCTGGGGAGGAGGACACAGAGTCTCCTGTAGTATAACTCCATTTAAGACTACCATCAGGGTTGAGGGCATAGAGTTTTTTATCACATGACCCAACAAAAACTGTGCCATCAGCACCTATGGCTGGGGAGGAGGACACATCGCTTCCTGTAGTATAGCTCCATTTAAGGCTACCATCCGGATTGAGGGCATAGAGTTTGTCATTATCTGACCCAACGAAGACTGTGCCATCAGCACCTATGTCCGGGGAGGAGGAGTACACACCGCCTCCTGTAGTATAGCTCCATTTAAGGCTGCCATCAGGGTTGAGAGCATAGAGTTTTTTATCAGATGACCCAACGAATACTGTGCCATCAGTACCTATGGCTGGAGAGGATAACACATTTCCTTTTGTAGCATAGTTCCATTTAAGTACTGGGTTATTAGGCCCATTGTATAGACTCCTACCTGTGTGCTGGCCGTCATGGCGAAACATTGGACAGGGGGTATCTGTTATCGGTGTTGAAATATTCAAAGTTATATCGCAATACTGAGGATTATTCTCTACACCTGATGCTGTGATTGTAATTCGCCCTTGGTAAGTGTTTGGAGAAAGATTGTTTACATTGACAAATACCTGTATATTCTGAGAACTTCCAGTAGAAACAATTCCACTGTAAGAGCTTGGAGATAACCAATTGGCATTACTGCTTGCAGTCCAGCTCATATTACTTTGACCATCGTTGTAGATAGTTAAATTCTGAGAATTTGGATTTGTCCCTTGTTGGATATTGAAGGACATATTAGCAGGATATATCCGCAATTTGGGATGTTGTTCTGTTATATCAACTCCACTGAGCGATATATTTATAGGGCTTGTTTGATTTGTTGCATTATGGATAATTTGTAAATTTTGTGAGAACTGCATTACTGAAGTAGGTGAGAAACAAATTTCTACTGTTCTTGAATTACCAGGAAGTAGGTTAAAAGACCCTCCGCCGCTAACAATAGAAAACGGTGCAGAGAGATTATGTATACTTCCAGTAAGGTTATCTATAGAGTTAGATTGATTTGTAATTACTACTTGTTGATTAGGTGATGATTGTCCAACGGTAACATTACCAAAGTTTATTGATGAAGGAGTTACAGAGATATTAATAGTTGTAGGTGGTGGATTGTATGTTCCAGTAATGTTTTGATTGTCTTGATTTCCATTTAATGGATTGTAACTCTTACTTGTAGGATTAAAAATATAACCTGTTTTGCTTGATGTTACTGTGTAATTGCCTGACGGTAGATTTAAAAATCCATAATATCCAGCAGCATATGGGATTAGACCTGTTGTGAAATTTTGATTGCTTGCACCTGATAATGTTACTGTTACTCCACTGATTCCATTATCACTACCATCTTTTACATAGCCTGTTATAGAGTAAGTGGGTGGTGCAGTTACCTCAAAATACGCACTATTAGCCCAATTCCAGGAATCTGTGAGAATATCTTTGTTGTTGAGATAGGTGTAGATATACTGAGGTCTGATGTAGTATTTGCCTGTAGCAGTAGGGGTGAAATAAAAGAGGTACTCCTTGGTGCTATTACCACTTACTGATTGATAGGCACTGGTTGATGAATAATCGTAGGAAGAATTTTTGTCTCGGTCTGCTTGACAAGTTGCTTTTGCATTGTTAGAGAAAGAAACTACATTCTTCACTGTAATAATCATTTGGACAGTCTCACCTAATGTGAAACTTGTTTTGGAATTGTTGTTTGTATCTTTTGTGACAATAGACTCGGCATAGGGCATATATCTTTGGATTGTTGCTTCTGTAATCTGACCAGAGTTTATCTCTACATTTTCTTTACTGCCCCAGAATTCATCATTATAATATACCTCAAAATGATATTTCCCTGTATCAATATTAGCCCAAGAGGCTTTACCGTTGGAGTCGGTAGTCTTTACATCAATAGGTGTCCAATCTGTCTTGTAGTAAACTACCTTTGCCCCGGAAGTGAGGTTTCCATTCCAAGTTTTGACATATATATTCAGGTTGCCTGTTACTGCAGAAATTTTCTCTAACCAATTTTCTACACACCAACCTTTTTTATCTCCAAATTGCACATACCACCAATAGTATCCATAGGAAAATTTACCATTACCAGGATCACTAAGCACTTGTCCTGTGGAATTTGGAATTAAGGTAGTTATTTTAGATTCTTGTATTGAAAGTCCTGGACCGCTCCTCATATTCAAATCAGCAGTGGTTTTTATAGAATCCCCGGAGTTAAATTTTGTAGAGACAGGTGGAGAAGAATAATCATCTACCATATTATTGTATCTTATAGGTGTATAACTATTATATCTGGGCAAAATGCGATGAATAACTTTATCATAGCTACCTGTAGTAGATTCATACATATACATCTGATTAGTTCCCTCAGTGAAACAATCAAATAATCTCGTATGACTTCCCGGTTTATTAGTAATATCACCCTGTTTTAAGTCTGTCCAGCTAATTGCAGTTGAAATTTTATCCAATCCGTTAGTGCTTTCCTTAGAGCCTAATTCCCAACATCTTGATACAAAACCTGAGCAATCAACGCCTGCAAAATTTGTGTATATATGCATAGAGTCACACAGCTTATTGTTACCAGCAACAACACCATTATTTATTTTCGTTTTGAATTGCTCAACCATATCAAAACCACCCCAATTATAAGCCACTCCTGTATAGTTTCTTTCAACGGACCAATCATTGTATGTAGAATTAGCATTACCAGACATACAAGTCCAAGAATAATTCTTATAATAATCAGCTATTGTTTTTGCTTGTCCCCTCGTAATTGCAAATGCAGAATTTACAAACAGGCAACTTAATATCCCTATAATAAAGAATAAGTTATGTATTTTTATGTTACTTATCCTCCTTTTCCAATATTTGTTGCCATTTGACTACTATCACACCTTCCGGTGTTGTCAAAAGATGATAGATATTGCCTTGACTATCTATAGCTATTTTTTTGTAGATTGGTGTAAGATAATCATTCGGTAGTTCAATTTCAGCCAGCATATTGCCTTTCAAATCATATTTTTTAACTTCCAAATGAACATAATTATCCGATGTAATCCTTTCAGTCTCAATATAAATTGCATCATGGTTATCTTGTCCTAAAAATAATACTCCACCGAAAGAATCCTGAGTTTTCGTTGAGATCTCTTTCAAAGGAGCTCGACTGAGAGTTAAATCTTTATTGTCATATAAAGCTCTAATAGTCATGTTATGTGAATCTATCCATTTAACAGCAAAGTAATCATTAAGTTTATTCCCTGGCAATCCCCATTTTTTAGTCTCTTTTTGCATACTTGGACTTAATAATTTTTTGGAGTTTGACTTTTGCTTTGTCTCAACAGATGTAACTACAATGTAAATTTCCTGAATTTTGTTTACGCATAAATTCCCTTCCATATCACAAAACACATTTTGTCCATATCCCTCAATTAAATCAATATCTTTTGATATCTCATAAGTATTTGTTAAAAGCCCATCATTAGAGTATTGCATAATAGTATGACCATTTAGGATATATAAATTTTCACCCTTATCAACACATATTGATGTTCCATAAACATTAAAGGCTATAGTTTCTTCATAAACTCCTTCTGCACTAAATTTTTTCACTTGTCTATTTACAGTATCAAAAATATAAATGTTTTCTTTGTCATTCACAGTAAATGTCAAGGGACCAATAGGTTCTATTTCTTGTCCTTTTTTTCCAATCAGCAAGCCAAACTTATCATAATCATTCCCCCACTGAGCATCAATTAAAACTCTTGACTTGTATAAGTTAGTCGCATCGTTAGCCATCACATAGCCATTCCACACAAATCCCAAAACTATCAATATCCAAACAAACCCTAAAATCTTCTTCATCATTTCAAATCTCCCTTAGTATTAAATTTTCTCGCCAAGCCTACAAAGTTTCCGCCAAGCTCGCAAAGAATATATTTGGTTCTAAATAAATTGAAATAAATAGGAACAGCGACCATTTTCATAATCCCATCGCCTCCTTAATATTTTTTAGCAAGCAGATTCTTCTTGTTTTTTTATCCGTAATCCGCTTACCATCATATTTTCCCAGCTTCAAAAAAACAAAAAAAGCAGATTAAAATAATAACCTGCCTAAAAATATACTAATGCTATATGCAACTGTAGATAATATTAAACTTAGAATAAAATCTGTATGTATGTATGTATGTATGTATCGTTATCAAACAACATCTTTTTCTCCTTTTATTACTTATGATTTATGAACAGAATCACCGTTATTTTTGTACCCTCTTCATGGAATCAGAATAAAGGATTATTTCTACCATTACAGCACTAAAAATAACTAACATTTCTGCTCAAGCATCTCGATAAATTGTTGAGGGTTAATAATTTGAATGTCATGATAATATTTCAAGTTACGCAAATGTTTATCTCCAGAAACAAGATAATCTGCCTTTCCTTCTAAAGCACATGCTAAAAATTTATCATCTTTGAAATCTTCGGGGACTCCCTTTACTACCTCATATAATCCTTCAACCAACTCACTTCCTTCATAGAGAAGAGCTGAAATATCGTCAATAATCTCCTCATTAAGACCATATTCTTTATAGATATAATCTCTATGCAGTACCTCCATAATTTCTTCATTAATTTTTTCTGATGTGACAAAAACAAAATTTTTCTTACGAACTGATTCAAGTATCTTCCGTGGAATACCATGAGGTGATATAATTCCACTCATGAAGATATTAGTATCAATTACTACCCTAATTTCCTTCATGCATAGCCTTCACTTCTTTAACAGCTCTTGTGATATCTGATTCTACTTTTTCAAGTGATATTCCCTTGTTTCGCTCCCCTAAATAGTCTAATGCTTTTCCAAATCTCTCCTGCCATGATAGTTGTCTTTCTCTCACTAACTGTTTACGAAGAACTACCCTTTCATTAGGTGATAGTTGCTCAACAATTTTCAGTAATTGCGTAAATGGTATTTTCAATTTGACAGCTCTTTGGGTCATTATTAATTACCTCCTACTTCATTTAATTTAGTAATCGGATTAAGCAGTTTGAGTAGATATTTTTATTCGTTTTGTTTATCGAGCAAGAATCTCTCCTGAATATATACTCCATTACCTCATAAATTACGATTAAGTAGCTTGACAAATCGGAGTGCATTAGTCGGAGTGCATTAGCTTGCTAATGCTGTATTAGCGAAGCTAATACCTCTGTCTCTTACTCAAAAATCATCTAAAAGCCCTCATATAGTTCTTCCAGAAACAGCAGTCTTCGAATGCTGAACATTAGCAAGCTAATGTACTCCAACCAGAGAACAAATTCCGTCACTATTCCCTCTAATTAATCATAATTTATGAAGCAACGGAGTATACTTCATCTTTATCCTTGGAATGATAAAAACTTCTCCATCATTCACTTCAAAATTTTCATTTATATCTTTACAGCTAATCAATACCCATTCATCTTTATATCGGTTCTCTATCTCTTTTATCTTCATTTTTAACTCCGTATCATTCTCATTTTTTTCTATAACAATTTAATTATACCACTCCCACTTAATCTTGTCAACCACTTTTTTGGAGATGCCAGCAATTCTCATTATGGCATTAATGGGGTAGCCCAAGATTCTATCTTGGTTTATACATCCCCATTTTATAAAGCCAACATAGAATGTTGGGCTGCATTTATTGCTCGCCAAGTTTCATAATAAGAATTGCTGTGGATAAATAGGTATAAATAGGGACAGCGACTATTTTTTGCAAGAGTATGCTATTAGAGACACATTCTATATTTTACAATTTTTACCATAAATCAAAAATGGGAATTGATACTATCTTTTTCCCTCTTTCATCCCATCTTCACCTTGATCTTTTTCAGACTTTCAATTTCAGGACAGACCCTTAGCTGAACTCATCTTACCACACACGGCATAAATTCTGTTGAACCATAGATACCATATATTTCATGCTGATTCAGCCATAATGCCCGTTTAAGGTATCCAAGTGCCGGGCCAATAACATTTGCAGCCATGCCTGTTTCATCACCAAGAATAAATCTGTGTGATGATCGTTTACCATCAAAGGTTATTCCTGTAAGTGTCATGGTTGTTGAAACAGGTTTTTTCGCATTTCTGGTATCCATTATTCCACCAACCGTAACCTTATCCCTTGAATCAACCACCCCTATCCGTTCCAAGAGCAAGTCATCTGCATGTTCCATTTCATGTAACTCAAGGATTCCGTTCGTCTTATCAAGAAAATCCTCCACTTTTTCATCACTCATAGATAGTGCCGTATCTACTGTCCACCCCGGCAAATGAGCAATATCCTCACGAATGGTTGCCTTATATTCCTCCCAATTAGCAATACCAACCCCCCACCAAATATTGACATTTTCTACCTCAATAAATGATTGAGCCGCAATCACTGCTGCTGCTGTAAGCAGACCAGGGGTAGCACCGCAACCGGTAATATATGTACTCTTTACCTGTTTTAATGGATCATACAGCCCAAACATCATCTCCATAGCAGTTGTTCGTTTCAAGGCATCAGTAAAACAACCCTTATAATCAGCTGAAATAAACCTCTTAACCACATTAAACATAAAATCATTTGGAAGATTGGGAAGGGCAATAAATATGCCATCAATTTCCTTGGAAATCCCTACTATTTCACCAATAGAGTCTGCTACCTGTTTTCCACATTCCAAGTCACCAACCGTTCCACCAATCTTTACCCGGCTAATAGCATCTGCATCAAGTCCATTTGGCAAGTAGGCATACCCCTCCTTATCACATATTGCTACCAGCCTCATCTGTTTTTTCTTTGCTATAACCGCAGCACATGCTTTACCCAGTCCACCAGCACCAAGAACCGCAACTTTAATTACTCCAGCCATTTAACATCCCTCCATATAGTCGTAATACCATAATTGTAACTACTCAGGGGTAAAGGCACAGAGAGGCAAAGGAGCAGAGGGGCAAAGGCACAAAGCAGAAAAATGGTACATTGTTACTTCTATGGGAATCTACTTCTTTGCCCCTCTGTGCCTTTGCCTCTCTGTGCCTTTACCCCTGAGTAGTTACAATAATTACCAAACAACATCCGCAACAGTAAATCCAAACAACCCCACACTTATCCAACCATTTATCGTGAAAAATGCCTGATTGACCCGGGAAAGATCTGTTGGGGAAACAAGCCTGTGTTCATAGACTAACAAAATGGTTGTGGTTATTACACCAAACCAGTAATATAATCCCAAATTATCCAGTACTCCTATCATTAATAAAGCAACAATAGTAAAAATATGAAAAAACCTTGAGGTAATCAAGGCATGGGCTATTCCAAAGGATTGAGGGATAGAATAAAGCCCAGATTGCCTGTCAAAATCCACATCCTGTGTACCATAAATGATGTCAAAACCAGTCACCCAAAACAAGACACCAAGCCCAAGAAGCAGAGGAATAATATCTAATCTCTCTTGTATAGCCATCCATCCACCAATCGGTGCACAGGCCAAAACAAGACCTAACCCAAGATGTGAGAGCCATGTCCATCGTTTTAGGTAGGAATAGATAACCAGCATAGCCACAGCAAATGGAGAAAGGATAAGACACAATGGATTGAGTTTATAGGCTGAGAATAAGAGTAAAATAAATGAACCACACACCAATAACCATGCCTGTCGGAGAGGAATTAGTCCCTTTGGCAATGCCCTCATCTGTGTCCTTGGATTTTTTGCATCTATGTAGCGATCAATCAATCTGTTTAGTGCCATGCCTGCTGTTCTGGCACCAACCATAGCCAAGGTAATCCATATCCAGTAATAAAGCGAAGGGATTCCTCCGCAGGCTAAAATAGCTCCAAGATAGGCAAAGGGAAGGGCAAAGATGGTATGTTCAAATTTTACTAACTCCACAAATGACATTAGTTTATTCAAACCCATAAGCCTCCCATCGTTCATCCACCAGCTTTTTTACTGCCTCATCCATAGTAATCAAGGTTGGCCATTCACGAGCCATACCCTCTGCTGCCCCCTTTGTGGTAGCATCTATGCCCATCTTTGAGCCATACTCAGCAATATTACTGGCATGATTCAAAACATCCAGCGGGCCATCAACAAAAGAAATATCCCGTTTTGGCTCAATATAATTTAATACCTTCCATGTAACCTCAGACAGGTTATGAACATCAACATCCTCATCAACTATAATTATAACCTTAGTAAACATCATCTGCCCCATGCCCCAGATAGAGTGCATCACCCTTTTTGCTTGTCCTACGAACTCCTTTTTAATGGAAACAATCACACAGTTATGGAATATGCCCTCAATTGGAAGATTCATATCCACAATCTCTGGCAGCTGAAGTTTTAATAGCGGAAGAAAAATCCGCTCTGTTGCCTTACCAAAGAAACAGTCTTCCATAGGTGGTTTGCCAACTATGGTACAAGGGTAGATGGCATCATTTCGATGGGTAATGCAGGTGATATGGAATATGGGATACGCATCTGCCGGGGAATAAAATCCAGTATGATCACCAAATGGACCCTCAATCCTGCGTTCATAAGGATCAAGGTATCCCTCTAAGACTATCTCTGCCTGAGCAGGCACATCAATATCCACGGTTTCACACCTGATCAATTCCACCGGCTCCCGACGCAAGAACCCTGCAAAAAGCATTTCATCTATGCTTTCAGGCAATGGGCAGGTGGCAGCATACATGCTGGCTGGATCAGCACCAATAGCAACAGCTATCTCCATCCGCTGATTTGCTTCTTCGTATTTTTTATACTGTCTGGCACCATCCTTATGTATATGCCAATGCATTCCACAGGTTTTCTCATCAAATACCTGCATACGATACATCCCTACATTCATTCTTTGTGTTTGCAGATCCTTGGTAAAAACCATGGGCAGGGTAATAAACCGTCCAGCATCCATTGGCCAGCACTTAAGTACAGGAAACTTTAAGACATCAACAGCATCACCCTTGATAATTACATCCTTACATGGACCATTTTTTACCCTTTTTGGAATAAACTGGCTGAGTTCATGAAGTTTTGGCAACATCAGTATCTTTTGCCAGATGGTATCCGGTGGTTCCATGGTTAAGAGGTCTGTAATCCTTTTGGCAATATCGTTAATATTATTTACCTCAAGGGCTAATTGCATTCTTTCATAAGAGGCAAAGGTATTTATCAATACTGGAAAGTTATGCCCCAAAACATTTTCAAATAATAATGCCGGACCATCCTTTTTTACCATACGGTCAGCAATCTCTGTAATCTCCAGTTCACAGTTTACCTCTTGTTTTACCCTGAACAGGAGATTTTTCTCTTCTAAGAGGTTTATGAATTCACGCAAATTCTTGTATGCCATAGTGCCTCCGGATT
>Ga0100388_10002749_pt1 | contig 15120 bp, 16 predicted proteins | sample CryGeymeta201512_FD_81536 | JGI IMG/M metagenome (GOLD analysis project Ga0100388, IMG submission 81536) | Groundwater microbial communities from Crystal Geyser aquifers in Utah, USA - Crystal Geyser metaG 2015-12 | ecosystem: Environmental > Aquatic > Deep subsurface > Groundwater | place... | reverse complement strand
GGACATGCTTGGCTTGGTAAATGTTCGCAGTGGTGGAATTATGTGGATTTTGCTCAATACAACTGGAAGATAACCGGTAATTCTGTGGATACCTTTAATATAACGGTTAAAGGAGCAGGAAACTGGTGCTATGGCGGTATCCATGAAAATGGTGCATATGGTCCAGGTTGTAAATAAATCTTTTTTAAATAGTTTAAATTAAGGTAATTTATTTAAACTAATTTTAGAGCATTTAAGATACTTGGAGTAAAATAAGTAGAGTAATCTATTTATTTTAAACAGCTCACCGAGAAATCGGTGGGTTGTTTTTTTTTGCAAAATCTTTTCATTTCAGAGCCACTAATAGCACTAAGGATTAATAAGGAATAGGGTGGTCAATTTATCTTTCTGTCTCTGTCTTTAAATCTTTAGACAATTTTATCTACACAATCCCGTTGTCCAGTAAACGGGACAAACAAATAAATTATCGTGCAACGTTTTTTCTTTTAAACCCCGTATATTCCTTTGTCTTGAATATTTTTGTGGAACCGCCGACTAAGCGATGACTTTTAGTTTTATACACTTTCCCAACTTTTTTGTTTCTCGCCGAAATTAAGTGAAAGCATTTTTCATAATCTTCCAAGTTTTTTGCGACCTGCGCAATCGTAGTTCTTCCTACTTTCAAAAACGATTGAATTTCTTCCGTTCGGAGATCTTGCAGTAGATATTCGGCGATTTGTATTCGTCTACCTATTTTCATTCGCTCATCAAAGGTTAGTATGCCATTCATTATTTGTTCAACATCATTGCCGTCATTTGCAGCGAGAAAAGCATCCCTGACTTTATTTAGTGCTTCATAAACGTCTTCTTTTTGTAGGAATTTATAACGTCTCATTTGTTTTAATGTAATTAATAACATTATATATCATTCCCGTTGTCCAGTAAACGGGACAACATCGATTATTAGAGTATTATAAAAAATCCCGAGGGTTGTTTTTTTGGGGAAAAAGTAATATAATAATATTATAGGCTTTTTTGTATTGCGCTTTGCATGCAATATTAAAAGAAGCTTTTTTTTTGCATATTCTATTGAGTAGCAAAATATTGTTCTTTGACAAATTGCGGAAATATTTTGTTTTTCCTAATTACGGGGAACACAGTAAGATTAGTTCATTTAGAACTGGTTTTGCTGTGTTTCCTTTGGGGAGGGAAGACAGTCTCTTGTGGTTAATCGGATAAATCCAAAACCACAAATACAATTCAATATAAGCAGGAGGTAACAGCTCGAAAAACTATCCTTAACGACCGGAATTCAACCAAGAAAGGTAGTACAGTACAGTGTTCAAGATGCCCATTCTCATGGGCGCAATCGCTCTGATTGTTGCATTCGGCGTCATCGCCACCATACTGGCTGGTGCGGCAGGCGAGGCGACCACCTCTTCAGATCTCCCCTACAAGGCGTACGCCGTTGGTCTCGCTAGCGACGAACTGAAGGTCACACCTGCGTCTGCGACGCCTACTGCAACGAGTACCGTCGGAGGCGGGACCGCGCCGATAAAACCGAACTTCTACCTGCCCGAGCCGCGGACTGGCCCGATTACCGACCTAGAGCAGCGGCTACTGAATGGCATCAACATGGAGCGTGCCAACGCCGGCCTCGCGCCCTACGCGCTCGATGCCGGGCTCAGCTGCATCGCCCGTGTGCGCGTCCAGCAGCTGGTCGACCAGAACTATTTCGGCCACACGGATCCATTCGGCTATTCTATGTACGCCGAGCTGCTCGCCTACTTCGGCTATGCCAGCTACGTCTGGGCGGGTGAAAACCTGGTTTTAAACAACTACGAAGTGACCGAATCGCCCGAGCGCGCGGTGGCCGCTCTGATGCAGAGTCCCACCCACTGGGTGAATATCCTTGATGGGGAATTCGTCCGCATTGGCGTAGGCGAACTCACAACGGCGGATGGTCGCCACTTCTACGCCATGATCTTCCTGAGTTGACCTGCCTTCCGCGCGGCCCTGCTGGGCAATACCAAGTTTCCTTCGGGAAGAGTAACTGCGCAAGACATGCAAGCGTTGCACGCTTAATCCTGAGGGATAAATCAATTTCCGCAATCGTGCGGGGTCCAGTGCCTGATCTTCAGACACAAAACCCCGCACACCATTCTTAATTAAAACATTCACCTCTAATTTAAAAAGCAACAACTTTACAAAAAACAAATTTTTAACATCCTTTAGTAAATAATAAAATAACGCTTTTTCCTATTTATTAAGCCTATTGTCAAAATATATTTCTGGTGTTATAATCTCATAATATTCTGCCCCTTATACTCTTATGGAAGATGACGATGAATTTTGTTTCTAAAAAAAATCTTTTGATTTACCTTGACTCGTGCAGTGCCATCTGTTAAAATAATGGAAAGTTAGGTTTGATTGTGGTGGGAAAATAACCCGCCTTTTTTTTACCTACATCAAGTTTATGGCTGTTGTACAAAGAAGCGAATTTACATTAGCGCTCAACCAAATCGCCTCTGAAAGAGGGGTTGACCCGGAAGTGGTTTTGGATACTATAAAAGGAGCAATACTTGCGGCTTTTAAAAAAGATAATCCTGAAGTTGAATTAGACGAAAGCTATACTGCAGATTTAAATTCTGTTACCGGAGAAACAAGAATCTTAAAAGATAAAAAAGATATAACTCCTCCCGGTTTTGGAAGAATTGCGGCCCAAACAGCAAAGCAAGTTCTTTTGCAAAAAATCCGCGAGCGTGAGAAAGACGCGATAATTGAAGAGTATACAAAACGCGTTAATACCGTTGTCAACGGGCACGTTCTTCGGTTTGCAGGCCCAAATATAATTGTTGACATTGGAAAATCCGAAGCCATTATTCCGCCACAGCAAAAAATTCCAAACGAACAGTATTTTCTAAATAAAAAAATGCCTGTTTATATAGTTGAGATAAATGAGGAAAAAGGACGAGAAATTATTGTTTCAAGATCTCACCCGGGTCTTATCGAAGGGCTTTTAAAAAGAGAAGTTCCGGAAGTTTCCGCAGGAAATGTTACTGTTAAAAAAATTGTCAGAGAACCCGGAAACCGAGCTAAAATTGCCGTCTATTCCGAAAGCCCCGGTATTGATCCTGTTGGAAGCTGTGTCGGACAAAAAGGAGTGCGCATTCAAGCAGTTATTGATTCACTTGACGGTCTTGAGAAAATTGATATTATCCAATGGAATGCAGACCCCGTAAAATTTATTACAAATAGTCTTTCTCCCGCAAAAAATTTAAACGTAAAAATAAATGAAGAGGAAAAGCTTGCAAGGGTTGAGGCTCCTCAAGAAGAATTGCCGCTTATTATTGGAAGAGACGGTCAAAATGTACGTCTTGCATCAAAATTGACAGGATACAATATTGAAGTCGAAGGAGTAGAAATGCCGCATGAATCAGAAGAAGACTTGTCGGCGGATGTTTCAGGCTTAGACCAAGCAACTCAGGTAGAACAGCCCGTTGTAGAAGAAAAACCCAAAAAAAAGGCTGCCGCAAAAAAAACAGCTTCTAAAAAAGCAAAAACGCCTAAAAAAACCGAGAAAGCAAAAGAATAGGCTATGGAAAGGCGCAAACAAACAATATGGAAACAAAAAAAGAACAAAAAACAGTCTCTTTCCCCCCGATTGTTTCGGTTTTAGGCCACGTTGACCACGGAAAAACAAGTCTTTTAGATGCAATCCGCAAAAGTTCTCATGCGGCAAGCGAAAAAGGAGGAATTACCCAAAGAATAGGCGCTTCTGAGATTGAAATTCTACACGAGGGAAATACACGAAGAATTACTTTTATTGATACTCCCGGACACGAAGCTTTTGCCAACATGCGCTCTCAAGGAGTGAGCGCTGCAGACATCGTTCTTTTGGTTGTTGCAGCAGACGACGGTATTATGCCGCAAACTCAAGAATCAATTGAAAAAATACGCGAGTCAGGACTTCCTTTTATTGTTGTTATAACAAAGACTGACGTGCCGGGCGCGCAAATTGAAAAAGTAAAACAGTCTCTTGTGAAAGCTGAAATTATGCTTGAAGGACTTGGAGGGGATGCTCCGTACATCGGGGTAAGTAGCAAAACCGGTGAAAACATAGAAGCGCTTTTGGATCTGATTGTTTTGGTTTATGATATGTCGGGAAATAAAAAAAGCGAAAACGATTCATTTTTGGGCGTTATTATAGATTCAAAACTTGACAAGAGAAGAGGTGTTATAAGTTCTCTTGTTGTAAAAGGGGGAAAATTAGAGGTTGGTCAAAGCGTTTTTAAAATTGGAAAAAGCGCCGGAAAAGTAAAGGCGCTTGTGAATGCAAACGGAAAAAATATATCGTTTGTTTTGCCGGGGGATGCGTGCGAAATTTTGGGTCTTTCTGAGATACTTCCCGCAGGAAGCCTTCTTTATACGCAAGAAATGCAAGATTTACCTGCAAAAGTAGAAGAATCAATTATTCCAAAGCCGCCTCAAACTCTTGCTAATTTTTTCAATGAAACCGATTCTGACGTTGTTCCTGTTGTTCTAAAAACAGATACTAATGCGGAAATTGAAGCGATAAAGGCATCTCTTCCAAAAAGAGTGAAAGTAGTTTTTGAAGGACAGGGAGAAATCGGCGCGTCGGATATTTTACTTGCAAAAGATTTTAAAGCTCTTGTTTTGGGTTTTAATGTAAATATTTCAAAAGAAGCAAAACAACTCGCTGACGCGGATAAAGTTTTTTACAAAACTTATACGATTATTTACGAACTTCTTGATGAAATTGAGGTACTGGCCAGGGTTGTTGGAGAAGAAGGACTTGAAAAAATAATCGGAAAAGGAAAAATTGTGGCAAGTTTTTCCGGAACAACGGGGGAAATTCTGGGTGTAAAAGTTGAAGAAGGACGTCTTGCCCGCGGTGACCGCATAAAAATTATGAGAAAAGAGCAGGAAATAGGACGTTCCCAAATTGTTTCATTAAAAAAAGGCAAGGAAGACATGAAGGTCGCTGAAAAAAATACGGAGTGCGGAATTATGATTTCCCCCAAAGTTGACTTCGCGGTATCAGATATGGTATTATCCATTAATTCAAAATAACAAGCTCATAGTGTAGTATGAGCAAGCTATAAAATGCATTTTTTAATCGTTTATAGTTTTATAAGTTTAGGCAAAAAATAAATTATGAATCCAATTATTCAAAAAGCATTCGAAAGTTTAACAAGCGAGTTGCTTTCAAGCCAAACGGTTGGGATAGTTGTTGGGGAAAACGCAACAATTGATAAAATGGCGGCAGGCCTGTCTCTCTATTTGTCCCTTTCTGCAGGCGGAAAAAATGTTCAAATCATTTCCAAAAGTAATCCTACTGTAGAGGTTTCAAATCTGGTAGGAATAGACAGGGTTGGAAAAAACTTTGAGGGGAATACAAAAATTTTGACAATTTCTGTTCCTTACCGTGAAGGAGAAATTGAAAAAGTTTCATACAATATTGAAAAAGACAAATTAAATGTAAATTTGTTTGCCGAAGAAAACGGAATTAGTTTTTCGGAGCGAGACGTTGAATTTATAGGGAAAGGGTCTACGCCTTCTTTGGTAATAGCACTTGGAATTCCATCGGCTGAAAAATTGCAAGAAGTATCCGGACCGGAGGTAAAAATTGTAAATATTGATACTTCCCTGTCAAATACTCAATTTGGGGATATAGTTCTTGTTGACTCTTCATTTTCTTCATTTTCAGAAATCGTTTCAGAAATTATTAAGTCTCTTGGTCTTCCGATGGATCAGGATATTGCACAAAATTTACTTGACGGAATAACGTATGCGACAAATAATTTTACGAGTCCTTCAACTTCTGCGTATGCATTTGGGGCGGCAGGAATTTTACTTATGAATGGCGCCAAGCGCACAATTAATGCTCCAAAAATAAATGCGGCTTCATTCCCTCAGCCAACTCAACTTTTGGGAAACCAAAATAGAGGACAAATGCGCCAAAATAATCAGCAACGCACAGGACAAATGATGCAAAACAACAGAAATAATAATCAGAATAGAGGAGGTTTTCAAAAAAATGACACAAGAAGACTTGAAGAAATGGTTCAAAAAATGAAGTCACAAGAAGAGATGCAAAAACCAAAAATAGAACAAAGTCCAATTGAAAATGTTGAGCGCGAAGCTTCAAGCGATGTACCGGATGATTGGTTCCTTCCGAAAGTCTTCAAAGGAGCAAAAAAGAACAACTAGTGTCTAGTAAAGTTTCTCCGGTTGAAAAATAGCTACAAGTTTGATAAAATACCTATCTATGCCGTTGACAACAGACGAAAAGAAAAAAATTATTGAAAGCAACGCCACGGTTGGCGGCGATACAGGTAGTCCTGAAGTGCAAATTGCGCTTCTTACACATAAGATACAAAAATTGACAGAACATTTAAAAATTCACCAGAAAGATTCACATTCAAGACGGGGACTTTTAAATATGATTTCAAAAAGAAGAAGGCTATTTAACTTTTTGGTTAAAATGGATAAATCCCGAGGAGAAACAGTAGGAAATAAAGTAGGACTGGCTTAAAAACTAAAACTACTCCAATTGTTACCAAATCTTCTTGTTATAATATTGTTTATTGTAAAAAGAACGAAAAGGAAATAAAAAAATAAATGAAACAATCTTCAAAAACAGTTGATATAGGCGGTACAACGCTTACTCTTGAAACAGGAGTTCTTGCAGGACAAGCAACGGCGGCAGTAACAGGACGCATGGGTGATACCATGGTTATTACAACCGTTGTAATGGGTGCCCAAGAGACAACCCTTGATTATTTTCCGCTTAGCGTTGAGTATGTTGAGCGACTCTATGCAGGAGGAAGAATAAAAGGAAGCCGTTGGGTAAAGCGTGAAGGAAGACCGTCGGACGACGCCGTTCTTACAGCCCGCCTCATTGATCGTTCTATAAGACCTCTTTTTCCAAAAGAACTTAAAAAAGATATTCAAGTTGTTATAACTGTTCTTTCAGTTGACGGCGAAAACGCTCCTGATATTTTGGCGGCAATAACGACTTCTGCTGCGCTTGCAATTTCAAAAATCCCATGGAACGGTCCTATCGGTACGACGCGAGTTGGTTTTCTAAAACAAAACGGTGACGAAGGAGAATTAGTTGTAAATCCGCGCTCAAGCGAAGAGGATTTTCTCCAATTGGATTTGGTTGTTTCTTCAAAAGAAAACCGCGCGATTATGATTGAAGCAGGCGCAAAACAAATTCCTGAAGAAATAGTTGATAAAGGAGTAAAGCTTGCAAAAGAAGTAAATGAAAAAATAATTAAAGCAATTGAAGAATGGGTAGTTGAATTGGGTGAAAAGAAAGAAAAAGTTGTAAAAGATGAAAAAATGGAAGAAGCAATAACTCTTGTTGAAAAGTCTTATAAAGATAAGATGAATGAGCTTATTGAAAAAGGAGTAAATAGAGAAGTCGGAGGAGAACTACAACGCATTACAAACGCAATTTATGAACTGGAAAAAGACAAAATCGGAGACGAATTAAGTCTTCCTTTGCAGGATAAGAAAAAAGTTGCATTTGCAGTTGACTACGTTTTCAAAAAGACAGTCCGTGAACAGATTATGACTCATCAGAAGCGTCCGGATGGAAGAAAAATTGATCAAATTCGTCCTATTTCCGCACAAGTTGGAGTTTTACCTCGCACACACGGTTCTGCAATTTTTACAAGAGGAGAGACACAAAGTCTTACTGTTGCAACGCTTGGGCCCTCATCTTTGGAACAGCTTATTGAAGGACCGGAAGGTGAAGAAACAAAACGCTATATGCATCATTATTCATTTCCTCCTTACTCTGTAGGTGAGACAGGAAGAATGATGTCACCAAACAGACGCGAAATAGGACATGGAGCACTTGCCGAGCGCGCGCTTGACGCTGTTATTCCTCCGGCAACCCAATTTCCTTACGCAATCCGGGTCGTGTCAGAAATTATGTCTTCAAACGGTTCTACGTCCCAAGCGGCAGTTTGCGGCTCTACTTTATCTCTTATGGATGCGGGAGTTCCGCTTATGGCTCCGGTTGCAGGAATCGCAATTGGACTTATGACCCGTTCGGCAAGCTCAGGGCAGGCAAGTTCGGAGAAGATAAAAAATGATTACGTTATCCTAACAGATATAATTGGATTGGAAGATTTTGCGGGAGATATGGATTTTAAAGTTGCGGGTACAGAACAGGGAATCACCGCAATTCAGTTGGACGTAAAAATTATGGGATTAACCGATGAAATTGTTACGGAAACTCTTGCCCGCGCAAGAAAAGCGCGTCTTGAGGTTTTGGAAAAAATGCTTGCAATAATTCCTGCGTCACGAAAAGATGTTTCAAAATATGCGCCAAAAATAAAGACAGTCAAAATTAATCCTGAAAAAATCGGTGAGGTTATAGGAAGCGGTGGAAAAACAATACGTAATATTTCTGCAACAACGGGTGCAACAGTTGATGTAGCAGAAGACGGAACAGTGAGTATTTCGGCAGTAGATGAAGAAGCGGTTGAAAAAGCTGTTAATTGGGTTGATTTGATAACCCGGGAATTGCAAAAAGGAGAGGTTTTTGACGGTATTGTAAAACGAATTGTTTCTTTCGGAGCTTTTGTTGAAATAGTTCCCGGAAAAGAAGGACTTGTTCATGTAAGTGAAATGTCAACAGAATATGTAAAAGATCCAAATGACGTTGTGAAATTGGGCCAAGCGGTAAAAGTAAATGTACGCGAAGTTGATGAACACGGAAGAATAAATCTTTCTATGATTTTTGGCGATAGACCTGAAAGACCAGCGCGTCCTGAAGGACAGATTGGTGAAGATAGACCGCCAAGAAGAGATTTTGCTCGCGACGATAGACCAAGAAGAACATTTACTCCAAGACCCGGCGGAACAAGAAGTTATACAAGACGAGATGAAAGAGGCGGAAGAGCTCCGTTTGACAACCAGCGCCCCCGCGGCCCACGAAGATAAAAACCTATGACAGAGCTAGGAGAAAATGTTTTAAACCACGAGAAACCTCAAAAATATTCATTTGACGCAGTTATTGTTCTTGGTGCATTTATGCACAAGAATGAAAAAACAGGAAAATGGGAACTTCCAACAATTATAGAAGAAGATCCGGGGAAAGTTGTGGGAGGACATAGCCGGGCGATTGCTGTTCAGCAAATGCTTAATGAAGGTTTAACACCAAAATTTATTGTTACGGGTGGGGTGCAAAAGGATGAAGCTGATGGTGTTTCCCGCGCAGAGACATTAAAAGAATTAATTACGAAAAAATATAAAGTGCCTGAAGATAATGTTGTTGCTATTACAACTGTGGGAAATACTTTAGGGAATCTTGACGATACTGTTAAATATTTTAAAGAACATCCTGAAATTTTAAAATTAAAAAGAGTTGCGGTTTTATCAAATGAATTGCATCTTAAAAGGGCGATGATGATGTTTTCCGATAATGCGTATTTTAGGGAAAACGATATTGAAATTACCCCGATTGCCGCGGAAGACTTATTAATTAGAAGGTCAAAACATTATAAAAAATGGACTGAAGATGTTAATTCTCATCCTGGAATGGAAGTAAGAAAAAGAATGGAGAAACAAGGCAGAGAAGATTATAGAAAAGGAACATACAACCCCCTAAGTTCATAAAAGCATGAAATATCAATACTGTATTGTTTCAAGATGGAGAAACCGGAAACAAGTTGAAGAGTTGACTCAACAAATCCGGAAAAAAAACAAAACTGTTTATAGTTTTATTGAGGGAGACGGTGCAAATTACGCGCTGAAAGATTCGGAACAAAAATACGAGCCTGAAGAGTTTATGAAAAAATACGAGAGTATCCCCGATTGGAAAAATGACCCCCGAGTTAGCGAAATATTTAAAATAGATATGGATGCTTTGAAAAATTCAGAAAATGTAATACTTCTTTTGCCGGCGGGTAAATCGGCTCATATCGAAGCAGGAGCTGCATATGGATTGGGCAAGAAGTGCATTGTAATAGGGGAGCAAAAAGAAACAGAAAGCCTTTATTTAATTTTTGACGAATTTTATACCACAAGTGATGACTTCATACAAAGTTTAAACTAAAAATATTAAATAGACAATATTGTTCGATCACAAAATTTAGTGCTATACTAATCTCATGGATGATTCTGCCCGGAATGATAGTCCGGCTATCAACAATCAACAAACAACAGGTAACACGGATTCGATTTCTTCGGAAGAGCAAAAGACTCAAGACAATACGTTTGCCGCTCTAAAAACAAGCAATGCATACAATGAGAGCCAAAAAACTTCAAGTTTTGCAGATGACTCAGGTAATTTAAAACCCACTACTTCCCAAATTCAAAAACTTGACGAGAAAATAAAAGCGTCAACTCTGCCCAAAGAATTGCAAGATAAAGTTGTTGCAATGGTTGATAGACTACGTTTGATAGGAAATGATTCCTCATTTTTTATCGAGCTTGATTCCACGTCCCGATATATAGATTGGGTAACTTCCCTTCCGTGGAACAATTCCTCAAAAGATATTTTGGATTTGGCTCACGCACAGCAAGTTTTGGATAAAAACCATTACGGACTCACAGATGTAAAAGAAAAAATTTTGGAATATTTATCAATTATGCTATTAAAACAAACCAGAGGTCAGACTGGCGCGGATAGTTTTGCCCGGGCGCCGATTATTTCACTTGTCGGACTTGCAGGAGTCGGTAAAACAACGGTCGCTTTTTCAATTGCAGAAAGCTTGGGGCGCAAAATTGAGAGAATTCCTTTTGGAGGAATGGGTTCTGCAAGTCAACTTCGTGGTAAGACACGACTTTTTCCTGATGCAGAACCCGGCCTTGTTATAAAAGCCCTCAAGAGAGCGGGTACAAATAATCCTGTTATTTTGCTTGATGAGATTGACCGCGTATCAGAGGAAGCAAGAAGTGATATAATGGGTGTACTTGTAGAATTATTGGATCCTACACAAAACAAGGCTTTTACCGACCACTTTATTGATTTTCCGGTTGACCTTTCAAATGTGCTTTTTATCGCAACTTCAAACAATACAAAAGATATTTCAACAGCCGTAATTGACAGGCTTGAAGTTATCCAAATGCCGTCATATACGGATGAAGAAAAAACAGTAATCGGGAAAAGTTTTGTATTATCCGAAGTTTTGAAAGAAAGCGGAATGACACCTGAGGATTTGGTTATAAACGATGATGTTTGGGAAGAAAGCTTGATCCGTCCGCTTGGATACGATCCGGGAATCAGATCTTTGCAGCGGATAATTCAAGGAATTATCAGAAAAGTTGCGTATTTGCAGCTTTTAGGAAAATTACCGAAAGGAAAATTTGTTGTGACAAGGGACAACGTAAAACAATTTGTGTCACAATGGTAAGACAGTGATTAGAGATTAGTGAATAGGGAATAGTTAATAAATATTATGGAAAATAGTTTGTCTTTTATTTCGCTTGGCGGTGTCGGGGATGTAACAAAAAATTTATATCTCTATGAAATCGGTGGAGAAATTCTTGTTGTGGATTGCGGAATAGGGTTTGCCGAGGAAACAATGCCGGGAGTGGATCTTATGATTCCGGACATTTCGTATTTGAAAAATATACTCCGTCTGGGTCCACAAAATTCACAACAGACCGGAAAAGCAAAAAAAATTGTCGGTATGTTTTTGACGCATGGACACGAAGATCACATTGGCGCTCTCCCTTTTATTTTACCCAATCTTCCAAATTTTCCAATATATGCTTCAAATCTAACTGCAGCCTTGGCAAACGAAAAATTAAAAGACTTCGGTCTTCCCCATAGAGTTACAACCGCGTCATTTGACCAGACTATAACACTTGGCGCATTCCGCGTTTCGCTTGCGCGCGTGACGCATTCTATTATTGATGCGGCAAATTTATTTATACGTACACCAGTTGGAAATTTTTACCATGCAAGCGATTTTAAATTTGATTTTACGCCGGTTGACGGTAAGCCTTCAGAAATTCGAAAAATTGCAAAATTTGGAGAAGAAGGTGTTTTGTGTCTTATGTCTGACTCTCTGGGCGCTGAAAGACCAGGGCATTCCAAATCAGAGCTTTCAATAACAGAAAGTTTTGATGATGAATTTCGGAAAGCAAAAGGAAAAGTATTCGTTTCTACATACTCGTCAAATATTTCCAGAATGAATCAGGCAATAGAAGTTGCCCTCAAATATAATCGTAAAGTTTGTTTTATCGGTAGGTCATTTTTGAAGGCGAGGGATGTTGGAAAACAATTAGGGTACATGAGTCTTCCGACAAAAATGGATATAAAACCTCAAGACGCAAAACGTCTTCCGCCAAACCAAGTTATGATTCTTGTTGCGGGGAGTCAAGCCCAGGTAGAATCGGCGTTGGTACGAATCGCAAGCGACAACGACAAAGATTTGCGTATAACACGCGGAGATACGATTATTTTTTCAGCAGACCCAATTCCGGGCAATGAAGTCAATATTAATTCACTTATTGATACTCTTTCAAAAAAAGAGGCAAGAGTTGTGTATTCGGATATTTCTGATCACTTTCATGTTTCAGGACACGGTTCTCAAAACGATTTAAAGCTTATGATTTCCCTGACAAATCCCAAATTTGTTTTGCCGATTGGCGGAACATACAGGCAAATGGTTGCGTACAGGGAGATTGCCCGCGACATGGGATATAGAGACGATAAAATTATTCTTTTGGACCAGAAAAAAGAAATTATTTTTTCAGAAGGAGGATTTCGCTTTGGAAAAATTATAGATGCATCAAAAATATACGTTGATCAGATAACGGGTGAGAAAATTGAAAGTTTTGTGGTTATGGACCGCAAAAAAATTGCCGAAGAAGGGATTGTTGTTGTAATTGTTGAGGTGAATTCTCAAGGGCAGCTTGTAAGCCGACCGGATATTATTACAAAAGGAATTATTTACCAGAAAAAAGAGCAGTTAGCAGTATCAATTGAGCAGGAACTTAAGAAAATGTTTGGAAGAAGCACTGATAATAATGTAAATCTTGCATATGTAAGAAAAACAATACAGCAGACAACGGAGGGAATTTTTTACCGGGAAAAACGCGAACCCCTCGTCATCCCCGTAGTTTTGGAAATCTAACTATAGTGTTCCACTTATCCTCTTGACAAGAGGAGTCAGAAAGTTTATAATTCAATAAGTTAGAAATATAACATTTTCCCTAAGTAAAATGTTTTCTGAACGAATAAACTATTAAACTTATGAGTCAAAATACTACACCTATCAATCAGGAAGAATGGTTAAAAATCCTCGGGAAGGGTATGGTTACGCTTCCTAAAAAATGGAGAGATGAGTTAGGAATTGCGAATGGAGATATTGTTAAGGCAAAAAAAGAAGGAAATAAAGTAGTTATTGAAGCACAAAGAAATAGAGAAGTGCCTTATAGAATTTATACTGATGCTGAAATCAAAGTGTTTCTTGCAGAAGATAAGATACCAAAAAGTCTCGTCAAAAAACTAAGAAAGAAATTTTCTTAAAATCCCCATGAGAGTTTATTTTGATGCTTCGGTTATCATTGCAGGATTTTTATCATCCATTGGTGGATCTGCTCAGTTGTTTTGGTTACTACAGAAAAAAGTGCTAAAAGGTATCACGTCTCAAACGGTAATTGATGAGGTTTTAGAAGAAGATAAGCCAACCAAACTAAAAAGAACTAAAGAAGAGATAGAAAACTTTATAGTACGAAGCGAGATACTCGTAAGAGAGGCTATTCCCTTAGAAGAGATTAGAAAGTATGAAGAATTAGTTGATCCAGAAGACTCTCATCTTATCGCAGGAGCAAATCTTACTCATTGTGAATATTTAGTAACGCTAGACAAAAAGCATCTTCTTAGAGATGATATACAAAAGAAATTTTTACCACTCAAAATAGTCTCTCCAAAAGAATTACTTTCGAAAATCGTGCGTAATTAAGGTGGCACCTCAATTAGTCAGGGAATTTTTTACCGGGAAAAACGCGAACCCCTCGTCATCCCCGTAGTCCTAGGAATCTAAACCCTTTCACTGGTAAAAAGGGGAGCGTTAATCCTTTTAAAATAAGCCCCAAAAGGTATAGGTAATAAATTTAAGTTCAATCCTTCGCTTTAAAGATATATCTAAACTTTAAGAATTAATGTTTGATTTTGGATTGCTTCTTTTGGCGGAAGAGCCTCGAGGCTATATGTTATAATATATCTATGACTATAAATAAAGCATTTAAGCAACATGAAAATGAATGGGTCTTGACAGACAGAAAATATTCAAAAGTAATTCTCTCAAATAAAGACCTTGGAAAACTTCAGAAAGAGGTTAAGAAAAAGAAAGTTAAAGATGCAGTCGTTATGTTTATTCCTCCTTTTGACGCATTTATTACCTCTTAGTTTTTATGGCGAAATTTGACTTCGAACCAGACTTGCATTTAAATCCTGAAACAAATAACTGGGAATATGCTTATCGTCCTTACTTATTCGTAAAGCTTGGATACAGACACCGTCTTAGTGAGAATTCGATAAGAGCACTTATAGATTCCGGTTCTGATCATAATATTTTTCCTGCAGAACTTGCTTCTGAAATTGGCCTTGATTATAAAAAAGGGGTTAAACGCAAAACGACTGCAGTAAATGAATACGCATTTATTGTATATGGGAACAGGGTAAAAATGGAGTATGAGGGGAAAGTTGTCGAAACGGTTATTTACTTTGGAGAAAATGTCAAAATTCCTGTTCTTGGAAGAAATGGATTTTTTAATTACTTTAAAAAGGTTAATTTTGACGTAAAAAATAAGAACTTCGAATTGATAGAATAATTTTCTTGTCTCTTTATAAGAATTCACTTACCTAGATAATATCCTATAATATTTGACACGGTGGGGATTTTGTGGTACATTTATTATGTTTGATATTAATAGGCCAAACTTAGTATACTGTTTAATATATGGCAAGAAAGAGACGATATCACAAAAGACGCGGTTTTAAACTCAAGTTAAAAAACGATACGATTTATACGATTTTTGCGATAGGTCTTATTGTTGGCGGAATTGCTCTTCTTGCCTCCTACACTCAAAGCGGACCCCTTTTAACGCGCGCTAATACTTATCTGACAGGATATTTTGGTC